>ERZ1673734.687-NODE-687-length-26205-cov-14.564207_pt1 | contig 26205 bp, 20 predicted proteins | sample MGYA00580199_ERZ1673734 | MGnify/ENA primary metagenome ERZ1673734 (study PRJEB41218, sample SAMN15661742) | gut metagenome | host: Homo sapiens | place: Canada: London | collected 2015-08-20/2019-03-30 | study: EMG produced TPA metagenomics assembly of...
AAGCTATGTCTTCTTTTATGCGGTTTTCAATTTGCGCAAGTTATTGTACATTATCCTCCGCCGCCTGAGGATCTTGCTCTCCGAGAGACTGTGCGCAAGCTCGAACGCCGTATCTGTGAAGCGGCTGCGCACTTTGTCCCCGTCAACCGCCCGATTTGGGACGCGCTTTTCCCCGATTGGGAGGCGGTACAGCCGACACTTGATTTGATCGTCGGTTATCCCGAGCCTTACGACGCCGTTGCGGCACACTCGCCCGACGGGCAGGCACATCTCATCTTTGACCTCATCCGTTGGTGCAATTATGCGAAGCTCGACCAGCTCGACAGCATCATTCGGAATCTGCTGACGCATGAGATTACGCATCTCTTGATTGGACACCACTATCCGGCGGCAGATGCCGCATTGGAAAGTACAGACTATTTGACAAGATTGGATGCTTACACATTTCATGAGGGATTCGCCCATCTTCTCTCCTATCAGGCGACAGAAATCGACTGTGTGGACTGGCATACACCGCAGCTTACCGAGGTCGCAGCAGCAAGCCGTGCCAAACTGCGCCTCGCGCTTACGGAGACGGACCCAGACAGGCAAAAGCAGTTTCTTGAAGAGGCGGTCTGCGGATCGTACTATGAAAAGTTTGCCTGTATGTGCGGTATGCTGTATCTGGCAGACCGATGGGAAACGCAGGGGATCGACGGCCTGAAAAGCGCATTTGCGGACTATCACGGCTTTGCTCAAAGGGCCTTGAGCATTCGAATTTGATTGCAAAAGAGGAAGAGACGCGAATGCGTCTCTTCCTCTTTTACACCTTCTCCCGCTTCTGCCGCCAGAGGTTGATCGCCAGCATGACCGCGGCGTAGATCAGCGCGGCGGCGAGGATAATGAGCGAGAAGTCGCGCTGCATCTGGTAGCTCGTCGTCGTGAAACCCTTGACGAGTAGATGACCGGCAAGATAGCTCGCGGGAATCAGCGCGAGATAGCCGAGCGCTTTGCCCGTTTTCTTCCTGCGGCAGACGAAAAATGCAATACCCAGCGTAATAAGGAGTGCTAACGATAGCAAAACGTAATAGCCCAACGCCAGCCTCGGCAGCGAAATGACACCGCCGTTCATGCTGCCGCAGAGCAGTACATCGTCCTGCCCGTTGTTCTGAGAATAGCAGACTGCCGCGCAGTTCGCGGCGTCGAGCGTGAAGAGCGTGCGCGCGGACTCCGCCTTGGCGAGCACGCCTTGCAGTGCGTCCGCCTCGCGCTGTGTGCGATCATTTGCGCTGTGTGTGTTCGGGGCGCCCCCGGTTTTGTCGAATGCGCCGCGCCATGTGTCGAGCGGCGTGCGCCATGCGGTGATGAAGTAGATGGTTTTGCCGCTGTTGGGGTCCTGCGTGTTCGTGACCTCTGCGCCGGAGACCGGCACGAGCAGGCTGACGGAGATGCTCTCCGCGCCGCTGAGATCAGAAAGCCCATCCGCTGCCGAGCCGTCGTCCGCGAGCGCGCTGGGCGAGCGCGAGATCGCCCACTCTGTCTCGCTGTACGGCAGATACTGCGGCGCGGTGAGGTACGCGAACCCCGCCGTCGCCAGCGTCAGCGCGAGCGTGACGGCCAGCAGCACGGCGGTCAGCTTCTTGCGCCGAAGCTGCCGCTTCAGGTCGCGCAGCGGCTGCGCGCTGACGGGCGCGGGCGTCACGTCCGCCTTCAGCGCGTCGAGCTCGGCGCGGCAGGCCGCGCACTGCGCTAAATGCCCGTCCACAAATTCCTTCGTCTCCTCGCGCAGCATGTCTTCCTCATAGAGCGGCAGAAGGTCCTGCACGATGCTGCAAGTTTTGTCCATTTCAGTCGTCCTCCAATCCCTCGCGGATCATGCGCTTGGCGCGGTGATACGTCACGCATGCCCAGTTTTCCGTCTTGCCGAAGAGCGCGCCGATGTCGCGGAAGCTCTTCTCACCGTACACGCGCCACATGAAGACCTCCTTGTACGGCTCTCTGAGCGCGTGCAGCAATTCCTGGATGCGTGCGGCCTCGCTGTGATCTTCTAACTCCTCCTCGTGGCTCTCCTCGGCGATCCGGCAGTCTTCGAGCGGGGCGAGGCACTTCTCGCGCCGCAGCTGCGAATAATAGAGATTCTTCGCGATCTGGCACAGCCAGACGCGCACGCTGCACTCGCCCCGAAAGCGGTCGAGGGCGTCCATCGCACGGAAAAACGTCTCACTCGTCAGCTCCTCGGCGGTACTCTCGCTCCCGGACAGCGAAAGCAGATACCGGTACACATCGTCGAAGTACACGGCGTACACCTCTTCAAAATTCGGCAGCGCCCTCACCCCCTTTCTGTCTATAGGACGGCGGAAAACCGGTTTTCTTACAAAAAAATCCGTCCCGCGGGACGGATTTTTTCTTTCACGTTTTCACGACTCTTTTCTTGCCGCACTTCGGGCACGTGAGCTCGACCTTGCCGATGTTTTTCGGCACGCGGCAGTACGCGCCGCAGGAGCAGCGGACGTATTTGTGCGCCTTGTCGGCGCGGCGTGCCTTCGCGCCGCGAATGGCGTTCGCCTTCGGCGTCCACCAGGTCAGAAACTTCGCGTTTTCGGCCTGACGGCGCGCGAGATTGCGCGAAAAAATGCGGATGAGTACGATGAACATCAGCACCATCGACACAAAGTACAGCGCCTGCGACACGCCCTGCACGCGGATGATTGAGCTCAGAATGCTCACGACCAGCTCAAGGATCACGAGCGCCCAGTTCAGCGCATCTACGCCGTTGCGGCCATACATAAAGCGGTAAAGGGCATCGCGGAATTTGTTCACAAAAAACACTCCTAAAATCTTGATGCTGCCATTCTACACGCTTTTTTGACCCCCGTAAAGGCGTTTGAACAAAAGTTTACAGAATGGAAAAGAGTAAACGCAAACCGCCCGCCCCCGTCAGTCGCCTTACAGGGGGGCAAGGGGGGCCGCGCCCCCAACAACGCCTCGCAGAGTTTCGCCGCTCCGCGGCGAAATAAATTCAAATCATTTTCCGCCGCGACCGAAGGTGAATTGCCGCAAAGCGGCAAGAGAAGCCGCCCTGGGGCGTGTGCGTCAGGATTTACACTTCTCGCTCCGCAAACGTGCGCGCCTACGGCGCGTGCGCTGCCGCGGAGCGCAAAAAGCTAAAACGAAAGCCCCGCTGAGCGGGGCTTTCGTTTTAAGCATTAAAGTCCGTTGGTGTAACGATACAGGAACGTCACGGCCTCGGCGCGGTTGCAGGAGGCGTAGGGGGAGAACGTCGTGGGGCTGCTGCCGGTGGTGATGCCCTTACCGGAGGCCCACAGGATGGCGTTGTAGTAGCTCGCCTCGTTCGTGGCGCTGACATCCTTGAACGGGTTGGAGTAATAGCCGCTGGGCTTGCCCGCGTAGCGGTACAGGAAGGTCACGATCTGGGCACGGGTGCAGACCTGATCGGGGGAGAAGGTCGTGGTGCTGGTGCCGGCTGCGATACCCTTCTGGCTGGCCCACAGGATGGCCTTGTAGTAGCTCGAGTGCGTGACGGCGTTGACATCACGGAACGGGTTGCGGGTGGTGGTCGGCTCCGGGCTGCCGGCGGCACGCCACAGGAACGTCACGATCTCGGCACGCTTGCAGGGGTTGTACGGGGAGAAGGTCGTGCTGGACGTACCGGTGGTCACACCCTTGTTCACGGCCCACTTGACGGAGTTGTAGAAGTAGTCGGTGGTCTTGACGTCGATGAAGTTCATCGTCTGGCCGATCTTGATGGCCACGGTGCCGGTGAGCTGGCGGGTGCCGGTGCCGGTCGTGCCGTAGCGGGCGTAGATGGTGAACGGGATGTAGACGGTCTCGCCGGTCTTGGCGTAGCGGCTGGCAAGGAACGCGACGTCGCTGAGCGCGTTCTGGCTGGCGGTGGCGCTGTAGTAGAACTTGTCAGTCGTCTTGATGGAGCCGCCGTAGTTGTAGCCGTTGTAGTAGGTGTAGAGCGAGCCCTCGTTGACGGCGGAGACGGCGCTCTGGTCAAAGGTCACGTAGTCGATGGTGTAGTTGCTGCTGTAGCCCTTGGTGGAGCGCAGGTAGCTGAGGAAGTCGCTCTCGTCGAAGCGGACGCTGTCGCCCTGAGAGACGGTGTACTTGATGTCCTCGCGCACGAGGTTGACGACGACGCTGCCGGAGTAGCTCACGGTCGTGCCGCGGCTCGTGGAGGAGCTGGAATAGCGGGTCGCGTACAGGGTGAAGTTCAGCGTGATGGTCTTCGCGGTGGACTTGGCGTTGGGGACGAACGTCACGCTATCGAGGTTGGTGACCTTGGTATTGCGGTTGAACGCGCCGGAGGAATTGCTGGTGGACATGGCGGTGCCGCCATAGTACAGCGTGCCCTGCGCGGTGGTGGGCAGGGAGAAGGTCACATAATCGAAGGTGACATAGGGATAGGACTTGGTCTTGCTGGCGTCGCCGCGGGCCTCAGCGACCTTGTTCATGAAGTCGTTGAAGTCGCTCTGCGCGAACTGGACAGTCTCACCGGCCACACCGTTGTACTGAATGTTGTAGTTGGTCTGGGTAACGGTCATCGGGCCACAGTAATATCTGCTGTAGCTCGTGTAACTGGTAGAGTCATTCCAAGCGATGACATACAGCGTGCACTGGCCGCTCGTGCCGAAATAGGTGCTAGGCAGCGTGCTACTGGTGTAGCCCATGCTGTTCAGCTGCGCTGCGCTGTACTGAGAATAATCAATCGTCTGATTGGTGCTCAGATTGCTGCTGTTGCCGAGAACATAGAACTTGGTGTAGCCGGAGGGAGCAGACACCTTATAGCTCGTGTTGACAGAACTGGTGCTGATCGGCTCGGCAGTCTGGCTGTCGAAGCTGTTCACGGGCACGGGCGTAACGGGAATCGAGAATGTGATCGCAAAGCGGTTGTTCTTGTTGGTCACAGCCGTGCCGGTAAAGGTAGCCTTGCCGAAGCTGTTGACATACGGGGTAAAGGTGATCGATGCAGAACTGACGTTGCTGAACTGGCCGAGACCGTTGCTGTTCATACCGATGGTATCGATCAGCACAGACGAGACAGACTCTCCGCTAGCGAGCTGCGCATAGGAATAGCTCTTAATGGCGGAATCTGCATAGTACGCCAGAGAGGAACTGGTATAGTTGCTGCCGGCGCCATAATAAGTCGCGTTCAGCTTAGCCGTCAGGCTGATAATGCTGAGGTTGGGGAAGCTAACTGTATAGGTCTTGTTCTGATAAGTGAACGTTGCTGTGACCGTAATATTGGCCGCGGCCGTCGTGCCGGGAGTGAGAATCGCATTAGCTGTTCCAAGTGTTGTTCCCGGAGCAGTATAGGTGGTACTGTTGTTTTGGAACTTGGCATTTCCACCGGAAACGCTCCATGTAACACTTGTGCTGTCTAAAGGAACAATGACACCGGCAGTCGAACTGCGGTAGTCTTTAAAGACAAACGAATACGGAATTGCTGTTGAATTAGCCGCTACGCTTAAAGAAGTGAGGGGTGCAGTAACGGTAGTTTTATAATTATCTTCCTTAACTTCAATCGCGTTAGACGTCTGCGTGCCTACTTCGTTTGCTTTTTCAGCAGTTCCCTCATACACGGTGCGGGTAAGGATGTACTTGCCCGCTGCGCTCGGCGTCCATTTGTTTGCACTGGAAACCGTCACAGAGGGGAGCGCCGTGCCATCCTTGGTTGCGCTCCAAACGTAACGGACGTTCTGGCTATTCTTGTTGCTGCTGTCGGGAACAGAAAGGGTTAACTCCGTGCCAGCGCGGTACTTTCCATCGGAATCAGCAGTAGTTCTAACGGTAATCTTATCGTTAGGAACAGTAGCCTGTGTGCAGGTAACCTCAAGACTGCCGGTAAGCGGCTGTTGACCCTCACCCTGAGCTTTAGACAGGCTAAGCGTTGCCTTGTGGCTCTGCTCATTGTAAGAAACGCTCGTTAAAGTGACCGTAGAAGAGGTAATAGACCAGTTGCAGTCTTTTGTGCCCAGTTTACTAATTTCAGAAGAAAGGTAATACACCGTGCATCCGCTGTTGGTGTTATTGTAAGTACGGCCATTAAAGGTGACAGATGCAACATCAGACGGGACAATGCTATCCGTAACCGTAATGGAAACCTCTGCGGTTTTGGCCTCTTCTGTTGTAGTCGAGTTGTCACCAGTAGTTACAAGCGTATAGCTGAATACAACTTTAGTCGTACCTGCTTTAACGCCGGTAACTGTAGCACCACTATCGTTACCAACAACCGTGACAATAGAGGTGTCGTTGCTGCGCCAACTTCCAGAGTCGAGTTTAATAGAATGCCCTTCAGTAGTAGGATCTGTAACCAGCACAGAAGTACTTGCTCCGCGTACAATACTTGAAGATTCGGCTGCAATTGTGGCCTCATCACCATCAGCCGCCCTTGCAGGCACGACGACGAGGCTCAACACCATGGTCAGAGCCAATAGCAAGGAGAGAAATTTTTTCATGTGATCTTCATCCTTTCGTGTTTGTTGTTGTCGGCTCCGCGCGCACAGAGCCTTTCTCATACATGGCATTTTACCATGCCGCGGGAAATAAGGGAACAGGAAAATGGAAAATTCATAAATTCTTTATCTTCCCTCTTCGCCCAGTTTCCCTTTGCTTCCTTAATTAGACGCAAGAAACGTCTGTTTTGTTTCACAAAACCCGAAAATTTCCCAAAAATTTTTTACGCCGCGAAAAACCGCACATACACGAACACCCCCAGAGCGATCTGCGCGAGTAAGATCGTGGGGATGCCGAACTTGAAGTACCAGTGCCGCGTTTTGTGGTGAAAGACCCTCATTGCGAAAAGAGCACCCGCGCTGCCGAGCAGCAGCGCGAGTGCAAATAGAGTCTTTTCTGGCACGCGCCGCGCGCCCTGAATTTTGGCGCGGCGCTTGTCTGCGCCGTAGACGCAGAAAGTAATTAGATTGATCGCGGCGAGATAGATGACAAAGTATCTCACTTTTCGAGCTTGCTGAGCTCCACAGCCGCCGCCGCGCCGAGGCGCGCGTTGTTGAACACGAGCTGGATGTTGGAATCCAGGCTGTCGCCGCCGGTCAGGTCCTTGATCTTGGCGAGCAGATAAGGCGTCGTGGCCTTGCCGTGGATGCCGTCCTTCTTCGCGTCCTCGACGGCCTCGGCAATGGCCTTGTCGATGACTTCCTTGTCCATGGAGTACTCTTCGGGAATCGGGTTCGTGACGAGTAAGCCGCCGCGCAGACCCAGCTCGCGCTTGACGTGGAACGCCTTGGCCAGCTGCTCGGGCGTGTCGAGCTCGTAGTCGACGCCAAAGCCGGACTTGCGCGTGTAGAACGCAGGCAGCTCGCTCGTGCCGTAGCCGATGACGGTCACGCCGTGGGTCTCGAGATATTCGAGCGTCAGGCCGAGGTCGAGGATGGACTTCGCGCCCGCGCACACGACCATGACGGAGGTGTTGGCCAGCTCTTCGAGGTCAGCGGAGATGTCGAACGTCTCCTGCGCGCCGCGGTGCACACCGCCGATGCCGCCGGTGGCGAACACGCGGATGCCCGCCATGTCGGCGATCATCATCGTGGTGGTAACGGTGCACGCGCCGTCCTTGCCCTGCGCGACGAGCACGGGCAGGTCGCGGCGGGAAGCCTTCGGGATGCCCGCGCCGGTGCGGCCGAGGTAGTCGATCTCTTCCTTGGAAAGGCCCGCCTTCAAGCGGCCGCCGATGATGGCGATGGTCGCGGGCACCGCGCCCGCGTCGCGAATGATCTGCTCGACCTTGAGCGCGGTCTCCACGTTCTGGGGGTAGGGCATGCCGTGGGAAATGATGGTGGATTCGAGCGCCACGACGGGCTTGCCGGCGGCAAGGGCCTCGGCAACCTCGGGGGCGATATCCAGATACTTGTTCATCGTTAAAATCCTCCTGTAAAGTAATAGGTGAAAGTTTCACGTTTACCTTTTGAGGTAAGATTGCATCATAACATACAACTTGTCAAAAGTCAACACAAAGCGGGGCTTGAATTTGCACGGGAAGTGGCATATAATACCTCTATTATCCCGTGAAAACCCACAAAAGGAAGGAAAATTATTATGGAACGAGTGAGAATTGCCGCGCTCTTCGCCGACAAAGAGCAATACGGCGGCGCAAGCGTCACCGTATGCGGCTGGGCGAAGACCATCCGCGATATGAAGACCTTCGGATTCATCGAGCTGAACGACGGCTCGTGCTTCCGCAATTTGCAGGTCGTGATGGATGCGAATTCTCTTTCTAATTATAAGGAGATCGCCGCGCAGAACGTGGGCGCCGCGCTCATCGTGCGCGGCACCGTCGTGCTGACGCCCGAGGCCAAGCAGCCGCTCGAAGTCAAGGCAACAGAGATCGAGGTCGAGGGCGTGTCCTCCCCCGACTATCCCTTGCAGAAAAAGCGCCACAGCGTCGAATATCTGCGCACCATTCAGCATCTGCGCCCGCGCACGAACCTCTTCTCCGCGGCGTTCCGTGTGAGAAGCGCGGCGGCCTACGCCGTGCACGAGTTCTTCCAGAGCCGCGGTTTCGTCTACGTCAACACCCCCATCATCACCGGCTCTGACTGCGAGGGCGCGGGCGAGATGTTCCAGGTCACGACGCTGGATCTTGAAAACCCGCCGAGAACGCCCGACGGCAAGGTCGATTACAGCAAGGACTTTTTCGGCAAGAAGACGAGCCTGACCGTCTCCGGCCAGCTCAACGCCGAAAACTTCGCCATGGCGTTCGGCGACGTTTACACCTTCGGCCCCACGTTCCGCGCCGAGAATTCCAACACCGCGCGCCACGCCGCCGAGTTCTGGATGATCGAGCCGGAGATGGCGTTCTGCGACCTCGACGGCGACCTTGAGGTCATGGAGGCGATGGTCAAGCATATCATCCGCCGCGTGATGGAGCGCTGCCCGGACGATCTCGCGTTTTTCAACAGCTTTGTCGACAAGGGCCTTCTTGAGCGTCTCCAGCACGTCGAGAGTTCCGACTTTGGCCGTGTGACGTATACCGAGGCCGTCAAGCTCTTAAAGGAGAGCGGCCAGAAGTTCGACTACCCCGTCGAGTGGGGCATCGACCTGCAGACTGAGCATGAGCGTTACCTCACCGAGCAGATCTTCAAGCGCCCCGTGTTCGTCACGGACTATCCGCAGGAGATCAAGGCGTTCTATATGCGCCTCAACGACGACGGAAAGACCGTCGCCGCAGCGGACTGTCTCGTTCCGGGCATCGGCGAGATCATCGGCGGCAGCCAGCGCGAGGAGCGCATCGAGCTGCTCGAAAAGCGCATCCGCGAGCTCGGCATGAATCCCGAGGACTACTGGTGGTACTGCGACCTGCGCCGCTACGGCTCCTGCCGTCACGCGGGCTTCGGCCTCGGCTTCGAGCGCATGGTGATGTATTTAACGGGCATCGGCAACATCCGCGACGTAGAGCTGCATCCCCGCACCGTGGGCAACGCAGACTTTTAATTCTTCAAAAAACAAGGGACACGGAAACCGTGTCCCTTGTTTTTTGAGAATTACACTCCGCTTCGTGCCTTGCCGCCCAAAGGGCGGCTTCGACACGCGCGGAGCGAGAAGAGTTTTTTGGCACGCGCATGTCGCGCCAAAAAACGATTCGAAATCATTTCGCGTCTGCGGATGCGAAAAGCTGTGACGCTTTAATTATTTGTGGTAAATAGTTACAAATGGGAACAAAAGCTCGAAAAGCGTAGTCAAAAGAAGTGAAGTCTGCTATAATGACCGCGCAGTTTTGAGAGAGGAGATTTTGACATGAAACACTTTTTTGCGCTGCTGCTCAGCGTGCTGATGGTGCTGTCGCTGCTGACTGCCTGCGGCGATAAGACGACGCCGTCCGACGGCGACGATCAGACCGTCACGGACGAGAATGGCAGCGACACCGACAACAATACTGACGATACAACTGACCCCTACGACGCCGTGCGCAGCTACTGGTCCGAGGACCAGCTCACGCAGGCCTGGGGGCCGGATCAGGTGGTGGAGCACCTCTTTTTCCACCCGATCATCGCCTATCCGCAGTGGGCCTTCCATGACTGCAATGCCAGTCAGGACCAGCGCTACGGCCTCGACGACTGGATGGTGACGGTCGACGAATACAACAAAATTTTGCAGTCCGTGTACGACAAGGGCTACATCTTAGTCGCGATGGAAGACGTCTGGAGCGAGGTGACGGACGAGACCGGCACGCACATGGTGCGAAACACCCTGATGCTGCCAGAGGGCAAAAAGCCGCTCGTCATCAGCTTTGACGACGTGAACTACTACCCCTATATGCTCGACGAGGGCTTCACGAGCAAGCTCGTCGTCGGCGAGGACGGCGAGATCTGGGCGCAGTGCACCGATCCGTACACAAATGAGACCTTTTTGACCAAGGAACTCGACGCGACGCCCATTCTCGACCAGTTTGTCTACGAGCACCCCGACTTTTCGCTGAACGGCGCGAAGGCCATCTTCTCGCTGACGGGCTATCAGGGTATTTTAGGCTACCGCACGCAGGATGACCGCGACATCGCGGCAGATTCGCCCGACCGCCCCGCGTTCGATGCCTACCGCGCGAGCGAGATCGAGGCGGTCAAGCCCGTCATAGCGCGTTTGAAGGAGACCGGCTGGACGTTCGGCAGCCACACCTGGGGCCACATCCGCCTCGACACCAAGCCGCTCCAGACCGTCATCAACGACACCGAGCGCTGGGCGGACGAGGTCGGCTCGCTCGTCGGCCCCACGCAGATTTTGTTCTATCCGCACGGCGGCCGTCCCGACGGTGACGACTGGCACCAGACCGGCGAGCGCTTCCAGTACCTGCAAAGCCAGGGCTTCCGCATCTTCGCGAGCGTCGGCACGAGTTCGTTCAGCTATGTGAAGCCCGACATTTCCGCCGTCATCTGCGACCGTCTGCATCCGGACGGCACCACGCTGCGCCACGCGCGCAGCCGCTATCTGCAATTCTATAACGCCGAGGACATCATGGATACGCAAGTCCGTCCTGATCTCGGCGTAGACTGGTGAGGAGGCGTTTTTATGGCAACGTTAGAAGAACTCAAGGCGAAGGCCGTCGCCATGCTGGACATGGCGTATGTGCCGTATTCCCACTTTCCCGTGGGCGCGGCGCTCGAATGTGAGGACGGCGCGGTCTTCACCGGCTGCAACATCGAAAATTCGAGCTACGGCCTAACGAACTGCGCCGAGCGCACCGCGGCGTTTAAGGCCGTGAGCGAGGGGCACCGGCGCTTCAAGCGCATCGTCATCGCCGGGCGCAGCGACGACTACTGCTACCCCTGCGGTGCGTGCCGTCAGGTGCTCTACGAGTTCGGGCCCGACATGGAGGTCGTGTGCCTGAACAAGGACAACGAGGAAAAGCACCTGCACATCAAAGAGCTGCTCCCCTACGGCTTCGACCAGACGTGGCTTGCAATCGACAAGAAATAACGAAAAAAGAGAGCGGCGCTGCCGCTCTCTCTTTTTGCGCTTTAGTTGCTGCCGGAGGAGGCATCGATCGTCAACGTGCCGCTGACCGTCGAAATTTCCAGCTCGCTCATCTCACCGCCGTCGAGCGCGGGCACAGAGTAGTGTGTCGCGCGGTCGCCGCAGGCGATGAGCGCTCCTTCGCGCTCGGTGAGCGCGGAGCGGAACGCGCCGCTTTTCGTTTCATAGTCGAGAGTAAAGCCGTCCTGCGCGGGAAGGGTCAGATAGATGCTGCCGCTCTCCGTTTCGGCATCAAGGCGCAGCGCACGCTCGGTAGCCAAAATCAGGTTGCCGCTGACGCTTTCGAAGTCCAGCGCGCCGAGCGCGCCGGCGATATCCACCTTGCCGCTCGCGGTTTCAATCTCGGCGCTCTCCGCATCGCCCGCCAGCTCGATCGCGCCGGAGAGCGTCGAAATATCGACCCTTGCCCACGTGCCGTCCACCACACCGGCATTGCCGCTCGTGGTCTCGATCTCCACCTCCGGGCAGTTCGCGCACATCACGCGCGCATCGCCGCTGAGCGTCGAAAGCTCGATCTTCTGCGCATCGGCGCTCACGTAGGCGTAGGCGTCCGTTGTTTCGACTTTTATCTCCTCAAAGTGACCGGCGCTGACCAGTTCCCTCGGAAGTCCCACGTCGAGGTACTTTTCCCCGTCGTAGCTGCCGCGGTAGGCGTCGCCGAGGAAGTGGATGCGCAGCGTGTCGCCGTCGATCGCGCAGACCATCTTCTCGCTCTCGGCGAGCGGCGCGGTGGATTCCTCCTTCACGCTGATCTGCGCGCTCTGCTCGGCGGCATAGATGTTCACGCTGCCGCTGCGCCACGAGATGTCGATCTTGCGGATGTCCTCGCTCTCGCCGATGCTGAGCACCGCGCCCGGGTGGAGCTCTTCGCTCCCCTCCGCCTGCGTGCAGAAGGTGTAGGTCGCGCTGCTGCCGTCCCAGAGCGCGTCGACGGCGAAAATGCCGTCGCTTTGCGGCAGTTCTGCGCGGAATGTGCCGTTATCCTGCCGCTGCGCGGTCACGGTCTCGGACGGCATGCCGGTGCTGCCCCAGGCGTCGGACGGCCAGCAGCGGAGACTGACGGAATCGGGCGAATTATCGCCGAAATCGAGCGTTACGGTGTAGAAATAGGCGGCCGACACTGCAAAGGGCATTTCCAGTACAGGCGTGATGTCACGGGAGGTTTCGTCCAGCGGGTGCGCGCCGCAGGCAATGGCGGTCATGCTCTGTAGGCCCTGGGTGTAGGTCCAGTCGTAGCTGCTGCTTTTGAGGGTGACGCTGCAAGCGTTTGCGCCTGTCACCGTCAGTGTTGGCGGCGTTTGGCGCGCGGCCTCGTCTGCGCTTTTTTCGCCGCAGGCGGTCAGGGAGAGCAGGAGCGCGAGCGGGAGCAGGAGGGAAAGGAGCTTCTTCATCGTTCGTTCCTCATTTCTTTCGGATACTTCTATAGACGTATGATAGCCGAAAAAGTTCCCGCGCACAACGGTGATCGCTGCACAAAACGCGGCAATTTGTTGTATCGTGAATTCTAATACCGGAGGCGGTACAACTTTTTGCCGCGTTGTGTGCAACGTTTCTTCATGATACGGCGTATCATGAAAAGGCAAATCATGCATCAGTGTTCCCGCGTTTGCAGGGGGGTGTGGGCTGCCTTTTCCAACATTATATTTTGGGGGAAAGCGCATGGACAAGACGACAAATTTCGACCTGCCGCAATGGGTCAAGGCGGATCAGATCAAGATGGACGACTTTAACGGGGCGTTTGCGAGCATCGACGCGGCGCTCAAGGCTGAGGGCGACGCGCGCAGCGAGGCCGACGGCACGGCGGCGGAGCGCATCACGGCATTGGCGCAGACGATCGCAAACGGTAAAATCTGCCGCATAAAATACGGCTCGTATACCGGCAACGGCAAGTACGGCGCGGCGAACGCGGTCAGCATCGAGTGCGGGTTCTACCCGCTGCTGGTGATGGTGAGCAGCTCGAGCAGCAACCACTACTGGGCGGTGCGCGGGTTCGACAAGTTCTACTACAACAACAACCGCGAAAACGAAATGACGTGGGGCGATACCGGCGTGAGCTGGTACTATCCGCAGGACGACCAGTATTACCCCCCGTCGGGCAACCAGATGAACGCAATCGACACGACCTATTACTATCTGGTGCTGGGCTACAGCAACGACGGAGAGCAGGGAAACTGAATCACGGCAAAAAACAGCCCCGAGGCGAAAGCCTCGGGGCTGAAACTCTACTTTAGGGGGAAAGATCCCTCAGAAGAGAAGTTTTTAGTTAGCGAAGGACATGATCGAAGAGTAGGAACCAGCGGTGACCTTATAGGTACCAGCGCCGATCACGCCGCGCAGAGCAATGGTGACAGAGGTAGCACCATCGCTGACAACCGTACCGGAGAAAGTGCCGACGGTGACATAGCCGTTGTCACGGAGCTGCTCGAGAGTGACGCTGTAAACATCACCCTTCTTAGCATCGTTCTTATCGTTCAGAGACACCGTAGCGTCCTTGTTAGCGTTGAGGGCAACGCCGATAACAGTAGCGGCGTTGGGAACATCGACGCCACTCTTGACCTTGTCGTAGGCGTAAGCCTGCAGTGCCAGAGCGTTGAGCTGACCGTTGTTCTGGATAGAAACAAAGTAGTAGTGCTGGTCGGCAGGATTGCCCATCGTGCCAACAACCTTGGTCAGGTCGGTGACCACGCTGTAATACTTGTTAGCGCTATAGTCGTGATAGAGAGAATCAGCGAAGGTGTCACGATCAGAATAGTTCTTCTCCGCAGTGCCAGCAGCACCCTCAACGATGTTGATCGTGATGTCGCTATAGGTGTTATAGGCGGAGGAAAGCGGGTAGTTTGCATAACCATTCAGCCGCTCACCGTCGGTGACGATGTGACCGCTCTTGACAACGCCATCCTCAAGAGTGACAACATAGAGCGTGTTGTTCACAGGATAGCCAGTCTGACCATTGATCTTCAGGGTGTTCTGCAGAGCGTCAAAGTTAGCGAACTTGACTTCGCCGGCAACGCCGTCGACATAGCCCTTAACGACCCACGTACCGTCGGCGAGGGTGTAAGCGCCCTGCTGACCGTCGAAGTAGAACAGGCTGGTGACCTTGGAGGTCGTGGTGGGAGCGATAACGTAGACGTAATCGGCAACGTTGTCGCCGTTCAAATCAACATAGTCAACTTCGCCCTTGGCATAGTTGTCGATGTTGGTGAAGCCGGTGATGGACTTAAAGGTATAGGGGTTAGCAGTGGTGTCAGCACCAGAACGAACCAGGAACACAGTATTGGAGTTGACAACGAGAGTACCAGTCGCGCTGCCATAGACCTGAGTGTTCTTGCTCACGGCAACATCGGCGAGATTGTAGAGCTTGGCGGCAGTACCGGTGGCAACTTCAACAGCGTCAAGAGTGCCGTTGGACTTGGTAGTGAACTGGAACAGGTGACCGTTCAGGATGCCATTGGTATCAGCAACCTTGTTGGTGTTGATGTAGGTGTCAACGTAGAAATACTTGTTCTGGTCGTCGGCCTTCATGACCAGTGCGTTGATACCAGTGCTGTGGGTAACATCACCGGACTTAACAGTCTTGGTAGCGGGGGTAGCGGGGGTGGCGGGGGTGGTGTAGACATAGGTCATCTTGCTGATGTCAACCTGAGCGGTGGTGCCGTCCATGTAGGTGACGTTGGCCTTTGCCACGCCGGAACCGTCAGTGGCGTTGCCAGCCCACCAGATGGAGTTGATCACACCGTAGCTGGTAGCAGCAGCGATCTCAACCGCACCGATCAGGTTGTTGTAGGAATCGAAGTACCAAGTGTACTTGGCGTCCTTCTGAGCGGCCTGGTCGAGGTAGAACTTGGCAGCATCATCATAAACGGTGCCCTCAACGTTGTGCTGCTGAGCGTTCCAGTAGATCACGCTCTGAGCGCCGTCAACAGAAGTGGCCTTGGAAACGATCTCGGCATACTGATCAGCAGTGTTGAGCACCTTGCCGCTGACAGTGGCGGGGTTGTCAGCCTTGACGGTGTAAGCGTTGACGAGGACATACTCATCCTTGGCATAGCCATAGTTGTCGTCGTAGTCCTTGAGCGTCAGAGGAGTAGAAGCGTTCTTGGCATCATAGACCTCGAGGGTGATGGTGGCAGGAGTCTTGACGTGACCCTGAGCATCATAGGTGATGTCAGCAACGTAGGTGACCTTGGCAAGGAAGGTGTCGATCATGACGATGGTATCGTCATAGACTTCGAACAGACGGCCCTGAGCACCCATCTTGGTCTTGGTGTCGGTCAGGTTGACGGTGTACTTGGTGCTGGCGGTCTGACCGTTGACGATCAGGGTGTAAGCGGTGTCGGCCTTCAGGCCAGCATCGTGAGCGACGTCGCACTCAGCAACAGCCTTGGTGTAGGTCAGGTCGGGCTTCTCAACGAAGGTAGTGGCCTTGTCGCCGGTGGTGTAGGTCCACTTGGTGGCGGGACGGCCCCACTTGTCGGAGGACTTAGCAGAGTCGAGCTTGAAGTTCTTCTCGCCGAGGCTGTTGTTCTTGGCACCGATGACCTTATCGGTCACATAGCCGAAGGCCGGGGTGTAGGTGACCTGAGCCTTCTGGATGCCCTGGAACAGGAGCTCAGCGACCAGCTCACGGGAAGCGGGAGCGTTCAGGTCGGTGGTCTTCGCCACGTTGTCCAGAACGCCGAGCTGCTGCGCGGTCTGCGCAACATGGAGCGCCCAGTCAGCGCCGGAGAACTCGTTGTTCTTGTCGTAGCCGACAGCGCGGAGGATCATGGCGAGGACTTCATAGCCGGTGACCTTGCCGGACGGCTTGAAGGTGCCATCGGGATAGCCCTTGACGAGGGAGGCGTTGGCGCAGTAGCCGATGTAGCCCTGAGCCCAACCGGCGCCAGCCATGTCGCTGAACTTGTTATAAGTGGCATAGAGGCCGGACTTATCGTTCTTGGCGACGTCGGCAGTGTAGATACGATAGACGATCGTAGCTACCTCAGCGCGGGTGATGTTGCCCTCGGGCTTGAAGGAACCATCCTCATAACCCTTGAACACACCCATGCCATTCAGAACGGCAACAGACTCAGCGTAATCATCGCTGATGCTCTTGTCATCCTTGAAGGCTGCGTTGGCGCTGACGGCCAGAGACAGAGTCATGACCAGAGCCAGCACCATTGCGAGTAACTTTTTCATAGATGTTACTCTCCTTTCATAAATTTCCATCCCCTTGGAGCGCTCCGGCAGCGAAAAGCGGGCATTTTGCTGTTCGCGGGCGAAAATGAAAGTTGACCGAAAAAGTTGCAAAACATTTCGATTTTCTTGCATTTTTGGCCGTTTTGCAGGAAAACGCGCGATTTTAGTTGCTATCGCATCCCCTTAAAGATGGTTCGTTTGTCAGAAAGGAGCAAGTTTCGGCGTTTCTCGGCTTACTTACCGTGGCATGCCGATCCCGTAACTAAGTCGGGAACGCACCGTTCCCCACCCTTTCTGCACTGTCACCTTACCACAAGCAAAATTTCAAGTCAACGCTTTCGCCCCATCTGTAACACACTTGTAACAAACCGCCGCTTCTGTTACAGCTTGACATAAAACCACAGAAAACCCCATTATCCGCCACCACATACATATAATATATAAGCACAAATATGAAAAAAGCGGCCTAAGCCGCTTTTTGTGTTCTGATGACCCGCGCAGCGGTCAGGCGGCAAGTAACAGTATTCCGCGCCGCCGCGCGGGGAGCGAAATTTCCCTTTTCCAGCCGCGGCCCGCCGAAAAAAAGGAAAAGCCCGCTCACCTGAGCGGACTTTCGCCAATATTTTTTGCACAACCCCGTACAACCCAAAAAAATTTCGCGCCCGCAGGCGCGCAATGATCTTGATCGTTTTTTGTCGCGACAGAAGGTAAATTGCCGCAAAGCGGCAAGAGAAGCCGCCCTGGGGCGTGTGCGTGACAAAAAAACACCTCTCACGCCGCAAACGTGTGCGCCTACGGCGCGTGCGCTGCCGCAGCGTGCAATCCAAAATCAAAAAAGGCGGCTTTCGCCGCCTTTTTTGAAGTTCTTTACTGAATCTCGATCTGCTTCGCGTTCATCACCGCGCTCTTCTTCGGCATGTTCAGCTTGAGCACGCCGTCATTGTACTGCGCGGAGATATTCGCGACCTCGACGCCGCTGATGTCGAATGCGCGCTGGTAGCTGCCGTAGCTGCGCTCGCAGCGGACGTAATTGCCCTTCTTGTCCTGATCCTCGTGCTCGCTGTGGCGCTCGGCGCGAATGGTCATCGTGTCGCCGTCCACATCGACGTGGATGTCCTCTTTCTTGAAGCCCGGCAGATCAGCTTCCAGCAGGTAGCTGTCGCCCTTGTCCTGAATATCGGTCTTAAACTCGCTCAGGCCGCGGCCCCACGAGCCGTCACCGAAGAATGCGCGCTCCATCTGATCCCAGGGATCATAAGCCGCAACGTGGTTGTTTCTGCGTTCAAAAGGTCTCAGTTCAAACATAATACAAAGCCTCCAAATCTATTCTGGCGAGCCGCTCTTGCAGCCCGCGTGGTTTACATTTCTTTCGTTCCCCTCGGAACAATTATGAGTATAGGCACGCCCTGTGAACAAAAATACATCTTTTGATGAACAAACTTTTAATTTTAGCACTCGTGCGTCGAGAGTGCTAAAATTGTGGTAGCTGCGGACCGCTACCAAACCGCTACCCGGCCCTTCATGCCCGCAAGCCCTTGAAAAATCAGCCTTTTTCGCCCCGCCAAACCCCCCGTTTCCGGCAAATCGCTACCAAACCGCTACCAACCGCGCCCGCAAGCCCTTGCGCGGCGGGCTTTTTCCGCGTCGCTAAGGGGATGCGATAGCAACTGAATCGAATGTTTTTGCGTTGATTCTGCCGATTTTTTTATTCTTGATTGTTCTTGCAACAATTTGAGAATTCACGAATTTTGGCGGCAACCACGGGGAAGCCGGAGAGACGGCGGGTGTTCGGCCGCGAGAAGATGATGACGTTATCGTCATGATCGACACCTTCCTCGCCAAGGTCACCTATGTTGCTCCTGCCGCTTATGACGCTCAGGGCCACCTGCGCACCGAGGCTACCATCAAGCTCGATGTCTATGCCACCAAGAACTCCACCGCTGCTACCCCGCTCACCCTCACCAACGGCGAGGATGCGTATCCGTATGCTGTCGGCGATTACGTTCTCCTGAACGCCTTCACCCTGCCTACCAACGATTCCAAGGTCAGCGGCGCTGTCGCTTACACTGGCACCGAGGGCGCTGACAAGTACGGCGAGATCGTTTCCAAGGCCACTTCTGTTGACGGCGCTCAGACCATCATCTACTGGAACAACGAGCAGCACAATGTTGCTGGCACTGTCTATGATGATGCTGTCAAGTTCATCCTCGACGAGGCTGGCAACTCCACCGGGAACCACACCTGGTTCCTCGACCAGTATGGCAACCTGATCGGTGCTGCTGATATCGCTGCTACCGACAGCTACGGTGTCATCAACCGCATCTGGTGGGCGGGCAACACTGCTGACGGCACTGGGTTGCCACTGCTAACGTGACCTACATGGACGGCACCACCGCCGTTCTCGACATCAGCCCCCTCATCTACAATGGTGCTACGACGAACCGCAACACTACGTATACCGCCACGGGCGGCAAGCTGTCCCACAACACCGCTGCCCTTAAGGTCATGTCCGGCGATACCTACAGCACCGCGCCCACGAGCTACTTCTACATCGACGACTATATCGATCAGAATGCCCGCGCCGACAAGACCGGCGCTCAGATCCTGAACGACGATATGTTCCAGTTCAGCACTCAGACTGACGGCACTGTCAAGGCTGTTGAGGTCAGTGGTGCCGGCACTGCCGCCGCTTACAAGAATCTCCACAGCGAGAACCTGGCTATTTACAAGGACACCCAGATCACCAGCGGCCTTGTTGCCAACTCCAACACTGTGTACCTGATCCGCTCCGGTGATGACACCACTGCCAGCCCGTATACCTTCAAGTCTGTTACCGGCTTCGACAAGATCGACCGTTATCAGAATGATGAGGTCGACTACGTCATGAGCGACGACTTCGCCAAGTATGTCTTCATCAAGGCTGATCCCACCGAGTCCAAGGTCACCAGCGTGTTCTTCTATGCTGGCGAGCAGGCTTCCTTCAACAACGAGCCCGGCGTTTGGACCACCCCCGGCTACCTCGACGGTGAGAAGACCGCCATCTATGCTGTCGGCTGGAACAACAGCAACGTGAACACCATCATCGACACGGCCACCGGTCGCGGCAATGCCAACACCATTTACAGTGTCGCTCTGAGCAACGGCTACCTCGACAAGGATTACACGAGCGCTTGGGTGTACACTTCCACCGACCCGATTCGCGCTGCGTCTGTCAACGGTGTCACCTACCCGCTCGCTGCCGCCTATATGAACCGCAACGACGTTAAGGTCCTCACCATTCAGGGTTCCTCTTCCGATACCTTTGAGGGCAATGTCTACACGCACAACGACGCCAAGTACTCCGTTGTCAGCAACGCAGACTTCGCCTCCAAGATCAACAGCGAGTTCACCAACCTCGGTGATAAGGTGATCTACCTCGCTTACATCTCCGGTTCCGGCGAGTACAGCGGCTCTATCCTCCATGCCAACATTGTTGACAGAGCTACCACCGCTGATGAACTGCGTGAGATCAGCGCTGTTAAGCCCAACGGCACTGTTACCGCTGCCTCTTCCCAGTCCTTCAAGGATATCACCATCTCCAACTGGGATGTTACGTACACTGATGGTCTCACCTCGGGCAGCACTGCTACCGTTAAGACTGTCAACATCGAGTGGTATAAGCTGAACGAGGCTGGTACCGAGTACAATGTTAAGGTCGTTGATACCAACGCCCCCTTCATCGCTGGTAACAGCTACAAGTTCGTTGCTACTGTTGAGCTCACCGGCGACAATGCTAAGGACTTCACCTTTGCTGATGGCGCCAATGTTTACACTGGCTACGTCAACAACGTTCAGTAATTGAACGAAAAAACTACCCCAAAAATAGTTTCAGCCCCGAGCCGAAAGGCTCGGGGCTGTTTTTTGCTTTATCCAGTCCGCGTCATAACCGAGGACAAGATAGCAATATTCTTTCCCGCTGCTGTTGAACTGCGAGGATGCCATATATCCGCCAGAGTCGCTGTCTAACGTCTGCGATACCCGGCTCACGCCGCTGTCACCCCATGTATAGTAATTGTTCATGGAGCCGATGCCGGACGAGCAGGCGGTCACGCCGCGTATGACCGTCGTTTTCTGTCCGCCGTCCGCGCGGAACAGCACCAGCACCGCGGGGCAGAAGCCGCATTCGACGCTGTTCGGGTGATTTTGACCCGATAGACCGGTGCCGGTGTATGTGCCGAACTTCGCGCGGCAAATCTTGCTGCTGGCAATCGTCTGCGCAATGGCGGTCACGGTCTCCGCCTCCGCCTTGGCCGCCACCGCGTCGGCGTTGGCCTTGAGCGTTTCGTCGATCTTGCCAAACGCCGCATTGAAGTCATCCATCTTGATAAAGTCCGACTTTTCCCACTTGGGCAGGCCGTAATTGGCTGTTTTTCCCATCGCGTCCTCCCCTTTCACCACGCGCGGCGCACGACGCTCAGCACGCCGATGGCCTCGTCGATGCTCGAAAAGCGGTAGACGCGCTCGTCGCGCTCGCGCTGCGCCTTTTCGATCGGGTTTTCGAACTTCATCCGCGCTAAGTGCTCGCATTTTTCGATCTGGGTTCTGGGTCGTTCATAGGTGTTGTTGTACATGTTTTTCCTCCTCATTTTGTGCAGCCCGCGCATTTGCGCGGACCGTTTACAGCTATAAAGCTGTAAAGCGGTTTTTGGGACGAACCGGTGCAGCGGAGGAAAAATTTTCCGCCTTGACAACGCATGAAAGCGGGGTATAATGGAGGTAGAAAAGGGCGCTGCGACAAGCGGTTAGTCCGGTTCGTAAGTAGTTTCAATCATAGAAACCGTCACTTGCCGGAGTGGCGGTTTCTGCTTTTTACGATAATCGTCACAGTAAACTGCTTGATATGAAACGTAATTCGCATTTCGTCACCCCCTTTCGGGGTACGTGACTAACCGCCTGCCGTTGTGCAGCGCCTGATGTAATTTTACAAAATTTTACACGCTTTGTCAATCTTTGCCGCCCGTTGGGCGGTTTTTTGCATTTTTTAGAGGGTTTCGAGCGTGACCAGCGCGTCGAGCAGCGGCCACGCCTGCGCGAGCTCCCGCCCCGCCTGCCAGAAGCCGATGCCCTGCAAGCCCTTTTCCGCCGCGAGGGCGATCTTCGCGCGCAGCGAGCGCGCGTCCTCGAACCAGACGACGTGTTCGCGCCGCATTTTGTCGAAGTAGTGGTAGCAGGGCGAGCGCGCGGTTTCGTCAAACTCAATTTCCGCCCCCACCAGCCGCGCCCGCGCGACGGCCGCTTGCGACGAGAACGTCTCGGCCCGCGTGCGGCCTTTTTCGTAGGGCAGCGGCCAGTCGTAAGCGTACAGCGGCGCGCCGAGGAAGATGTTCTCCCCCGCCGTGACCGAGAGCGCGTAATCGAGCACCGCGCGCACCTGCGGCAGCGGCGCGATGGCCTGCGGCTCGCCGTAGACATAGCCCCATTCGTAGGTCATCAGGAACACGGCGTTCGCGGCTTTTGATAGCAGCGCGTAGTCGTGCGCCTCGTAGAGCAGTCCGCGCTGTTGCGCGCTCGTCTTCGGCGCGAGTGCGGCGACAACGGGCTTTCCCTCCACGTTCAGTGCCTCGCGCAGACGGCAGACGAACGCGGCGTAGTCCTCACGCAGCTCCGGCGGGACGTACTCGAAGTCGACGTCGAGGCCGTAGTATCCCTTTTTCGCCATCGTCTGCAAAATCTCGGCAAGGAGCGCGCTCTGCGCGCGGTCGTTTTGCAGGAGCGCCGCGGCGTTTTCGCTCGAAAAATTCCCCTCCGGCGTCAGCGTCGAGAGGTGCATGAGCGATTTTGCGCCATAGCGCGCCGCTCGTTCGAGCAGGCGCGCGTCGTCGAGCGGCGCAAGGGCTCCCGCGGGCGTGATGCCGTAGGTGAACGGCGTCAGATACGTCAGGTACGGCAGGACCGAGTCGAGCAGCTCGCCGCCGATGTAGGGGTAGGCGTAGGCGTTCACGCCGAGCGTACCGAGCGGCGCTTCGTCTGCGTAGTCGATGGCAAGCACGTCGCCCTCGCGCAGACGCTCGCGTCCGTGGAGGAAAAAGTTCCGCCGCAGGAGCGTCCTGACGCTCAAATCATAGTCCCGCGCGATGGACGAAAGCGTCTCCCCCACGCGCACGGTGTGCAGTGTCTTCGGTGTCCGCACGACGAGCGCCTGACCGATCACAAGCGGCGTACTCAGCGCAAGGCCGTTGTCCGCCGCGACGAACGCGGGCAGGGCGTCGTGCATCGCGGCGATGGAAGAAAGCGTGTCGCCGCGCTTTACAACATGAATGTGCATGGTCGATCACCTCGCACCATTCTATGCCGGATTTTTCGCGCTTACCCCAGCGCGACGTCGAGTATCATCATCAGAAGGAAGCCTACGAGGAAGCCGCACGTCCCCCGCCGTCCGCCCGCGCGCGGAAGAAGCTCCTCCGCCACGACGTAGAGCATCGCCCCTGCTGCAAAGCTCAGAAGCCACGGCATCAGCGCGTGGATTCCCGCCGCCGCGAGCACGACGAGCGCGCCGAACAGCGGCTCCACCGCGCCGGAGAGCACGCCGGTCCAGAAGGCGCGCCGTTTCGACTTGCCCGATTGGTACACCGGCAGCGCCACCGCCGCGCCCTCGGGAAAGTTCTGCACGCCGATGCCAAGCGCCAGCGCGAACGCGCCGGCAAGGCTCTCCCCGTCCGCCGCGAGCGCGAACGCGAGGCCGACGGCCATGCCCTCGGGGATGTTGTGCAGCGTGATGGCCGAGAGGAGCAAAAAATCGCTGTGCACCTCTCCCCCACCGCGCCGCCGCACGAGCTCGTCGAGCAGGAAGAGCGTCAGCGCGCCGAGCACGATGCCCGCCGCGGCGGGCAGAAACGGCGGCAGGCGGCCCTCTGCCTCCGTCTGTTCGATGGCGGGCAGAATGAGGCTCCACACGCTCGCCGCCATCATCACGCCCGCGGCAAAGCCCAGCAGCGCGCCCTGCGCGCGCTCGCACACCTTGCGCGCAAAAAAGAACACCGTCGCGGCGCCCAGCGCCGTCATCAGAAACGTGAAAGACGTGCCGAGCAGAGCCAGCATCAGTGGTCGAAGCATATCCGTTCATCGCCTTTACGGTTTGTCAGGCGGAAAAGCGCCTGTATGCCAGTATAGGCGGCAGGAATGAAAAACGTGAAAAAGGGCGCGGAGAATTCTCCGCGCCCTTTAGGCTCATATTGACTTACTGCATCAGCTGCGCGACCATGTCGGTGTACGCGCTGGGATCTTCGAGCGGCAGGCCCGCGATGAGGTTTGCCTGATCGTAAAGGATCTTGGCATACAGCGCCGCCTTGTCGCGATCGGTTGCCAGCGCGGCGGCCATCGCCTTGACCGCCGGATGATCGACGTTCAGCTCGAGGATGCGCTCGGCCTTGATGGGCTCGGGCATCTGGAAGTTCTTGAAGTACTTCTCCATCTCGAAGCTGAAGCCCTCGCCCGCCGTCAGGCAGACGGGATGGGTCTTCAAGCGGTGCGAGACCTTGGCCTCCTTGATCTTGTCGCCGAGCGTCTCCTTGACGAACTGCATAAGCTCGGCGCTCTCGCTGTCGTCCTTGTGCTCTTCCTCGTCACCGAGCTCGAGGTCGCCGTCCACGATGGAGCGGAACGGCTTTTCGTCGTAGTTCATCAGCGCCTGCAAAACGAACTCGTCCGTCTCGCCGGTCAGGTACAGAACCTCGTAGTCCTTGTCCTTCAAAAGCTCGGTCTGCGGCAGCTTGTCCACGGCGGCGATGCTCTCGCCCGCGGCGTAGTAGATGCACTTCTGGCCTTCCTTCATGCGCTCGACGTACTCTTTGAGCGTCGTGAGCTTCTTCTGCGTGGAGGAGTAGAACATCATCAGATCCTTGAGCGAATCCTTGCGGCTCTCGCCGCCGTCGCTCACGATGCCGTAACCGATCTGACGGCCGAAGTTTTCGTAGAATTTCTCGTAGCCCTCGCGGTCATCCTTGAGGAATTTTTCAAGGTCGGCGCGGACCTTCTTTTCGAGGTTCTGGCCGATGACCTTGAGCTGGCGGTCATGCTGTAAAAGCTCGCGGGAGATGTTCAGGCTCAGGTCCGGCGAGTCGACCACGCCGCGCACAAAGCGCAGATAGTCAGGCAGCAGCGAGTCGCACTTGTCCATGATGAGAACGCCCGCAGAGTAGAGCTGCAATCCCTTTTCATAGCCTTCGGTGTAGAAGTTGAACGGGCGCGAAGACGGCACGAACAGCAGTGCCTTATAGGTCACGCTGCCCTCGGCCGAGACGGTGATCGTGCGCTGGGGCTTGTCGAATTCATGCGTCAGCTCGGAGTAGAACTTGTTGTACTCTTCGTCCGTGACGTCGCTCTTCTTGCGCTGCCAGAGCGGCACCATGGAGTTGACGGTCTTCATCTCCTCGACGGTCTCGTACTCGGGCTTCTCCGGGTCGCTGCCCTCTTTGACCTTCTGCTCGGGCAGCAGCATGCGGATGGGGTAGCGGATGTAGTCGGAGTACTTCTTCACGAGCGCGTGCAGGCGGTAGGATTCCAAGTACTCGCTGTACTTCTCCTCGTCCGTGTCGGGCTTGATGTGCATGATGACGTCGGTGCCGACGGCCTCCTTGTCGCACTCGGTGATCGTGTAGCCGTCCGCGCCGGAGGACTGCCACTCATAGGCCTGCTCCGAACCGTACTTCTTCGTGCGGACGGTGATGCTGTCGGCGACCATGAACGCGGAGTAGAAGCCCACGCCGAACTGGCCGATGATGTCGATATCGGCGTCCTTCTTATCCTTTTCCTCGGTCTCCTGGCGGAACTTGTAGGAACCCGACGACGCGATAACGCCGAGGTTGTTTTCAAGCTCTTCGCGGCTCATGCCGATGCCGTTATCCGAGACCGTCAATGTGCGGTTCTCCTTGTCGACCGACACCGTGATGGCAAAATCGCTGCGGTTCATGCCGACCTTGTCGTCCGTCAGTGCAACATAGCAGAGCTTGTCGATGGCGTCGCTGGCGTTGGAAATGATCTCGCGCAGGAAGATCTCCTTGTGCGTGTAAATCGAGTTGATCATCAGATCGAGCAAACGCTTCGATTCTGCTTTAAACTGTTTTTTAGCCATAAAAGCATCCCTCTCTGAATTGTATTTGAACCTAAGTATAGCAGGAAATTCCTGATATTTGTTACTAAACTCTTAATTTTTAGCACTCGTCGGCAGCAAGTGCTAAAGTGAAACGGTTACCTTTTATTATATATAAAGGAAGCTATCGGTTTCGCACAGGTGCGAAGGGGAAGCAGCGCCTACAGCGCTGCACGGGGAAAGGGGGATATTCTCTCACGTGAGAGAATATCCCCCTTGGACCCCCAAGAGAACGCAAGGGGCCCTGCCCCTTGACCCCGCCATTGCCAGTCTGTAGCTTGAAGAGCTGCAATGCTTGCCGAATCGACTACCTGCGTGGCGGCATTGCTTCGCTCGCCGCCAATGGTCCTGCAAAACGATTTGCCTCTGCTCCTACTATCCGCTGTTGCGCAGCCGTTGGCGGCTCTGCT
>ERZ1673734.694-NODE-694-length-26126-cov-5.194239_pt1 | contig 26126 bp, 18 predicted proteins | sample MGYA00580199_ERZ1673734 | MGnify/ENA primary metagenome ERZ1673734 (study PRJEB41218, sample SAMN15661742) | gut metagenome | host: Homo sapiens | place: Canada: London | collected 2015-08-20/2019-03-30 | study: EMG produced TPA metagenomics assembly of...
CTCAATAGATTTTGGTGATGCAAAAGTAGAACTTTATTTTGCAAATGCAAAGAAAAATCCGGAAAAAATTTCATACATTTGTTTCAATCTACGCAGAAAAAACCGCTTGAAACTTAAAATTTACACAAAATCAGAAAATTATGGGAATTAAATTTCGGCTTATCGCCATGAACTTCCTTCAGTATGCGATCTGGGGTTCGTGGCTTATCTCGCTGGGCGCCTACCTGGGAGGCGGACTCGACTTCTCGGGATTGCAGATCGGCAGCTTCTTCGCGACGATGGGAATCGCCTCGCTGTTCATGCCCGCCGTGATGGGGATTATCGCCGACCGCTGGATTCCGGCGCAGAAACTGCTGGGCATCTGCCATTTCATCAGCGGCGCGTTTCTCATCGCCGCGGCCTCGCAGACGGCTTACGCCCCGCTGTACAGCTGCATGCTGCTGAGCGTGATGTTCTACATGCCGACCATCGCCCTGTCGAACTCCGTGGCCTACAATGCCCTCGATCTGGCCCGGCTCGATACCGTGAAGCATTTCCCGCCCATCCGCGTATGGGGAACCGTGGGATTCATCGCCGCCATGTGGTTCGTCGACCTGACGCACATCGGGGGCGTGCAGATCAAGCTCACCGAGTGGCAGCTCTATGTTTCGGCCCTGCTGTCGTTCGTACTGGCGGCCTACTCGTTCTCGCTGCCGGGGTGTCCCGTCGAGCGCAGCGCGCAGAAGCAGTCGTGGGTCGATACGCTGGGCCTGCGGGCCTTCGCGCTCTTCAAGGAGAAGCGGATGGCCATTTTCTTCGTCTTCTCGATGCTGCTGGGCGCCGCTTTGCAGATCACCAACGCCTTCGGCGACAGCTACATTCAGAATTTCGGCTCGATGCCCCAGTATGCCGATTCGGCCATCGTGAAGCACTCGGTGATCCTGCTCTCGCTGTCGCAGATGTCCGAAACGCTCTGCATTCTGCTGATTCCTTTCTTCCTCCGGCGTTTCGGCATTAAGAAAGTGATGCTGATTTCGATGCTGGCCTGGGTGCTGCGCTTCGGGTTCTTCGGCATCGGCGATCCGGGATCGGGCGCGGCGTTCCTCGTGCTTTCGATGATCGTCTACGGCGTGGCGTTCGACTTCTTCAACATCTCCGGCTCGCTCTTCGTCGAAAAGGAGACCAGCCGCGAGATCCGCTCCTCGGCGCAGGGCGTCTTTATGATTATGACCAACGGTTTCGGCGCCTTCTTCGGCTCGTATGCCGCGGGCGCCGTCGTGGACGCATACGGGTGGCCCGATTCTTGGTTCATCTTCGCAGGGTACGCGCTCGTGGTGGCCGTGGTTTTCGCCGTGGTTTTCAAATACAGGCACAACCCTGCCGAAATGGGGGGCGTGAAACATTGATGACTGACGGTCCGGCGGCGGGGAGAACCTTGCCGCCGGATTTTTTTATCCGCGCAGGAGCATTTTGACGTGGGGAGCGCCCGCTTCGGGGTATTCGCTGGCGGACAGTGCGCCGGAAGGGCGGATGATGACCGGATGCATGGCGGGCGTTCTATTTTATAGAGGTGCCGTTACGACATTAAAGATACGAAAATTATGGATACGATCGGTGTGAATGATGCGAGCTGCATCCGCTGCGGCCGCTGCGTGAAGGTGTGCCCTTCGCAGATTTTCGTGCAGGAAAAAGCCGGGGGCGACGTGACGCTGCATAAACCCGAAAACTGCATCCTTTGCGGACATTGCGTGGCCGCCTGCCCCACGGGGGCGGTGAACCATGCGGAGTTTCCGGCCGAGCGGGTGCATGCGGTGGATTACGGCGCGATGCCCACGCCCGAGCAGGTGGAACTGCTGCTGGCCGTGCGGCGGTCGAACCGCGCACTTTCGGCGCGCCCCGTGTCGCAGGAGCTGCTGGACCGCATCGTTGCGGCGGCGGACCGCGCCCCGACGGCGAGCAATGCCCGCCAGCTGGGGTATACGCTGGTGACCGACGCGGCGCAGCTGCGCGCTGTCACGGAATATACGCTCGGGATTTTCGGCACACTCGAAAAGCGGCTGCTGCATCCGCTCGTGCGGCCGTGGCTGAGCCGCCTCGTGCCGGGCGTTTATCGCTATGTGCCGGTGTTCAAACGCCTGCGGCGCGAATATGCCGAGGGCCGCGACCGCGTGCTGCGGGGCGCGACGGCGGTGCTGTTCATCCATGCGCCCAGGGAAAGCCGGTTCGGTGCGGAGGACGGGAACCTGGCGTATGAAAACGCTTCACTGATGGCCGAGGCGCTGGGCGTGAGCCAGATATACATGGGGTTCGTGCTGACGGCCGTCCGGCAGGACAGGAAGGCGAAGCTGGCCGCGATGCTGGGACTGGGCGACCGCCGCATCTGCGCGGTGATGGCCCTCGGGATGCCGCAGTTCCGCTATCCTAATTACATCGACCGTGCGCCGGTGCCGGTGACGCGGAAATAGCCGTTTCGGCGTTTTGCCGTTACAGATGGAAAGTCCTGTATGTATAAGGTTTCGGTCGGGCAGGTATGCGTCAATACATATTGTCGTACATCGACTGCGATTTGTCGTATTTCAGGTCGGAGAGCGATGCGGCCTTGACGCCGATGTTGAAACTCCACGAACGGTGGTAGCCGAACGGAATCCACGAAAAGGACATCTGCCAGCAGTGGAGGTCGCGCGTGATCGAGACCGACGAGGTGGTCAGTTTGTTGGCCTTGATGTCGTAGCCGCCCTGGAAGGTGATGCCCGTCTTGGGGGTGACGTTCAGCGAACCGTTGAAGCCGATGGTTTGGGTGACGTTCTTCCGGTAGCCCGTCGTGCCGTTGTTGGTGTACGAGATCGAGTAGTTGACCGCGTAGTTGAATCCGAAGTTCCACGGCAGCGAGAAGTCGTAGTAGCTTTGCGCCATGTACTGTCTTCGCAGCACGGGGTCCATCTGCCCGTAAGGGTCGTAGAACGGGTTCTGGTACTCCGGAGGTATTGACGTGATGTCGTTGATGGCCGTTTCGCTCCGGTCGTTGCGCGATTTGAACGTATAGCCGAACGACCAGCCCGTCGAGACGACGCGGCCCGGGAAGAAGAGCTTGTTGTAACGCTTGCCCTCGGGCGAGACGCGGTAGGGGTCGAGCGTCAGCGAGAGGTTGATGCCGAAATTGTTGAACAGCGTCGTACGGAACGAGACCGGGATGTTCGAAAGTCCCATCGAGTCGGCCAGGAAGTTGTACGAACCGCTGATGCGCAGTTCGTCGATCAGCTTGATCTTCTTCACGCCCGAGGTGTCGCGTTTCGAGAGGACCTTCATTTCGAGGTTCTGCGACAGCGAGAAGTTCATCGACATCGAACGGCCCGACGAGGGGACGCCGTAGGCGTTGACGGCATAGGGCGAATAGGTCGTGAAGCGGCCCGTGGAGTCGGTCTGGCGGGTCTGGTAGTAGCCGTATTTGGGGTCGCTGAAGTCCGGGGCGTAGGAGAAGCCGATCGAGGGGGTCAGCGTGTGGCGGATCGCCTGGATCTTGCGGTCGCGGCTCTTCTTCGTGAAGTCGTACATGCCGTAGACCGTCGTGGAGGCCGAAACGCTGAAGTTGTAGTTGTAGAGGCGGTAGAAACCGTAGTTCGTCGGCAGCGTGTCGGTCTGGTTGGTGACGGGGTTCCACTCGAACTCGACCTTCTTGAAATACCACTTCTCGTTGTAGTTGACCGACGGCGAGAGGTTGATGTAGTTGAACAGGTTGAACGACGCCGAAATCGGAATCGAGTGCTCGATGCCGTTCTTCATGTTTTCGAGCGTCTCCTTGGAGAAGACCTTCGATTCGGTGGTGGTCACCGAGTTGGTCATCTTACCCGTGTACTGCATCGAGATCTTCTCGTACCAGCGGTCCTTGCCCTGCTTCTCCTTGCGTTTGAAGGGGTAGAAGCGCGAGACGTTGAAGACCATCGTGGGGAGCGTGATGGAGATGGTCTTGTTCTGCGAGTTCTGCGAGATGGCCATGTTCGCCGACAGCGAGAAGGGCGTTCCGGCCCAGTTCTTCGAGTAGGAGACCGTCGAGTTGGTCTGCGTCGAGAGGATGTCGTTGAGGTTCGTGGCCGAATAGCGGCTGTAACCGCTCGTGGCGAAGTTCACCGAGGCCGAGAAGGTCGAACCCGGGTTGGCCTTGGGGTCCTGCGAGTGGGTCCACTGGATGCGGAAGTTGCTCTGCTTGATATAGTCGTCCTCGCCCTTTTCGCCCGTCTTGACATTCGAATACTGCATGTTGAAACTGCCGCTGTACTTGTAGCGCTTGATGTAGCGCGACGCGGCCGAAGCCTCCCACGATCCCAGCGTGTAGATGCCGCCGCGCACCGCCAGGTCGGCGTATTCGCCCAGGGTGAAGTAATAGCCCAGGTCGCGCAGGAAGAAACCTTTGGAGTACTCCTCGCCGTAGGTGGGCATCAGCAGGCCCGACTTGGGGCCCATGTTGATCGGGAAGAAGCCCTCGGGGATGCCGAGGAAGTAGATCGGCACGTCCTCCATCACCAGGTAGGCCGGGCCGGTGATCACCTTCTTGCCGGGTATGACCTTCGCCTTGGTCATCGCCAGGTAGAAGTGGGGGTGGTCCGTATGGTCGCAGGTGGTGTACTTGCCGTGCTCGATGTTGATCGTGTTGTCGGGCATCTTCTTCACGCTGCCGCCCACCAGCCAGCCGTCGCCCTGCTGCGTGGCCACGCCCTTGATTTTCGCCTTCTTCGAGTCGAGGTTGTAGGTGATCGTGTCCATCTGGTAGGTGGCCGACCCTTCGGTGAATTCGGGTTTGGTGACAATATCCTTGCCGTCGAGCGTGTCGGGCTTGCCGTAGGCGTAGACCATCTTCGAATCCATGTCGATGCGCATGTAGTCGGCCTTGAGGTTGCTGTTCTGGTAGGTGACGTCGCCCTTGTTGTAGATGTAGACCAGCTTGTTGCGCACGTCGTAGACCAGCGAGTCGGTGTTCTTGCCCGTGATCGGGTCGTCGAGGAACGCCCCTGCGGGCCGCGGCGTCTTCACCGAATCGCGGCGGAGCGTGTCGGCGGCGAGCGAGTCGGGCCGTGCCGCGCCCGGAGAATCGGCCTTCTGCGCCACGAGCGAGTCGACCTGCGCCGAAAAGAGCGAATCCTTCTCCTCCTGCGGCAGTGCGTTGAACGCTTCGCGCCGCCGGGCCTCTTCGCGCGCCTGCCTGCGGGCCTCGCGCCGCGAGGGGGTGACAAAAGGCGGACGTGCGCTCGTGTCGGGACGTATCGCGTCGGCGCGGGACGGAACCGGGACGGTGTCCCCGGGGGCGGGATTGCGGGCCGTGCGGGGCGCTCCGCCGCCCAGTACGATCTGGGCAAACAGCAGAATCACCGTCGCCGACAAGAGATATTTTACCCTAATTTTATCCAAAATCCCAAAAATTTTCCATACCTTTGCCGACAAGTCGGCAAAAACGCCCGGATCGAGGTCCTGTGCCCTTCCCGCCGCGTTTTCGGCCCGACAAAGATAGGTAAAAATTTATAGAAAGCTCACACTTGGTACCATTAAATATGCGCACACGACTTTTGCTGCTATTCGCCTTCGCGGCCGCAACTGTTCTTATGAACGTTGCGTCTGCGGGGAATATTGCGCACGGCGTCGAAGTCGTGGTCATCGACGCCGGGCACGGGGGGAAATTCCCCGGCGCGCACTACGGCGGGGTCTATGAAAAGGACCTCACGCTGAAGGTGGCGCTCAAGCTCGGAAAGCTCGTCGAGGAGGGGATGCCGGGCGTGAAGGTGGTCTACACCCGCACGGCGGACAGGACTCTGGGAGCGGACCTGGCGGCCGACCTGCAGGCGCGGGCCGACATTGCCAACAAGGCCGGGGGCGACCTCTTCATCTCGATCCACGCCAACGCCGCGCCCCGGGCGACGGGCGTGCGGGGCGTCGAGACGCTGATCATGGGCGAGAGTTCGAAGGAGCAGCGCTACAACGAGAACGCCCTGTTCGAAAACAACCGTGAGGATCTGATCGACATGTCCGACGAGCGGACGGCGGCCATCGTGCGGGCTTACATTCAGAATCTCCAGTTCACCTACGGCGAATACAGCATGGCTTTCGCCCGCTGCATCCAGAACAGCTACCTCAAGGCGGGCCGCCATTCGCGCGGCATAAAGCCGCAGCTGCTGCGGGTGCTCTATGCGACGGACATGCCGGGCGTGCTGACCGAGATCGGGTTCATGTCCAACCAGCAGGAACTGGCCTACATGAAGTCCGACAGGGGGCAGAACGAGATCGCCCGGTCGCTCTACCAGGCGATCCGCAACTATTCGGCCTATGTGCTCGGGACCCGGATGGCCGAGGAGGAGCAGGCCGCTGCCGCGAAACCGGCCGCGGAACAGCCTGCGGAAAAGTCAGCCGGAAAGGCCGCGGAAAAGAGCGTTGAAAAGCCTGCGGCAAAGTCCGCTGAAAAGACCGCAGCGGCGCAGCCCGCGGAGGGAAAGACCGCGACGGCAGCTCCGGTCAGAACCCCGGAGAGACCGGCCGTACAGCCCCTGCGCTATACGATTCAGGTGATGGCTTCGGCGTCGTCCGTGCCCCTCGCCTCGGCGCAGTTCCGTGCCTACCGCGGCAAGGTGAAGGAGTATGCGGCCGAGGGACGGTTCCCCTATAAATACGGTGTGGGCGAGTACGGCACCCGTGAAGCCGCACAGCGGAAGCTGGCCGAGGTGCGCAAGGTATTTCCCGGGGCCTTCGTGGTCGCGTGCCGGGGTACGCAAATTGTAAAATAAAAGTACAGATATGAAAAGGGAAGTTAAAATCGGAATTTTCGGCGTGACGATGATCATTGCCGCGTGGGCCGGAATCCGGTTTTTGAAAGGATTCGACATTTTCAGCCGCAATTCGGTCTATTACGCCGCCTACGACCAGATCAACGGCGTGCAGGCGGCGTCGCCGATCATGATGAAAGGCGTCAAGATCGGTACGGTGACGGGCATTTCGTTCGATCCGCAGCGCAGCGACAACGTCGTGTTGCAGTTCACCATCAAACGTCAGTATCACATCCCGACCGACTCCGAGGCCAAGATTTACAGCAACGGGCTGATGGGCGGAAAGGCCATCGAAATCAACTACGGCACGGCGCGCACCTATCTCCAGAAGGGCGACACGCTGCGTTCGGTGCGCGAACGCGACCTGATGGACGTGGCCGGGTCGGAGCTGGATTTCTTCAAGCAGAAGGTGTCGCAGGTGACGGGCGACCTCTCGCGCACGCTGACCAACCTCAATCGCCTGATGGAGGCCAACGCGCAGAATATTTCCGGGACGTTGAGCCACCTGAACGCCATTACGGGCGACATGGCCGGCCTGCTCGACGCCGAGAAGCGCAACCTGAAAGCCGCCGTCGACGACCTTACGGAGTTCTCCGCGATGCTGGGCAGGAATACCCCGCGTGTGGACAGCATCGTCGGCAACCTGAACCGGATAACCGGGGAGCTGGCCGACGCCGGGTTCGCCCGCAGGCTTACGGACGCTGTGGACGAGGTGAACGGTCTGCTGGCAAAGGTCGAGGCGGGCGAGGGGACCGTCGGCAAACTGATGAACGATCCTGCGCTCTACGATTCGCTGACCGAGGCCAGCGCTAATCTCGCCTCGCTGCTGGCCAACCTCGAGCAGTATCCCGGCCGCTACGTGCATTTCTCGCTTTTCGGGCGCAGTCCCGAGAAGATGCAGGAGAAGGCCGAGCGCAAAGCCGCCAAAGCTGCGGCCAGGGCCGAGCGGGACTCGGTGAAAAGAATTAAAAATTAAAAATTAAAAATGAAAAATTGACTGGCAGACAGGAGGTTCATTCAGCCCTCTCGGTGTGATAATGTGGTCGTATAGGGCGTGGCGCGAAATTTTCCGACCGGCGCCCTTTCGATTTTTCATTCTTAATTTACCGTCATGATTTACCCTGCTACATTCGAGCAAAAGATAGGTTTCGACCGGCTCCGCGAGCAGGTCGCGGCACGTTGCACCATGCGCGCCGCCCGCGAGCGGCTCGCCGCGGAGGGCTTTTCGACCTCTGCGCGCGAGATCGAACGGCGGCTGGCGCTCGCCGACGAAATGCGCCTGCTGCTGGATATGGAGCATGATTTCCCCGGGGGCGAGTACCCCGACGTCGATTACATCGTCGCCAAACTGCGCGTCGAAGGTTCGTTCCTCGACGTGGAGGAGGTCGTGACCCTGCGCCGGGCGCTGGCCGCAATCGGCGGCATCGTCTCGTTCATCATCAGCCGCGAGGAGCGTTATCCGGCCCTCCATGCCCGCACGCGGGGCGTTGCGGCCTTTCCGGAGATCGTGCAGCGCATCGACGGCATTCTCGACCGCTTCGGCCAGGTGAAGGACAACGCCTCGCCCGCCCTGCAGGAGATCCGCCGCTCCATCCGCGAACGCGAAGGGCAGGCGGCCAAGCGGTTGCAGGCCGTGCTGTCTGCGGCCAAGGGGGCGGGCATCGTCGATGCCGACGCCCAGATCTCGATCCGCGACGGCAAGGCCGTGATCCCGGTTTCGGCGGGCAACAAACGCAAACTGAACGGCTTTATCCACGACGAATCGGCGACGGGCAAAACCTTCTACGTCGAACCGGTCGAGGTGGTAGAGATCAACAACGAACTGCGCGAACTGGAGTACGCCGAGCGGCGCGAGGTGGTGCGCATCCTCACGGAGTTTACCGAAGCGATCCGTCCCGACGCGGGGCTGATCGCCGATTCGGGCGACTACCTGGCCGAGATCGACATGCTGCGCGCCAAGGGCCGCTGGGCCTCGGAGAACGGGTGCGTGCGGCCGATCCTCTCGACGGACGACAGGCTGGTGCTGAAAAACGCCCGCCACCCGCTGTTGCAGCAGACGCTGCGGGCTGCGGGGCGCGAGATCGTGCCGCTGGATTTGCAGCTCGACCGTCGCAAGCGCATCCTCGTCATCTCGGGACCCAACGCCGGCGGCAAGTCGGTCTGCCTGAAAACCACGGGCATCGTGCAGTACATGTTCCAGTGCGGGTTTCCGGTTCCGGTCTCCGAGGTCTCGGAACTGCCGGTCTTCGAGAGCATTTTCATCGACATCGGCGACGAGCAGTCGATCGACAACGACCTGTCGACCTATTCGTCGCACCTGCTGAACATGAAGCACATGCTGGCGGGCGCTTCGGGCCGCACGCTGGTGCTGATCGACGAGTTCGGGTCGGGAACCGAGCCGGTCATCGGCGGGGCCATCGCCGAGGCGATCCTCGAGCGTCTGCTCGGCAGGGGGTGTTACGGCGTGATCACGACCCACTACGCCAATATCAAGTATTACGCCGCGTCGGTGGAGGGCATCGCCAACGGCGCGATGATGTTCGACGTGCAGAACATCCGGCCGCTGTTCCGGCTGGAAATGGGCAAGCCGGGCAGTTCGTTCGCCGTGGAGATCGCCCGCAAGATCGGGCTTCCGGAGGATATTATCCGTGCGGCGAGCGAGAAGGCCGGGTCGGATCACATCAATATCGAGAAACAGCTGCGCGAGATCGCCCGCGACAAGCATTACTGGGAGCAGAAGCGCGATCGCATCCGTCTGACGGACCGCAAGGTCGAGGAGTTGGAGCAGAACTATGCCGAGCAGCTGGCGAAGATCCGCGCCGAGCGGCAGGAGATTCTGAAAAAGGCCAAGCAGGAGGCCCGGCAGCTGATCGCCGACGCCAATAAACAGATAGAAAATACGATTAAAACCATCCGCGAGGCGCAGGCCGAGAAGGAGCTGACGCGGCTGGCGCGGCGCGAGCTGGACGACTTCCGCGAGGCGGTCGAGAAGGCCGACGAGGCCGGGAACGAAGCCGCCGTGGCCCGCGAGATCGAGCGTATCGAACGCCGCCGCCGACGGCGCGCCGAGCGCAGGGCGCAGCAGGGCGCGCAGCCGGCAGCCGGGGAGGCCGCTCCGCAGCCCGAAAAGCCGCGCGAAGTGGTCGCCGGGTCGAAAGTCCGCATGGCCGGGCAGGAGATGGTCGGCGTGGTGCAGTCGGTGAAGGGAAAGCGGGCGCAGGTGGCGTTCGGACAGATACTCACGACGGTGGACAAAGGGCTGCTGACGGTGGTTTCGAACAACGAATACCGCGAGGCGACGCGGCCCGTTGCGGCTCGTACGGTGCTCTCGGTGGACATCTCGTCGCGCAAACTCAACTTCAAGGATCACATCGACGTGCGCGGCATGCGGGCCGCCGATGCGCTGGACGAGGTGCGCAACTTCATCGACGACGCGCTGATGGTGGGCGTGGGTACGGTGTCGATTCTCCACGGCAAGGGCACGGGGGCTTTGAAGGAGGAGATTCGCCGCTACCTGCGCACGGTGCCGGAGATCGTCTCGGCGGTCGACGAACATGCCGACCGGGGCGGTGCGGGAATTACGATCGTGACCTTCGATCTGTCGTGATTTTGCAGTCTGCGACTGCTGCTGTTCTTTGTACCTTTTGACCGCAAAAGGTCCCCAAAGTTCTCCGCATGTCGCTTTACGCGGGATTGTCCTCCTGTCCGCGCTGAACGGGCGCAGCAAGATCAAGCCTTTACGGCGCAAAAACACGCGCCGTTTAGACTGTGGCGGCTCGGTAAACAGCACGCTGTCTGCCCTCGCCTGCGGACGCCTTTGCCAGCCTCCCGCTCCGGGCGCGCGGACCATCGGACGATCTCTTTCCGCTCCAAGCGATCATGCGGCGGTTTAAAACCGCTTTTAGGGGCGAGGGTAGGTTATTGCGATTCCGATTCCGTCCTGCGCAAGTACTCATAAAACAGGCGTCTTACGCCTGCTCCGCCGTTTGCGGCGAGTGATTCCGACTCGATGCCGGAGCCGTTGTAGGCGTAGGCATCCGTCGGAGAGTTTTTGGGAACCTTTTTGCAGAAAAAAGGTACAAAGATCCGGCGACTATGTCGCGGCTTGAGTCTTTTTGACGACCAGAAAGCGGCAAAGAGCTGTAAATATTTTCGTACTTTTGGAAATGAAAGTACAAAAGATAAACCCATTGGGTATTTTATGAAATATCGTCTTTCGCAAATCGCCGCCGTCGTGGGCGGCAGGTTCTCCGGAACGGACTGCGAAGTGCAGTCGGTGGTGACCGACAGCCGCTCGCTGACGTGCGAGCTTGGCTCGGGACCGGTGTTCGTCGCCATGTGCGGCGCGAACCACGATTCGCATGCGTTCGTGGCGCAGATGTATGCGCGCGGCGTGCGGGCTTTTATGGTCGAACGGCCTCTCGAAGCCCTGCCGGAGTGCGGTTACGTGGTTGTTGAAAACGCCATTGCGGCCTTGCAGTGTCTGGCGGCCTATCACCGGGCGCAGTTCCGGGGAACGGTGGTGGGCATCACCGGTTCGAACGGCAAGACGGTCATCAAGGAGTGGATTGCCGAGGAACTGCCCGCGGGGATGAAGTGCTACCGTTCGCCCAAGAGCTACAATTCGCAGCTGGGCGTGCCGCTGTCGGTGCTGATGATCGAGGGCGACGAGCAGCTGGCGCTGATCGAGGCGGGGATTTCGAAACCCGGGGAGATGGCGCGGCTGGAGCGCATCATCCGTCCCGACGTGGTGGTTTTCACCTCGATCGGCGACGCGCACCAGGAGAATTTCCTCAATCTGGAGCAGAAATGCGACGAAAAGATGGTTCTGGCCCACCGTGCCGAGACCATCGTTTACCACAGTTATTACGAGCCGCTGGGCCGCATGATCGCCTCGCGCTTCGCGGGGCGGAAGCTCTGCGACGCGGCCTCCTGCCCCGAGGTCCCGGAGACGCTGATCGGCAACGAGGCGTCACGCCGCAACGCCCGGATCGTCGAGGCGTTCTGCGCGGCGATGGGCTATCCCGCGCCGTCGTTTACCGAAGCTCCCGAGGTCGCCATGCGTCTCGAAGTCAAGGACGGCATCAACGACTCGGTGCTGATCAACGACGCCTACAACCTCGATCTCAACTCGCTGGCCCTGGCGCTCGACTACCTGCACAACGTGGCGTTGTCGCGCCGTCGGACGCTCGTGCTGTCGGACATCGCGCAGAGCGGGCTGACCGACGACGAACTTTACGGCCGCGTGGCGGGAATGGTCGCGCGGGCAGGCATAGACACGCTCGTCGGCATCGGTCCCAAACTGAAGCGTTACGCCGCGCTGTTCGGCTGCGACAGGGAGTTTTACGCCTCGACCGACGAGTGCATCGCCCGCATCGGCCGCAGGGCCGTGGCCGGGCGTGCCGTCTTGTTGAAAGGCGCGCGGGAGTACCGATTCGAGAAACTCGCGCATGCGCTGGCGCGCAAGAGCCACACGACGGTGCTGGAGGTCGATCTCGACGCCATGATCCACAACCTGAACTATTTCCGCTCGAAGCTCGACTTTCGGACCCGGCTCGTGGCGATGGTCAAGGCGGGTTCGTACGGCGCGGGGGATTTCGAGGTGGCGCAGATGCTCCAGCATCAGGGCGTCGACTACCTCGCCGTGGCGTTCGCCGACGAGGGCGTGCTGCTGCGCGAGCGGGGGATCACGATGCCCGTCGTGGTGCTGAATGCCGACGCCGACAGTTTCGACCAGATGATCGCCAACCGCCTCGAACCCGAGATATACAGTTTCCGTTCGCTCGCCGATTTCGCCGATGCGGTGTCGCATGCGGGCGAAACCCGCTATCCGGTTCATATCAAGCTCGATACGGGCATGCACCGGCTGGGATTCATGGAGGAGGAGATCGGGCGGTTGTGCGAGGTGCTGCCGACATTGCCCGCCGTGAAGGTGGCGTCGGTCTTTTCGCACCTGAACTGCGCCGACATGCCCGAAGAGGATGCCTACACCCGGGAGCAGATCGCGCGCTACGACCGCATGAGTGCCGCCGTAGCCGCGTCGCTGCCCTATCCCGTCATCCGTCATACGGCCAATTCGGCGGCCATCGAGCGGTTCCCCGAGGCGCGGTTCGACATGTGCCGCCTCGGACTGGGGCTTTACGGCTTCGGCTGGGAGCACAATGCGGGCCTGCGCCCGGTTTCGGCGCTCAAAACCCGCATCGTGCAGATCAAGCGTCTCGAAGCGGGCGACGCCGTGGGCTACGGGCGCGCCGGGAAATTGCTGCGGCCGACCGTGACGGCGACCGTGCCGATCGGTTACGCCGACGGGCTGGACCGTCATCTGGGGTGCGGACGCTGGTCGATGCGCGTGGCCGGGCGGCCTGCGCCGATCGTGGGCCGCGTCTGCATGGACAGCTGCATGATCGACATCACGGACATTCCGGGCGTCGGCGAGGGCGACGAAGTGACGGTTTTCTCCGCCGAGCCGGGCAACGACCTCGAAACGATGGCCCGGGTGCTCGACACGATACCTTACGAGATTATGACGTCGGTCTCGTCGCGTGTGAAACGAATCTACCTCAAGGAATAAGGCGCGGAGCGCAATTCATAATTCAGAATTCACAATTCAGAATTATGCCTGCGAACCTAATTAATTATGCATTATGAATTCTGAATTTGGAATTTTATACCTGATTCCCTGTCCGATTTCGGACGAAACGGCGCCGTGGGACGTGCTGCCTGCGGCCAACCGGGCCGTGATGGATGCGCTGGACTACTTCATCGTCGAGAACACCCGCACGGCGCGGCGTTTCCTGTCGAAAGCCGGCATCGCGCGGCCCATCGGCGAACTGGAATTCCGCGAACTGAACGAGCACACCGCGGCCGGCCGCGAAATCGAGGAGCTGATCGCGCCGCTGCTCGAAGGCCGCTCGGCGGGGGTGATCTCCGAGGCGGGAGTGCCGGGCGTGGCGGATCCCGGGGCGCCGGTCGTTGGGGCGTGCCACCGCCGCGGCATCCGCGTCGTGCCGCTCGTCGGCCCGTCGTCGATCATTTTGGCGGTGATGGCCTCGGGACTCAACGGACAGTCGTTCGCTTTCAACGGCTACCTGCCTGTGAAGCCGCCCGAACGGACCCGGGCCATCCGTTTCTTCGAACGCCGTGCGCTGTCGGAGGGGCAGTCGCAGCTTTTCATCGAAGCTCCGTACCGCAACGTGAAGCTGATGGAGCAGTTGGTGCAGACGCTCGGAGACCAGACGCGCCTGACCGTCGCCGTGGACCTCACGGCTCCGGACGAGCGGATCGAGACCCATACGGCCGGGGAGTGGCGCCGCCGCCAGCTGCCCGAAATGAACAGGCGCCCGGCCATTTTCATCATCGGATAAGCGCCGCCTTGCCGCGAAGCGGCTTTTGGGCGGTAGCGCGCAGGCCGGTTCGATGCCCGGCATGCAGGCATTGCCCTTGAAGACCGCCTCTTGGCCGGGTTGGTATGCAATTTGTTCGAATAAGGGGAGGAAAACTGAAAAATCACAAGATATGAAAAAAGAAAAAGTTTATAATGAGGCTGTTAGCGGCGACGAAGGGTTCGCCCCCGGCGATGGCTATCCGTCGTGCGACGGGGAGCCTTGTGCCAATGTGTCAGATGAAACCGACGAGGCGACTGACACATTGGCAGACGGTGAACCCGCTGCCGAAGCCGACGCAGCCAAGGCGCTCGAAGAGGCCGTGGCCCAGTGGCAGGACAAGTACGTCCGCCTGCAAGCCGAGTTCGACAACTACCGCAAGCGCACGCTCAAGGAGAAGATGGACTTGGTGCAGACCGGGGGCCGCGACGTGCTGCTGGAGATGCTGCCTGTGCGCGACGACGTGCAGCGCGCCGTGGACGCCATGCAGAAGAGCGACGATCTGGAGGCGCTGCGGGCGGGTGTGACGCTCATTTCACAGAAATTTACCGAGGCGCTCCGCCGCAAGGGCGTGACCGAGATCGAGGTGCTGGACAAGGAGTTCGACGCCGATTTTTCGGAGGCCGTTGCCCGGTTCGCCGCCGGCGACGAGAAGAAGGGCAAGGTCATCGACGTCGTTCAGACGGGTTACATGCTGGGCGAGAAGGTGCTGCGCTTCGCAAAAGTAGTTGTAGGAGAGTAAGACCATGGCAGAAAAAAGGGATTACTACGAAGTGCTGGGCGTTGCGAAGAACGCTAACGCAGACGAAATAAAGAAGGCCTACCGCAAAGCGGCCATCCAGTTCCACCCCGACAAAAACCCCGGGGACAAGGAGGCCGAGGAGAAATTCAAGGAGGCCGCAGAGGCCTACGACGTGCTGTCGAACCCCGACAAGCGCGCCCGTTACGACCAGTTCGGCCATGCCGGAATGAGCGGCGCGGCAGGCGGCGGGGCCGGCGGCTTCGGCGGCTTCGGCGGCGGAGGGTTCTCGATGGAGGACATCTTCTCGCAGTTCGGCGACATTTTCGGCGGCCATTTCGGGGGCGGATTCCGCTCGTCGAACGGCGGCGGGGGACGGCGCGTGAACCGCGGCTCGGACATCCGCGTGCGGGTCCGTCTGACGTTGGCCGAGATCGCCAACGGAGTTACGAAGAAACTCAAGATCAACAAGACCGTCGCCTGCGACAAGTGCGGCGGCTCGGGAGCCAGGGACGCCAATTCCTATTCGACCTGTTCGACCTGCAACGGCACGGGCTATGTGACGCGGGTGGAGAACACCTTCTTCGGCCGGATGCAGACGCAGGGCGTGTGCCCCACGTGCGGCGGCACGGGCAAGGTGATCACCGCGTCGTGCGACAAGTGCAAGGGCGAAGGCACGCTGCGCGGGCAGGAGGTCGTGGAGATCAAGATTCCGGCCGGCGTGGGCGAGGGTATGGTCCTCACCGTCACGGGCAAGGGCAACGCCGCGCGTCAGGGCGGCGTGAACGGCGACCTGCAGGTGGTGATCGAGGAGGAGCGCAACCCCGAACTGGTGCGTGACGGCAACGATCTGATCCACAACCTGAACATCACCGTGACGACGGCCCTGTTGGGCGGTACGGTCGAGGTTCCGACGGTGGACGGGCGCGCCAAGATCAAGATCGCCCCGGGAACGCATGCCGGCAAGGTGCTGCGCCTGGGCGGCAAGGGACTGCCCGACGTGAACGGCTACGGCCGCGGTGACGAACTGGTGGTGGTGGACATCACCGTTCCGTCGAAACTCTCGGCCGAGGAGCGAAAACTCGTCGAGCAGCTGGCCGCGCAGCCCTCTTTCCAGAAGGCGGAGTCGGTCAAGAACCAGAATATTTTCGAACGGATGAAAAGCTTCTTCAGGTAATAATCCGGGATGAATTATTAATCGTTCGTACATTGATTCCGGCTTGTAATTGGCGGCGGAATGCCGCGTTTGCAAATCTGACCCACCCCTAAACCCCCGCCTGAGGCGGGGGCTTGTCGCAATGCAACCACAATAAAGAGAGTCATGCAATAAAATTGCGAAGATATTCGTATCTTTACAAAAAATAGAACGACCATGTTAGGCTTTACCCCTTTCAAACGGCACCCGAACAAATTCAATTACATCCCGCGTTATTACGACCCCGAGAAGGAGGCCCGTGAACAGCGCCGTGCCGAGTTGCGCGGCGAGCGCGCCGAGGATGCCGACCGCGAATACCAGCCCGGACAGTACATCCGCACCCAGCGCGAAGCCCGGGATGCGCGGCGTTCGAACGAGGAGGAGCGGGGGCGTATCCGTGTGCTGAAGATGGCCGCGGGGGCCGTGCTGGTGCTGCTTTTCATCTACCTGCTCTACCCGAAGCTGGCCGATGTGTTCCTGCGCGCGCGGACCGCACCCGCGACCGAAACGCAGCAGGTCGGGGAGGAGGAGTTCAATCCCTATGCGCCTATTAGGGTCGTTCCCAACGATTACGAGGAGTAAATGGCAGACAAGATCAGATTATTACCCGAGGTCGTTGCCAACCAGATCGCCGCGGGCGAGGTCGTCAACCGGCCCGCCTCGGTGGTGAAGGAGATGATGGAGAACGCCATCGACGCCGGGGCGACTTCGGTGAAGGTCAACTTCCGCGACGGCGGCAAGGACCTGATCCAGATCGTCGACGACGGCTGTGGCATGTCGCCCATCGACGCGCGCATGGCCTTCGACCGCCACGCCACGAGCAAGATCGGGGCCGTGGAGGATATTTACGCCCTGCACACGTTCGGATTCCGCGGCGAGGCCCTGGCTTCGATCGCCGCCGTGTCGCAGGTCGAACTGCGCACCCGGCAGGCCGGCGACGAGGTGGGTACGCAGACCGAGATCAACGGCGGGCAGTTCGCGGCGCAGAACCCGGTGATGTGTCCCGTGGGTTCGCAGTTCTTCGTGCGCAACCTTTTCTACAACGTCCCGGCGCGCCGCCGTTTTCTGGACAAGAGCACCACCTCGGCGTCGCAGATCAAGGCCGAGTTCCAGCGCATCGCGCTCTGTAACCCGCAGATCGCCTTCGAACTCTACGCCAACGACGCTCCGGTCTATACGTTGCAGGCCGGATCGCTGGCGGGACGCATCGTCGACGTGGTGGGGCGTCACATCAAGCAGAACCTGCTGGAGGTCGAGGCCGACACTTCGATCGCCTGCATCGAGGGATATATCGGCCGTCCGGCTGCCGCCAAGAAACGCAACACGGAGCAATACCTTTTTGTCAACGGGCGCTTTTTCAAGAGCACCTATCTGACGAGCGCCATTCTGAAAGCCTACGAGAAGCTGATTCCCGAGAGCTGCCAGCCCTCCTATTTCCTCTACCTGACGCTCGATCCCGGGCGTATCGACGTCAACGTGCACCCGCAGAAAACCGAGGTCAAGTTCGCCGACGAGGAGGCCGTGTGGCAGATCGTCAACGCCGCTGTGCGCGAGACGCTGGCCAAAACGGGCGCCGTGCCGCTGATGGATTTCGACCGGGACAGCCCGGTGGAGATTCCCGTTTTGCAGAAAGGAGCCGTGTACAGCGAGCCGCTGGCCATGTCGAACAGCGACTACAACCCTTTCCGCGAGGAGTATATCGACCCTTCGGCGCCCGATCCCAACGAGGATTTCACGGGCTTCGACGTGCCGTACCGCGACGGCGGGGTCGTGTCGGACAGCGCGGCCGGAGGATTGCGCACCGGCGGAGTTCGGAGCGCCGCGCCGTCGTTCCCGCAGGCCGCGGCGGGCGGATTCGCCCTGCCGGGTGCGGACGCCGGGGAGTTCGAGGAGTTCGAGTCGGGCGGCGGTTTCGAGATCACCCCTTCGGGCGGCGGATTCGACGACAGCGCCCTGGATTTCATCCCTTCGTCGGCCGTTCCCGAGCAGCAGCGGTTCGACATGCCGCAGCGTCCGGAATTCACCGATGCGCTGCCGCTGCCGGGCGGATATGTCGCCGCTCTGCTGGGCGGCCGCTTCGTGGTGGTCGACGTGCGGCGCGCCCGCGAGCGGATTCTTTACGAGGATTACCTCCGGATGCTGGGCAACGGCTCGTCGGTGAGCCAGCAGTTGCTGTTCCCCGAACGGCTGGTTCTTTCGGGCGACGAATACGCCCTGCTGGAGGAGAATGCCGTGGAGTTCGCTGCCCTGGGCTTCGACATCGACTTCTGCGGCGAAGGGACCGTCGAAGTGAGGGGCACGCCCGCCGACATGCCCGCCGACGCCGTGGACCGGCTGCTGTTCGACCTGTTGCAGGCCTTTGCGACTCCGGTGTCGCTCTCCGATGTGCGGCGCGAGAAGATCGCCGGCGTGATGGCCCGCTCCGGCGCCAAGGGTGCGGGGCGGACCTTGTCGCGCGAGGAGGCCGCGGCGCTGCTCGCACAGCTGGCCGACACGGGCAGTTTCAGTTTTTCGCCCTCGGGCAAGGCGATCACCGCCGAGATCACGCCGGAAGATTTGCGCGCCAAGTTGGGATAATCCGGCGGAAAAGAGTTACATTTGCAAAAATTAAAACGCATGAACCGCTATTTTCAGACCCCTCCGGTGGTCAAGAATTTGATAATCATCAATGTACTGGTTTACATGGCCACGGCGCTGCTGCCCGTCGGCGACACGATCATGCAGTATTGCGCCCTGTCGCTGGGAACGCCCTATTTCCATACCTACCAGTTCATCACCTACATGTTCCTGCATGCCAATTTCGAACATATCTTCTTCAACATGTTCGCATTGTGGATGTTCGGGCGTACGCTCGAATACGAACTCGGCTCGCAGCGTTTCCTGACCTTCTACATGGTCTGCGGCGTGGGTGCGGCGCTGATCCAGTACCTCACGGCGCTGGCGTTCGGCGAACTGCCGCTGCTGCGGGTCGGCGCGTCGGGCGCGGTGATGGGCCTGCTGCTGGCGTTCGGCGTGATGCATCCCAATGCGGTCATCATGCTGCTGATTCCGCCTATTCCGATGAAGGCCAAGTGGTTCGTCATCATTTATGCCGTCATCGAGCTGTTCCTCGGATGGAAGGGCGTGGGCAACGTGGCTCATTTCGCCCATGTGGGCGGCATGCTGTGGGGATTCCTGCTGCTGCATTGGTGGAAACGCCGGGGAACGATCCGTTTTTAGACGATGGCTCCCGATTACTATAACGGATACGGGGGAGGCCCTTCGGGGAAACGGCGCCGCAGTCTCGTCATGCGGCTCGTAGACCTGGCGCTGACGCTCGTGACGCTGGCCGTGGGCGCGACGATGGTTCTCACCTATTTCGTCCCCTATGTCGATCCGGGCAGCGTGTGGTTCTTTCCCGTGCTGGGGCTGGCCGCTCCGGCGGTCTACGTCGCGTCGGTCGTGCTGACGCTCTACTGGATCATCCGCTGGCGCTGGGTGTGCGCCGGGGCGATGCTGGTCGTCGTCGTGGCGGGGCTTTTCAAGGTCTCGCTCTTCTGGCGTCCCGAAATCCGCCGCAGCTATGCCACGGAGACGGCCTTCGACCGCGCTGCTGTCAAGGTTATGAGCTACAACGTGCGCAGTTTCTACGGCGAGGACGGCCGGAGCAGCGTCGACGACATCCTGCGCCTGATCGAGGAGCAGGCTCCGGACCTGATCTGCCTCCAGGAGTTCAATGCCCGCCTCGCGGAGCAGTCCGAGGAGTTTTCGCTGCTGGGCGAGAAGTACGAGATCGCGCACTTCGGACGCACGCAGGCCCCGGATTCGGTCTATGGCTCGACGCTGACCATCTTGAGCAAATACCGCATCCTGCGTTCGGACACCGTGCTGACGCCTTCGTCTTCGGTCTGGGCCGACGTGATTGTGGGCGAGGACACCGTGCGGGTTTTCAACAACCACCTGCGCTCGACGGCCATCAACGCTTCGGACAACCAGTTCATCACCAGCCATCAGTTTCTCTCGGACACAGCGCGCGAGACCAAAATCCGCAGTATCGTGACCCGTTTGCGCGAGAATAGCGTGCTTCGGGCCGCGCAGGTCGACAGCATCGCGCAGGTCGTGGGTGCGACGCGCACGCGGCGGATCGTCTGCGGCGATTTCAACGATACGCCCATGTCGTATGTCTACCGCACGATGGCGCGGGGGTTGCGCGACGCCTTCCGTGAGTGCGGGTCGGGCTATTCGCATACGTTCCGCGGTTTCTACAACACGCTGCGCATCGACTACGTGTTGAGCGGCGGTTTCGAACCGCTTTCCTACGAGGTGCTTCCGGTCGACTATTCGGACCACCATCCCGTCGTCGTGCGGCTTCGGAAAAGTTCCTGACGAATTACCCGGAAAACGGGATGCCCCGGCGGAGACACTCTTTCCGCCGGTTTTAATTTGCCGGCAGGTGTTGTCCGGAACGATTTTTTTGCTATCTTGTGGAAAAATTCAGCCAATCGTTCGCCATGATCCGATCCCTTCCGCTCGTAAGGAGAACGCTTCTCCTCTCCGTATGTGGGCTGTTCCTTTTCTCCGGCCGGCTTTTTGCCGGAAATCCGTTGCTGATGCCTTCCGAAGCCCCTTACGGGGCGCCCCGCTTCGACCGTATCCATGCCGCCGACATCATGCCCGCCATTGAGGAGGGCATCCGCGCCTACAAGGCCGGGATTGCGAAAATCAGGGCGCTGGACCCCGCGGAGGCGACTTTCGAAAACGTCGTCGTACCGCTCGACCGTGCCGACAGCCTGCTGGACGTTCCGCGCGCGGTGCTGGGTTACCTGAAATCGAATTTCGGAGGCGACTCCGTCATCCGGATCTCTCTGGAATCCGCGCAGCTGACCGGAGAGGCATACGACGCCGTGACGCTCGACACGGCGATCTTCCGCCTGGTGAAGGCCGTCTACGACCGGCGCGATGCGGCCGGGCTGGATTCGCTCCAGCTGCGGACGCTCGGCAAGGTCTACCGGAGCTACATCCGCGGCGGGGCGCTCTGCACGCCCGGGCAGAAGGTGCGGCTCAAGGAGCTGAACCGCGAGATTTCGCTCAAACGCATCCGCCACGGGCAGAACATCACGCAGGCGACCCAGGAGTTCGTCCTGTACGTGCAGGACAGCAGCCTGCTCGACGGGCTTGCGGGGACGACCCGGCAGCGTTTCGCCCGCAATGCGGCCCGGCAGGGGCATCAGGGCGTCTGGGCCGTCGGGTTCACGAACGGCGACTATGCGTCGGTCATGGCTTCGGCCACGAACCGCGATCTGCGCAGGAGACTCTACGAGGCCTACACCTCGCGCTGCATGGACGGGAAGTACGACAACCGCCAGTTGTCGGTCGACATCGTCAACCTGCGTCTCGAACGGGCCCGGATGCTGGGATACGAGAACTATGCCGCCTACACGCTGGAGACGAACATGGCCGGGACGCCCGAAAAGGTCCGCGAACTGCTGCTGCCGCTCAAGGACGCTGCCGCGGGGAAGGGACGTGCGGAGCGTGCCGAACTGGAGGCTTTCGCCGTGAAATACGAGCGGGATTCGGCCTTCCGGCTGGAACCGTGGGACGTGGCCTTCTATTCGGGCAAGCTGCGCAAGGCGAAATTCGGGTCCGAACTGGGGCGCATGCGCAACTACCTGCTTTTCGACAATGTGCTCAACGACGGCGTTTTCTATGTGGCCAACCGTCTTTTCGGAATCACGCTGACGCAGCGCACGGACATTCCCGTTTTCCACCCCGACGTGCTGACCTTCGAGGCGAAAGACGCCGAAGGCCGCCCCCTCGGACTGCTTTATCTGGATTGCTTCGTCCGCAAGGGCAAACGCGGCGGCGCGTGGTGCTCGCGCCTGCGCGGGTATTCGTGCGCCGGAGAGCGGGAGGTGCTGCCGCTGGTGACCATCAGCTGCAACTTCTCGCGTGCGGCCGAAGGCAGGCCGAAGCTGCTGTCGACCTCCGAGGTCAAGACCCTCTTCCACGAATTCGGACACGCTCTGGCGGGTTTCCTCTCGCGCGGGCCGTATCCACAGGTGACGGGCAGCTTCCCGCGCGACATGGTCGAACTGCCCTCGCAGTTGAACGAGCATTGGGCCTGGGAGCCGGAGGTGATGAAACACTACGCCCGCGATTACGAGACGGGGCGTCCGATTCCCGATGCGCTGATCGCGAAGTTCAAGGAGTCGGAGAACTTCCTGAAGGGGCTTTACCTGACCGATTTCTATGCCACCGCGCTGCTCGACCTCGAATGGCACACCGTGCTGCGGCCGGTCGAAGGGTGCGACGTGGCGGCTTTCGAACGGGCCTTCCTGAAACGTTACGACTTCCCGGAGCATACCGCTTTACGCTTCCGGACGACCTATTACAACCACATCTTCGCCAGCAGTTACCCCGCGCAGTACTACTCCTACACGTGGTCGGCGGTGCTGGACACCGATGCCTTCGCGGCATTCACTGGCACGGGCGATATTTTCGATCCCGAAACCGCGCGCCGTTACCGCCGCCATATCCTGACCGAAGCGGGCTATGACGAGCCGATGGCGCAGTACGTGCGTTTCCGCGGCGCCGTGCCCGACGTGAAGCCCCTGATGCGCCGTTACGGGCTGGCGGAATAGCGGCCCGGCGGAACGGAACAGCCCCGGCCCGATGAGCCGTGGCTGTTCCGTTCGGTCACTCTCCGATCTTCTTGCGCGGGTGGACCATGTTTTCGGGTTGCAGCACCTTGTGCAACTCCTCTTCGCTCATCAGCTTATGCTCGAGTACGAGGTCGTAGATGCCCTTGCCGGTTTTGAGGGCCTCCTTGGCCAGCATGCTCGACGTTTCGTAGCCCAGATAGGGGTTGAGCGCAGTCACCAGCCCGATGCTGTTAAAGACCATCCGGCGGCAGACCTCCTCGTTGGCCGTGATGCCGGCGATGCACTTCTCGCGCAGCGTGTTCATGGCGTTGATCAGCATTTCGATGCTCTCGAACAGGCAGTGGACGATGATCGGCTCCATGACGTTCAGTTCGAGCTGTCCGGCTTCCGATGCGATCGTCACGGTGAGGTCGTTGCCGATGACGCGGAACGCTACCTGGTTGACGACTTCGGGGATCACGGGGTTGACCTTGCCCGGCATGATCGACGATCCCGGCTGGCGTGGCGGGAGGTTGATCTCGTTCAGCCCGCAGCGGGGACCCGACGAGAGCAGCCGCAGGTCGTTGCAGATTTTCGAGAGTTTCACCGCAAGGCGTTTCTGGGCCGAGGAGTTCATAATGAAGGCGCCCGTGTCGCTCGTGGCCTCGATCATGTTCGACGCCTCGACGAGCGGCAGTCCGGTGATCTCGCGCAGGTAACGGGTGCAAAGCCCGGCGTAGTCGGGGTCGGCGTTGATGCCCGTTCCGATGGCCGTGGCCCCCATGTTGATCTCGAAGAAAAGTTTCATGTTGGCCGTCAGCCGCTCGGTCTCCTCGGTGAGGTTGGCGGCGTAGGCTTCGAACTCCTGTCCGAGGGTCATCGGCACGGCGTCCTGAAGCTGCGTGCGGCCCATCTTGATGATGCCGGAGAACTCCTCGCCCTTGGCGTGGAACGCCGCGATGAGTTCGCGCAGCGAGGCCACCAGTTTCTCGATGCTGCGCACCAGTGCGATCCTCACGGCCGTGGGGTAGGCGTCGTTGGTCGACTGCGAGAGGTTGACGTGGTTGTTGGGGTGGCAGAACTGATATTCGCCCTTTTCATGGCCGAGGAGTTCGAGCGCCCGGTTGGCGATCACTTCGTTGGCGTTCATGTTGGTCGACGTGCCGGCGCCGCCCTGCACCATGTCGACGACGAACTGCTCCTCGAGTTTGCCGGCGCGCAGTTCCTCGCAGGCCCGGATGATCGCGTCGGCGATCGCCGGGTCGAGCAGTCCCAGGTCGCGGTTGGCCATCGCGGCGCCCTGCTTGACGTCGGCCAGGGCGCGGATCAGCTCCGGGAAGAAGTTGAGCCGCACGTGGCTGATGTGGAAATTCTCCACTGCGCGCATGGTCTGCACGCCGAAATAATACTCCGCCGGGATTTCCATTTCGCCCAGCAGATCGTGTTCACGACGGGTTTTGCCCGAAAGTCTGATTTCCGTAAAGTCCATGATCGGTATGTTTTTATTAAAGGTACGCAAAAGCGGGGTGGCGTCCAAGCCGAATCGGGCACGGTCCGGTAAGACGTTCCGACATCAAATATAATGCTTTTTCCGCCACTTTGTCAAAACAAAAAATCTTGTTAACTTTGTATTCGCTCCGCGGGGTCGCAGAATTCGGCGGCGGACGAACGCAGAACCGAAAAACAAATAAAGAATATGATTTTAGACTCTCTGAAAAACAGCGCGCTTTACTACGGCGTAAGCCCGCGCATGAAACAGGCTTTCGAACTGATCGCCTCGACCGACTGGACGACGATGGAACCGGGTATTCACGAACTCGACGGCAAGGACATCTACGTCAACGTCATGGAGCGCGAGCTGAAACAGAAGCCCGACGCCAAACTCGAAATCCACAACGAGTACATCGACATCCAGGTTCTCATCCGGGGCGAGGAGGAGTCCTTCGGCTGGAGCGAGCGCAGGGAGCTCAAGAAGCCGCTGGGCGAATTCAGCGTCGAGAATGACATCCAGCTCTTCGACGACGTGCCGCAGACCTATTACACGATGCGTCCGGGACAGTTTACGGTGCTTTTCCCCGAGGACGGGCACGCTCCGATGGTGGGCGAGGGCACGGTGCGCAAGATTATCGTCAAAGTGCGCAAATAAGCGCCGCAGGCGATACCGCTACGGGCCGGAGCATAGTCTCCGGCCTTTTTTCAGGCGGCGGCAAACGCTGTGTGCCGCGGGGCGATGCGCAGGCTGAGCCATGAGCAGAGGGCGCAGACGATGAAGACCGCACCTGTGGAGAGGAGCGTGTCGCCGATGCCGACCAGCGGCGACACGATGCCGCCGAACGAGAAGCAGATGGCGCCCAGCATGGCCGAGGCAGTTCCGGCGTATTCGCGGGCCGCTCCCATGGCCAGCGCCGTGGAGGAAGTGAAGGTGAGCCCCATGGCGAAGAGCAGGCCGAAAAGCAGTCCCTCGTAGACCCAGAACCCGCATCCGAGGCCTAGGGCCACGGCTTCGGCAGCGGCGAAGAGGAGCATGCCCATACATCCGGCTCGGGTGCTTCGTTCGGGGTTGCGGAAGCGGATCGAGAAAGCCGCGGCACTGCCGATGGCCACGGCGTTGACGGCGAAGCAGATGCTAAATTCGAACGCCGAAAATCCGTAGTGTCCCTGCATGATGAAGGGCGAGGAGGCGATGTAGGCGAACAGCACGCCCTGGGCGAAACCCATCTGCAGGACGTAGGCCACGTAGCGGCGGTTGCGGAGCACGGTGCCGAAACTGCGGAAAATGTCGCCCCAGGCTACGGCGCTGCGGCGTTCGGCCGGGAGCGACTCGCGGAGGCGGAAACAACCTGCGAGCAGGACGCATCCCAGCATCAGCAGGATGCAGAAGATGCCCTGCCAGCCGATAGAGTCGGTGAGGGTGCCGCCGATGATGGGGGCGACGACCGGAGCCACGCCGTTGACGGCGCCGATCAGCGCCAGCATCCGGGCCAGGTCGCGGCCTCCGAACCGGTCGGTGGCGACCGACCGCGAAATGACAATGCCGCCCGAACCGGCAATGCCCTGCAGGAAACGCGCAGTGACGAATTGGCGGATGTCCGAGGCGAAGATGCAGAGCAGGGTGGAGCCGATGAAGAGCCACATGGCCGTCAGCAGCGGCGTTCGGCGTCCGTATTTGTCGCTCAGGGGACCGAAGAGCAGCTGTCCGGCAGCCAGGCCGATCATGCTGGTGGTGAGTCCCATCTGCACCATCGACGAGGAGGTATGGAAGAAATCCGTCATGGCGGGCAGCGTCGGCAGGTACATATCCGTTACGAACGGACCGAATGCTGTCAGCAGGCCCAGCAGGACGAGCAGGTAAATTTTGACTTATTAGTCAAAACGGGTGCTGAAACGCCTCAAAAACAGGAAAACGCC
>ERZ1673734.703-NODE-703-length-25958-cov-28.889395_pt1 | contig 25958 bp, 26 predicted proteins | sample MGYA00580199_ERZ1673734 | MGnify/ENA primary metagenome ERZ1673734 (study PRJEB41218, sample SAMN15661742) | gut metagenome | host: Homo sapiens | place: Canada: London | collected 2015-08-20/2019-03-30 | study: EMG produced TPA metagenomics assembly of...
GATGGCGCAGCAACCAATGTTCAACCACTTGTCGAATATTGGGGAGTACTATAGAGTGGATGAGAACAAATGGATGTAAAAAAATTGTCTTTACGCAGAGTATAGCAGACATCCTTTATAAGTTCGGCACAACAGAGCCTATTGACGATGATGTGGAACGCAAGTTCCCATTGACAGGCGACCACTCTGTATATTCAATCTGCAAAAACGCAGCCGTAAATGTTATTGAGCACTATCATGCACAATATGGATTTCAGCGTTTTATAGTTCGTTTGCCTACAATCTATTGTTACAAACCCAATCCTTTCTATCATGTTAATGGCGAAAGACGTTGGTTAGGATGGCGTTACATTATAGACCAAGCCATGAAGGGCAACACTTTGGAAGTATGGGGAAATCCCGATTCAATGAAAGAAATGGTCTATGTTGGCGACTTTGTGAACATGATGGAATGCTGTATCAAGGCAGAACATGATGGTGGTGTCTATAACATGGGATGTGGACATCCTGTTTCAATAGAATACCAGATAAAGAAGATTGCAGAGGTTTTCAATAGCGACAAGAAGTCGGATATTGTTTACAGACCAGAGAAGGCATCGTCTCCACAATTCGTATTAAGCATTGAGAAATCAAGGAGAGAACTTGGTTACGAACCCAAATATGATTTTGAAGCCTTTTTAAAGAGTTTCAAGCATGATATGGAAACAGAGCCAATGGCGAAGATTTGGGGAAGAAAAGAAGATTATTATACGGATAAGTAAAGAATCAATAAACTTAAATAAAGTCTCCCAACGATTAGTAGTAACAATAGAATTGATTTCGATTTATGTATTTGGTTGCCCTGAGGTATCCTTTTTTCAATATTTCATGGGCTGTTTAACAATGTTTGGTTTCATAAACACTTTAAATAATAAAAAACAAAATATAGAATTCGGTATGAAAAAAATTATAGCATGGTGGACTGGAGCAACTTCGGACTGGTCTGGGGCCATAATTACTAATTGGATGATATCTATTTGTGAACATAATGATAGTTGCTCGCAGGTTCGAATCCTGCCAGTCCACATGTTTTAGATTGATAAATTTTAAAGTTTTGCAAGAAATAATTGCATGATTTCAATAAGATATGTAAATAGTGTATATAACTAAGTACGTGAAAAGATCCTCCATATCTCCCAGTATCCTTGCAATCTGCTATGTGTCAGATAGATAAGGGCTGGGAGATAACTGGCGGATAGTCCGAATCTACCAGCCTATCTACCAGCCGAACGGGAGTATCTCCCAGCCTCAGACGCACATCTGACGGCTGCGTGTCGGCGTCTGCCAGCAAGTTTATGATTATGGGGCGCGTAACAAGCATGTCACGCGCTGCAGAACATACGATTACATCATATCAAAAATGTCATTACCGCATAGCAAAAGCAGCGCTACCGCGTGTGTAAAATGGTAGTACCGCGAAGAGGTAACATGATAGGATTTTATTAAGCGGCATGTTAAAAACAATTATAAAGATTAAAATGTGAATAATAATTGTTATTTTTGTAGTATACATGTTGGCAAAAAGAATAAGTTTTAAGAATGTGAATTAAAAGCTAATATATAAAAATAGACATGTTAGAAATGCAAAATAAAGAGCAGCAGCCATTAATGGTTACAATTCGTTGCACCGTCTTTAACCACGAGCGCTATCTCCGTGAGTGTTTGGATGGCTTCGTGATGCAGAAGACGAATTTCAGGTTTGAGGCAATCGTACACGACGATGCTTCAACAGACGGTAGTGCAGCAATCATAAAGGAGTATGCAGAGAAATATCCAGACATAATTAAGCCGATATACGAGACCGAGAACCAATACTCAAAGCATGACGGGTCTCTTGGAAGAATTATGAGAGAACACACTCATGGCAAATATGTAGCTTTCTGTGAGGGAGATGATTATTGGACAGATTCTCTGAAGTTGCAAAAGCAGGTTGATGCTCTTGAGAATAATCCGGAATGCAAGATTTGTTTTGGCATTACAGAGACTATGACTGCAGATGGTAAACCAACCGGTAGTTTTTTCCCGTCTTCATTTGAACACATAGGTAATACCATAACATTAGAGGATTTCTGTAGAGAGCAGTTTACTCATGGTCAATGGTTCGGACATACATCAACCTTTATGTATTCTAAAAGCCTTGATGATATAAGAAACCAACTCTTAAAAACAGTCTTTAAAGACTTCCCTTATGGTGACATAACTATTGTTCTCACAGGTTTTCTTTATGGTAAAGGCTATTTCATTAAAGACACCATGAGCCGATACAGATTGAATTCAGGTGGTTTCAACACAATGATGAAAAAAAACACAGACAAGGCTATTGCTGTGGAGAACAAGTTGATATTAGGAATGAAGGCATTCGACGAATATACCGAATTTAAATATCATAAGCATTTGCAGAATCGAATTCTACGTTCTGAATGTATTAAAGAGTATTTGAGTGGCGGCAATAATGCCCTTGTATATTTGAAGCCTAAATATTGGAAATTTGCCAAAATGTTAGGAGCCAAATCATTGGTTCTGATGATTTTGCAGACTGTTATGCCTGGACCATATTACTTCTTGAAGAAAAAACTAAAAGGACATTGATTATGAGTGAACACCCCAAGGTTAGCATTATAGTGCCTATATACAACGTTGAGCAATATCTACGGCGTTGTATAGACAGTCTTCTTGCCCAGACATACACCAACATAGAGATTGTGCTCGTTGACGATGGAAGCCCAGACAACTGTGGTGACATCTGCGACGAGTATGCACAGACGGATGCACGCATAAAAGTTATACACAAGAAGAATTGCGGACTTTCGGCTGCACGCAACTCTGGAATGGAAGCAGTGAGCGGCGAATGGGTTGCGTTCATCGACTCGGACGATTGGCTTGAGACGGACGCTGTAGAGTGTCTTATGGGGCTTACGGATGGAGAGCGGATAGAGATGGTGATGGCTGGGTATAACATGGTGAACGACAACAGCTCGTGGTGCCCATGCGTAAACACGCAGAAGCGAGAGGTGCTTTCTCGCGATGCTGCTCTTAATGAGATGTTCAGACCGAAGGATTATCCATATTTGGGGTATGTAGCAGGCAAATTATACCGAACCGATTTGCTGAAGAATGGGAACAAGCGCTTTGACGAGAGTCTGTTCTACAACGAAGACCGTCTCTTCTGTGTGTCGTACCTCTGTGCTGTATGCAACGAAGTGGCTTATACGACACGCCCCGTTTTCAACTACTATCAGCGCAAGGGTAGCCTCATGGGGGCATTGTCGAACGGCTACAATTCGAAGTATGTTACCGACTTCTATTCGTATCTGAAGATGCTGGATGAGGTGAAGCGGATAAAGACAAAGCTGCCAGTAAGGCAAATGGTGAAGACCGGCATGTGCTTGTCTTATAAAACTATCATCGGCATGATGATAAAAGGCAAGCAGTATGACAAGCAGACGCATCATGGCATGTTGCGCAAGCTGATAAGCACAGGCGCTGTTTTCCAGTACGTAAAGATGACACTGGTTGCGGTAGCTAAAGACCTGCTGCTCTTTGTGTACCCTAAGGCGCTTATAAAGTAAAGAGTATTGTTTTGTCCGTTCGTCGGACTGTTTAAATAAGAGTTTAGAAATGAAGAAAATAAAGGCAGTGGCTCCATACGCATTCGGCGGTAAACCGGGTTTCAAGCATCAGCCGTACGAGGCTTGGGTGAACATCGGCGGACGCACAGCAAAGCCACATTACCCACCAAAAGTGTTGCACTCGTTGGCATACAATGTAGATTTCCCTTCTTTATGCAAATGCGGAAAGGAGGCACGACTCCGCTTCGTAGAACCCGTAGCATTGTCGTATGATGCGTTCCCCGACTATATGTTCTACGAGATAATACCGCTCATTTGGGACTGTTGGCCACATTACTTCGGCAAGGTGGCAAAATGGTTGAAAAGACACGATGTGAGAATCGCCATATTCACCTCGTCGCAAACAGCAGATCTCATGCGTAAGGAGTTCCCAGACATGAACATACTCTCCATTCCTGAAGGTATAAACGTTGCTACATACCATGCCGGCAAGAATCTTGCGGAAAGAAATATAGACCTGCTCGAATATGGAAGCATTAAAAGGAACTTCTTTCAGCATTACGTGGCAGGCATCAAACACATAAACAGTCAGAATGCAAACGGCTGTATGCGCACATTCTGCCAACTGCTCGACACTATGGCAGATGCAAAAATAACCATATCGCTACCGCGCTGCGACACTGCGCCCGAAGAAACTGGCGGCATAGAGACACTTACCCAACGCTTTTGGGAAGGAATGCTGTCGCGTAGTGTGTTGTTAGGCCGAGCGCCCAAAGAGCTTATCGACTTGGTTGGATACAATCCCGTTGTCACTATTGATAAGGAACATGCCGACGAGCAAGTGAGGGATATAGTGGAGCACATCTCAGAGTATCAGGGCTTGGTGGACAAGAACCGTGAAACGGCTTTGAAGATGGCGCCATGGGAAATCAGAATGAAACAAATAATGGAATGGCTGGAAGGTCTGGGGTATGAAAAGTAAACATATAATTATATGAACAAAGCGATAACAGATAGCATAAAATTTATTTGTTGTATAGGAATATTTATACATCATTTTTATCTTCATTCACCGTATGTTGGATTCTTAGGACCAACCGCGTGTGTAATATTCTTCTTTCTGAGTGCATACGGAATTAGTGTGTCCTTAGAAAAGAAACCGATGGCATTACTTCCTTTTATAAAGAAAAGGCTATTTAAGATTTATCTTCCTTTGTTGATGATAAATACATTATTTATTTTAGTAACAGGACTGCTATGCAAAGGTTACTTTAGTATCCCAATTTTCAATGTTTTTGGAGATAATATAGATTTTGTGCAAAATGTTTCTACATTGGATCTATTTCTTTACATTGTAGGTATCTATAAAATTGATGGGGTAACCTGGTTCTTGAACGTATTATTTGCCATGTACTTATTTTTATGGTTTATTCATAAAATGGCGAATAAGGCACAAAGGATAATTGTAACAACTATTGCTTATAGCATTTTTGTAATTGGTTGCATAAACATTACCCCCCGTTATGTTTGGACTCATTTTTGATCCTTTGGGAATCGTAATAGGTGTTCTTTTTGCAGAGAAAAAGCAACTGATTGAATATATACAATCAAGAATTACCACAAAGTTAATTATCCTAATAGGGATCATAGTTTTTACACTTGGTTTTTTGATGGGAACAATGCAGAATATAGAAGGACGTTACACAAAGCTAATATTATTAATTGTTGCTGTTTCGTCAATAATTTTTACTACAGCTTTAGCTACGGGCAAACCAACAAAAAAGTTTAGTAGCATTAGTACGTTTTTGGGTGGAATATCATTTTTTGTATATCTAACCCATGAAAAGATTGCCAACATAGTATTTTACTTTCGAGGCAGTAGTTCATTGGTCCTGACATCAATCGGAATCTGTATAATTTCTGTTGTTCTCTATTTGTTTTATCAAAAGATAATAAAAAAGATATATGGTTAAAGTTATAGCAGTCGTAGTCACTTACAACCGACTGAATTTGTTGCAGCGAGTTGTAGGAGCTTTGAAAGGTCAGAGTAAAAAGCTTGACAAAATATACATTATTAATAATGGTTCGACGGATGGCACGAAGGAGTGGCTTGACGGTCAAACCGGCTTGAACGTAATCCATCAGGAGAACGTTGGCGGCTCTGGTGGCTTCTACAGGGGCATCAAGGAAGCCTCGAAGGAAGAGTGCGACTGGATATGGTGTATGGACGACGACGTGTTCCCCCGAGAGAACTGCCTGGAAACATTGCTCAATGTAGCAGAACGAAATGAGAAGTTTGGAATAGTTTGTCCGCACCGCTTGATGAGCGGCAAGACATTTGTAGGCGAGGCAAAGACGCTCAATCTGACTAATCCTTTCTCTGATATGCACAACGACATGCTTACAGCTCAGGAGGTGGAAAGCAACGAGACGATTGGCATTGTAGGAATGGCTTTCGAAGGTCCGCTCATCCGTAAGGAAGTTGTCGAAAAGATTGGACTTCCAAACAAGGAACTGTTCATCCTTTACGACGATACCGATTATAGCTATCGCGCTGTGTTGGCAGGCTATAAGGTTGTGGTGGCAAGAGACGCCTTGATGGATAAGCACGACTTCCAGTCGAACTCCAGCTACAGAGAAGACAAGATGAAAAACAAATGGAAACTGGCTTATCATATCCGCAATACTGCCTACTTCGGTCATAGATATGGCAAGAACATTTTGGTGAGACATTTTGCAGCAATGCCATTCCTGCTTCACATGTATGCAGCCATTACGTTCAACTTCGTAAAAGGACACAAGTATTCGTTCTCTGACTATGGGTTGTTCTGGAAGATGATGAGAAGAGGAGTCAGAGAAGAGTTAGGTAAAATGTAATTGTAGAATCTTTAAATCTTTTTCAATGAAATATGATTATCTGATAGTTGGCTCAGGATTGTTCGGAGCAACTTTTGCTTATTTTGCCAAGAAAGCAGGTAAGAAATGCTTGGTGATTGACAAGCGCCCGCAGTTGGGCGGTAACGTATATTGCGAAGAGGTTGAGGGCATCAATGTGCATAAATATGGCGCACATATCTTCCATACCTCTAACAAGGAGGTGTGGAATTTTGTGAACTCCATCGTTGAGTTCAATCGCTATACTAATTGCCCCGTTGCCAACTATAAAGGCAAACTGTACAACCTTCCTTTCAACATGAACACCTTCTGTCAGATGTGGGGGGTGACAACGCCGGAAGAGGCAAAGGCTAAGATAGACGAACAGAAATCGGAAGCTGTGGCTGCATTGAATGGACGCGAACCGCAGAATCTGGAAGAGCAGGCTCTGTGTCTGGTAGGTAGGGATATATTCTATACGCTTATCAAGGAATATACAGAAAAGCAGTGGGGACGCAAATGTACCGAATTGCCGGCGTTCATCATTAAGCGTCTGCCAGTGAGAATGGTCTTCGACAACAACTACTTCAACGACAAGTATCAGGGCATACCAGTAGGAGGCTATAACAAGCTGATAGACGGATTGCTGGAAGGTATCGATTGCAAGACCGATGTTGATTTCTTCAACTCGGAATACAAGGACTGGAAAAAGTTTGCCGACAAGTTGGTTTACACAGGAGCCATCGACGAGTATTTCAACTACTCGTTGGGCAAGCTCGACTGGCGTACCGTAAGTTTCAAGACCCGCATAGAGGATACTGCGAACTTCCAGGGCAATGCTGTTGTTAATTATACCAGTCATGAGAAGCCATACACACGTGTGATAGAGCACAAGCACTTTGAGATGTTCGGTCAAGAGGTTTACGACTGTCCGAAGTCGGTTGTGTCGGAGGAATATTCTACAGAGTATAAAGACGGCATGGAGCCATACTACCCTGTGAACGACGAACGCAACAACCAGCTTGCAGACCAATATCGCAAATTGGCTGCAAACGAGGAAAATGTAGTGTTTGGCGGTAGATTGGCGCAATATAAATATTATGATATGGCGCCTGTGATAGAGCAGGTGATGGATTATTTCAAGAAATAAACTATTATATAGTAAACGTATGATACCAAAGATTATTCATCTCTGTTGGCTGTCGGGTGATCCTTATCCTGCAGAGATTCAAAAGTGTTTAGATACTTGGAAAAAGTATTTGCCAGACTATGAGGTTTGGGTGTGGGATACCAAACGATTTGATATTAACAGTACGATATGGACAAAGCAAGCATTTGAGGCTAAAAAGTATGCTTTTGCTGCAGATTATATTCGTCTCTATGCCTTGTACAACTACGGAGGCGTCTATTTGGATTCAGACGTGTTGGTGTACAAAAGTTTTGACTCACTGCTGAACTTACCTTATTTCGTAGGAACTGATCAAATACGTGGTTTCGAGGCTGCAGTAATAGGTAGTATGCCCAAATGTAAATGGATAAAAGACATGTTGGATTCGTATGAAGGTAGGTCTTTTATAAAGAATGATGGAAGCTATGAAATGTTACCGCTTCCTTGTCGTTTCCATCATGTGTTGACAGGTTTAGGCTATAAATTCTGGAAAGTTTCTGACTTGTCATCCCTAAGCCCCCAGAACTATAATCTTGAACAAAAACAGATGTTTGTGTTTGATAAGAATTTCTTTAACAGCCGCAATGCTCTTGAGGTGCATCAGACCTCAAAGAGTTTCTGTGCTCACAACTATGCAGGAAGCTGGCAGAAGCAAGGAAATAAGAAGTCAATAAAAAGTGTTCTGCCTAAATGGTTCATAAAATTAGTCTATGTTGTAGGACAAAGGACATGGGCACGCAATAAATATAGTTGGTTCCAAATACCATTTGAGAATTAATAGTTATATATTACTCATTAACATTATAAGAAAGTGAAAGGTATTGCTCGTTTTTTTACTCTTTATTGGATTGTTTATTTCCCTACGTGTATAGCATACAACGACTTGCCTGGCTTCTCGAGTATAGACGAGGCTATGACAATCTTGTTGTTTCTGTACACATTAACTAAGTTCGGGTCTCGATATACAAACAGAAAACCTTGGAATGAATTCTTTGTTTGTTTGAGCATTATTGCGTTTTATGTAGGATACTCGTTGATGTTCGGAGCCAATGTGGCTGAATCTGTCTGGCTTGACTTGATGCAGGAGATTCGTCCTTACACCATTATCTTCTGTACGTGGATTCTGAATCCGCAATTTACGAAAAAGCAGAAGAAATGGATGTTGTCAACAATGGTTGTCACATTGGCGTCTTGGATATTCTACCATCCTGAGTCATTGCAAAGTGAAAATGCCGAGTTCCCGGTCCTTGGTCAGTTGGCAATTTGTACCGGTATGGCTTGGTATCTATTTTCTGAGCCTACAAAACGCAACAGATACATTGCCTTGGCATTGGTGCTGACGGGTATGATTGCTCCTAAGTTCAAGTTTATGGGAGAGGTGGTCTGCTTCATTGCTTTTATCTTCTTCTTGAAGAAGCGCCTTAACTTCAAGTCCCCAAAGACAATGATTTATTGCGCTATCGTCGTGTCAATTATCCTGACTGTAACGTGGACAAGATTCGATGGTTATTATGTTTCGGGATTGAGCAACGATGAATTAGCCCGTCCGATGACATACAAGACTTCTATAAAGATGTTGTATGATTACTTCCCATTTGGCTCAGGCATGGGTAGCTTTGCTTGTAATGGTGCGTGGAAATATTATTCGCCGCTTTATTATAAATATAAACTGAATGATATTTGGGGATTGGACGAAGGCGGTGGTTTTATATGTGATGCCTATTACCCTACATTGGCGCAATTCGGCATTGTAGGCGTATTCTTCTTCCTTTGGTTCTGGAAGCGCCGCATGTCGGCTATCAACGTCATCGTAGATATGCGCTATTATCGTGTGGCGATGATCACCATCTGCTGTCTTGCTATCGAGCAGACTGCTGACTCGTCATGGCTCTCGGGTAAGGGTATGGGCTATTGTATGCTTCTCGCATTGTGTCTGAACGCAAACAGAAATTTGCAGAATCAAGTGAAGAGTAGAAAAAGAATTGTTAATAGCGAACCTGCTGCATAATAGACTGATCATGACGAAAGTTTTAATGGTTGGCTCTGCGGAGCAGAGTGGGGGCGGTGTGGCAAGTGTGCTGCGCCTGATGAAGCTGATGCCGTTTTGGGAGAAGTACCGATGCGGATGGCTCGGCACGCAGATACAGCGTGGATATGGTGTGCCACATGGGTAATCAGTTGGAGGATCATACGCATAATAAATTGTTTATATGGTGTCTGAATCGGGCTGATTGTGTGGTGCTGTTAGCAAAGAAGTGGCAGAAGTGTTTTGCAGAATGGTTACCTTAACTGAAAGAACTGCAAGTAAACGTTAAAAACAGAAATGAAATTTGCTGAAAATTTGCAAGTTATTGATAAAAGTACTAAATTTGTTTTATAATCAATAAATACAACCAAGTTATGAGCATATACTTAAAGTCTATTCATATTAAAAAACTCTTTCATTTATCAGGCATTGACATCAATGTCTGTGAAGCAGGTAAGATGAAACATTTGTTGATTACCGGTCCAAATGGTACTGGTAAGACCTTGTTGTTGGGGGCAATTGTGGATTATCTTGAAAAAATCGCAAAAGATTCTGACTTGTCGTTTTTAAATTATGAGAAGTCTTTAAAAGATAATGAAAGATTTTTGGCTTCCGCTAAAACAAATGAAGAGAGAATTAAGTGGCAAAAAGGGGTCGAAGATTGGACTAAACGAATAGAAAATTTATCTGGTAAGGTAAGTTTATCTCTGAACGAGGTCGAGTTACTGCCTAAAGCAATTTCGGATAAGCAATTTCTGTTGGCATACTATGGCGACCAAAGACGTTCTGAGTTTAAGGAGGTCAAGAACCCAGAGAAGCCAAATTTGGAATATAGTGACATCAAAGTCAACAAAGTGGGTGAATTCATCAAGTTCTTGGTGGACTTGAAGGTGCAGCGTGCTTTAGCGGATGGTGAGAATGCTAAGGAATATGCCCATGAGATAGACGAATGGTTTGGGGTATTTCAGAATATCCTTCGTCGTTTGTTTGAGGATGACGAATTGAACTTAGAGTTTGATTTCAAGACTTATGCTTTTTACATCCATTCATATGGCAAGAAGTTTAAGTTCACAGAGTTGTCGGCAGGCTATTCGGCTGCTCTTGACATTATCGTGGATTTGATCTTGAAGATGCAAGGTAAGGACATGTTGAAAAGAGCTTTCAATACCCCTGGCATCGTGATGATAGATGAGATTGAGACTCATTTACATCTTAAAATGCAAAGGGAGATTTTACCTTTGCTCACAACATTGTTCCCTCATATCCAGTTGATTGTGACGACTCATTCTCCTTTTGTACTCAACTCCTTGAACAATGCCGTAGCATATGACTTGTTGCGCCATGAGGTAATCTCTGATTTGACAGATTACTCATACGATGCTTTGGCAGAGGGGTATTTCGGCGTGGAATTGGCATCAGGAAAGTTGCTTGAGAGTGTTGCGAGATTTGAAGAGTTGTCGCAGAAGAGTTCTTTGTCTCTTTTGGAGAAGGATGAATTGAAAAATATAGAGAGGGATTTGGATAAAATTCCTGATGCAGTTGCACCTACTATCAAAGAGCGATATTATGCAGCATTGGCAGTTATGCCAAATACAAGAAAGGAGTTTGTATGATAAAGGTATATAAATCAGATAAGGCTCCAGAAAAACTCGCAGAAGCAGGATATACTTGCGACGAAGTGAAGCAAGCGATATTGAATGATCAAAAAGACAAATGCTATCTATGTGAACGAAAGGTAACTACTGATTATCAGGTAGAGCATATTGTATCGCGCACAAATAACAAAGAAAAGGTGAACGAATGGGAGAATCTATTTCTCGCTTGCAATTATTGCAATGACCGCAAGAAGCATTACTATGATGATATTCCCTTGCCTAATCAATTGGAGTTTGAGAATGTAATATCTCAAACGATCAATTTGAAGACTCAAAAGGCTGACTTCCGCATAAGTAAAATCAATCCCCAGTTGGCCAAACTAAAAGAACTATTGGATAAGTTGTTCAATGGGAAAGGTATCTGTCGTAACTTGATGGAAAATCGTTTTTGGAATGACTTTATGAGTGTTTATCGCAATTTCTTGCGAAGGGTTGCAGCTTATAAAATAGATCCTACCGAGGAAAACAAACAACTTGTCATTGAGGAATTGTCTATAGAACAGTCTGCCTTGGGATTTAAGTATGCTTTTTTGAACAGGGATGCGGAACTATGGAGTGAATTTCAAGATTATTGTAAGTGGAACAAGTAGTATTTGAAAAGATATTAATAGAAAACAATGATACCCAAAATAATACATCTTTGTTGGCTATCGGGTGATTATTATCCTGCCGAAATTCCATAGAAGTTCATCAAACCTCCAATAGCTACTGTGCCCATAATTATGCTGGAAGTTGGCAAAAGTCGGTACAATGGAAATCCATAAAAAGCTTTTTGCCAAAATGGATTGTCAATTTAATCTATGTTGTAGGGCAAAGAACGTGGGCACGTAATAAATACTGTAGGTTTCTAAATTCTTGAAGTCTTTAGGATTTTGTTTTGTTGAAAATTAGAAATGTTAGTATCAATATGTATGGCTACTTATAATGGTGGCAAATATGTGGCGCAAGAGGTTACATTTCATAGATGAACCTTGCGCTATACACAGATGGACTGGAACCCATAACGTAGTTTTACGAGTAATAATCACCAACCACCACTGATTGTAAAAATGTGGTTTAGAATCAACACCTATGCTTCCGTGATATGGAGAAGTATTGTGAGAAAATAGTTTTTTTTGTAATCAATGTCTAAAGTTTTAATGGTTGGCTCTGCGGAGCAGAGTGGTGGAGGCGTAGCGAGTGTGCTGCGCCTGATGAAGACAATGCCTTTCTGGGAGAAGTATCATTGCGGATGGCTTGGTACGCAAATCCAAAGAGGATATGGTGTGAAGTTGTGGTATGCGTTGAAGGCTTACTTCAAGGCGCTGTTCACGATATGGGGGTATGACATTGTGCACTTCCATACCGTGCCCGACAAGATTTGCCTGATTATCCAGCTGCCGGTGCTCTTGCTGGCGCTGGCGGGCAGAAAGAAGATTGTGATGCACATACACATGGGCAACCAGCTGGAGGATCATACGCAGAACGGGTTGTTCATCTGGTGTCTGAACAGGGCGGACTGTGTGGTGCTCTTGGCGAAGAAATGGCAGAACCTCTTCGAGACGCTCTATCCAAGGGTGAAGGCGAAGACGGCGGTGATATACAATGCTTGTGCTCCGACGCCTGCCGTAGACTATTCGGTTAAGGAGAAGAGCATCATCTTTGCGGCGCATCTGGACGAGAACAAGCGTGCCGACTTGCTGCTGCAGGCGTGGAAGCGGCTGCGCGCCGATTATCCCGACTGGCGCATCACGATTATGGGCAATGGTGATGTGGAGGGCTATAGCCGTTTGTGCCACGATATGGGGCTTGACGACTGCGTGACCTTCACGGGGTATATCACGGGCAAGCAGAAGGAGAACGTCTGGAACAAGGCGAGCATCTACTGCATGTGCTCGCGCCATGAGGGGTTCCCGATGGTGGTGCTGGAGGCTTGGGCAAGAGGCATCGCCGTGGTGACGACGCCGGTGGGCGGTCTGCCCGATGTGATTGAGGAGGGCAGGAATTGTCTGACGTTCCCGTTCGGCGACGCTGAGGCTCTTGCAAAACAGCTGCGCCGATTGATAGAGTCGTCGGAGCTGCGCCGCAGTATGGCGGAATACTCGAAGACGTTCGGTGAGAGGGTGTTCTCACCGGAGAGAATCAGTGAGAGTGTGGATGCGTTATACAAGGAAATCTTGCAATAGTATTACACTTGCAACCTCCGTTTAAATCGGTTGTTAAAATATACTCCCACAGATGGCACGGATTTACACGGAACACGCTGCTTGGGGAAATAACAACGGATTAAGCGGATTAAACGGATTCACTTGCTGCGTAATTATCGGATTAAACGGATGCCAACACGCTGCCCCCCCCTTGAAAGCACCCAAAATCCGTTTAATCCGTTTAATCTGTTGTTAATCCTACGCGCCCTAACAATCTGTGTAATTCCGTGAAATCCGTGGGAGAAAATGCGCACCCTAACATCTGGTGATTTGTGACATCTGTAGGAGAAAATACACACGCTAAATTTGTGGATAAGAAAATAAGGTATAGAATATGTTGTTGAGAATATTGCAAAAGATAAGTTTGCTTCCTTCTTATTTATGGGATGCGATGTGGGCGCCGGTGTGGAAGTACGGCATGAAGCATTGCGGGAAGGACGTGTATCTGCGTCCGATGTCGTCGGACATAAAGGGATTGTGGAACCTCTCGGTAGGCGACGGCACGTCGATACCGAAGGGCAGTACGATCTACTGCACCGATGCACCATGCACCATAGGCAAGAAGGTGCTCTTCGGTCCGCACCCGACGATTATCACGGGCGACCACCGCATAGACGTGCTTGGTAAGTACATCGCTGATGTCACGGTAGAAGAGAAGTTCGTGAACGGTGAGAACCAGTACGACCAGCCCGTGACGATAGAGGACGACGTGTGGTGCGGCGCCAATGTAACGATACTGAAGGGTGTGACGATAGGACGCGGATCGGTGGTGGCAGCAGGGGCAGTGGTGACGAAGTCGTTCCCACCTTACAGTATCATCGGCGGTGTGCCGGCGAAGTTGCTGAAGATGCGATTTACGGAAGAGGAAATCAAGAAACATGAAGAGGCATTATAATAGTATGACGCATCACTATTTGCTTACACGCTTCAACTTGGCTCTCTGGCAGGAGGACAAGAACGGACAGACGATAGATAGGGGAGAGTGGCTCAGAAAGCGATTGGAGCTGTTTGAGATTTATTGCCTGCCGTCTGTTGCGGGGCAGACCTGCCAGGAGTTCCGCTGGATATTGCTTGTGGACGCTGACACGCCGGCGGATCTCAGAGAGAGAATAAAGGCATATCGTAATGTTTGTGCGCAGATGAAGTTCGTGGCGGTGAGGGCGGAGTATGCTTGTCGCTTTGCTGACATCTTCAGGCAGGTGGTGGCGGCAGACGTGAAGCAGAAGGGATGGAAAGAGGGCGACCTCTGCCTGACCACCTATCTCGACAACGACGACTGCATAGCCAGGACGTTTGTGGAGCAGGTGCAGAAAGAATGTGTCGGGTTCGGGTTGAGCCGTAACAAGAAGCGGTTCCTTTCGTTCGACTATGGCTTGCAGACCTTCACGCAGTTGCGCCATTTCTCGACACGCATCCATTACCCAAACAATCATTTCCTCACACTGGCGGAGTGTCTGTCTGCAGCGGAGTCGTCTCTGTCGGCTATACGCACCTGCTACGGCTTCGGCAGTCACTTCCTGCTGGAGAGGCGCGGTTTGGCAAGGGTGGCGCACATCAACAACCGTGAGCTGCCGATGTGGATAGAGATAATACACGAGGAGAACGTGGACAATGACGTGAAGATGACGTTCGACACGCATGTCGTGAAGGACAAGGACTTGCTAAAACGCGATTTCTCGCTTAACGTAGATATTGACACAAACCACCGACTTGCTTTCTGCTTCAGGGCGTTGAAGCAGGTGTGGAGAAGAACGAAGAATAAGTTTAGGAATAAATGAAAATACTAATCAATGCATACGCTTGCTCGCCAGGAATGGGCAGCGAGCCAGGAATGGCGTGGAACTGGGTGAGCAATCTTGCCAAGTTCTGCGAACTGTATATCATAACCGAAGGGGAGTTTAGGGAGAAGATAGAGGCCGTGGTGCCTACGCTGGAGCAGGGCAAGAACATGCACTTCTATTATAACCCCGTCTCGGAGAAGATACGCAAGATGTGCTGGAACCAGGGCGACTGGCGTTTCTATAAATATTATAAGGAGTGGCAGTGGAAGACGTATCTCATGGCGAAGGATATTTGTTCTTCTGAGCATATTGACGTGCTGCATCAGCTGAATATGATAGGATTTCGTGAGCCGGGCTATCTCTGGAAGTTGTCGAAGGAGAACGGCGTGCCGTTTGTTTGGGGACCGGTTGACGCTAAGGACAAGTTCCCCGTGGCATACTTGGATGGGGCGAGCATAAAAACAAAGCTGTTCATGCGACTGAAGAACTTCCTCACTGGTATTCAGTTGAGATATTCGGGACGTGTGCTTAAGGCAGCTCGTCAGGCTTCGGTTGTTTTCTCCGCTTCCTCAAACTCGCAGCGTTCGTTCAAGAAATACATGCGCATCGACTCGCCACTGCTTAACGAAACCGGCTGCTACGTTCAAGAGCATCCCGTAACGGACAAATCGCAGAAGGAGACTTTCGATGTGCTTTGGGTAGGCAAGATGGACTTCCGCAAGCAGTTGGCTCTGGCTTTACAGACCATGGTATCTATCGGCAACAACAAGTTCAGACTACACATCGTAGGTGGTGGCGATGCGGCTTCTTATCAGCAGATGGCTGAAGGCATGGGCATTGCTGACCGATGTGTATGGCATGGCGAGGTCAGTCACGACGAGGTGCAGAAGTTAATGCAGGCGTCGGACGTGTTTTTTTTCACCAGTGTGGCAGAAGGCACGCCGCATGTGGTGTTGGAGGCAATAGGTAACAATCTCCCCGTGGTATGTTTCGATACTTGCGGTCAGGGTGATGCTGTGAACGACAAGGTAGGCAGAAAGGTGGCTCTCTCCAATCCAGCGCAATCAGCCGCCGACTTCGCAAAGTTGCTTAACGATATGGAGCATGACAGAACACTTCTCAAGCAACTGTCGGAGAACTGCAAGCAAAGACAAACCGAACTGTCGTGGGAGGAGAAAGCCAAAACGATGGTGGGGTGGTATGAGAAAGTAAGATAAGTGATATATCTTAGATAATAGAATGAGTAGGTGTGGGGGCGTTAATAATTGTGATAACAAACGTTAAATATATAGCCGTTTAGTCTATCTGCACAACCACATTGCCTTTTTTTTATTATTTTTGAATGCGTTTCGACCGTTAACAACGGTCAAGGAACAATCGGACATCGTTGCACACGATGTGCCATTATTTCGTCATTTTAAATTACTAAAGCAATGTTTCATAATATTGAAATAAATAGATTACGTGGTATAAAACACTCGAAAATAGAAGGCTTGAAACAGATAAATCTTTTCTTCGGAAAGAACAACTGTGGCAAGTCGTCACTTTTGGATGCCATTTTTCTCATATCAGGTATATCAAATCCGAAGTTGCCTCTTAATGTTAACATTATACGCAACTATCGTCGATTGGAACCTTCTGATATGAAGCTGGACTTCTATTCTCTTGACATGAGCAGCCCTATCGTAATAAAGGCTGAGAATGACGAAACAAGAGAGTTGCAAATATCTGTTGTTGAGTCGTCTTCAAGCAAGGTGAACCTTCTGGGCGAAGACAACAATGTGGCTTCTACCGATCCTGACAATAAGTATGGTTTGGTATTAAAGTATAAGGTTGACGAGCATGCTTACGAGTCTTCAATAATAATGTCGCATTCTTCTAACAACTCTCTGGAGCAACGAATAAAGATGCCTGCACATTATAAGGAGAAACTCACATGTAGATATCTTAATCCGAAGTTCGACTTTACGACTTCCATTGACGGACTTGTAGACGTAATAAAGAACAAGGACGAGGCGTTCATCGTTAACGCTTTGCGACTCATAGAACCAAATATCAAGGATTTTGTTCTTTCGCAAAATGAGGTTTTGGTGGATATCGGTCTGGATAAGCGCATTCCTATAAATATGATGGGGGACGGAGCACGCAAAATTTTATCTATCTTGACCTCCATATACGAATGTAAAAATGGTATAGTGTTGATAGACGAATTGAGTAATGGTTTCCACTATTCTGTTATGAAAGGGGTGTGGCGAGCGATTGTTTCTGTAGCTAAGAAAAACAATGTGCAGATTTTTGCCACTACACACGACCTGGATTCAATAAAAGGCTTGCGTGATGCTGCAAAGTCTGGCGAGGAGTATGATGACTCTATCGTATGTTTTAAATTGCAGCGTACTGCCGATTACGAACTGAAGTCGTATACGTATTCTCTTGACAGCGTTGATTATTCTTTAACCCAGGAAATAGAAATCAGATAGTATGAATCTTATTTTTATTGAAGCGAAGAATGCAAATACTTCCGAATGTAACTTTCTCAAGGCTGTATTGTCAAAACATTTTGTCGACAAGTCTGTAGAATTTATTTGTATGGATGGGGTAGGGAATCTTTTCCAAAAGTCTATTATAAACAGAATGGAACAGGCGCAAGACGAAGGTGATAGTGTTCTTGTGCTGGTTGATGCTGACAGTCCAAGTAAAGGATGGGGATACACTAAGAGGCATGACGATATAGAGGCTAAAAAGGCTCAATTGCAGTTGAACTTTCCTCTGTTTATTTATCCGAACAATAGTGACGATGGTGATGTAGAGGTATTGATGGAGAGTCTTATCCGCAAAGATCTACATAAAGATTGGTGGGATTGCTTTGAGGACTATGAAACATGTATTCAAGGAGCAAAGGATTCTGAAAACAATCAAAAATACAATCTGCCTAATCGTAAAGCAAAGCTCCATACTTATATCACTTCGCAGCAGTTAAATAAAAAACAGCGTGACAAGATAGGTTCCGGATTCTGGCTTTTTGATGATCCTAAATATTGGGATTTAACACGAGAGGCTTTGAAGCCGTTATTGGATTTTTTTGATGCGCATCTAAAGTGATAGCTTTTGAAAAAGGAAGAATTTGATTATAAATTCAAGATTGATGTTTCGATTAAAAAACTTAAATATACTTGGTAGCAAGGCGGAGCTTGCCGCGCTGACGGAGGGCAAACTGCTCATTAACACAATAAATGCTCATTCGTACAACACGGCGCGTAAGGATGAACTGTTCGCCGAGGCGCTGACAAACGGTGATGTGCTCATTCCGGATGGGGTGAGCATCGTGAAGGCGTGCAGATGGATAAAGGCGAAGAGCCTGCCGAAGGAAAGAATAGCAGGATGGGATCTCTTCGAGTTTGAAATGAACAAACTCGAAGAATGTGGAATGAAGAATGTGGAATGTGGAGTGAATGGTGAAGAATGTGGAATGAATAATTCTTCATTAGACAATTCACAATCGGCTTCAGCCGACCACTCAAAACTCAAAATTCAAAACTCAAAATTCCGTGAGCGTCCGCTCACGGTAATGTTCATGGGCAGTTCGGAGAAGGTGCTCGATCTGATTGTGAAGCGGGCTGCGGAGGTATACCCGCACTTGAAGATCGTGACCTACTCGCCACCGTACAAGCCGGAGCTCTCGGAGGAGGACAACAAGGCGATTGTGGAGGCGATAAATGCGGCTGATCCTGACTTGCTCTGGATTGGTATGACGGCGCCGAAGCAGGAGAAATGGACCTACTCGCATTGGAACGAACTCAATATCCACTGTCATGTGGGCACCATCGGTGCGGTGTTCGACTTCTTCGCAGGCACCGTGGAGCGTGCGCCGATATGGTGGCAGTGTCACGGTCTGGAGTGGCTCTACCGACTGCTGAAGGAGCCGAAGCGCATGTGGCGCCGATACATCATCGGCAACACGCTGTTCCTTTGGAATATGCTGAAGGAGAAGTGCTGAGCTTGCTCTGACGCAAGCTGCTATCAGAACAGTAATAAAAATCAGGAACAAGTTTAATAATACTTATTTTCAGCTGGATAGTATCAGTCATTCTGATAAAGACAAGCGGAAACCTTAAGGTTGCATTATAACCTTTTGGTTTCCGCTTTTTTTATTAGATCAGTTAAGAAGGATTGCTATGTCTCAGCCTATTTTAAGCTAAACTTAAGCGTCTGCACATCACGGCTGTTGGGGCCGACCATGATGTTGAAGTCGCCTGGCTCACACTTATACTCGAGCTGCTGGTTGTAGAACATCAGATCATCGGGAGTAACGGTAAAGCTCACCGTCTTGGTCTCGCCCTTTTTCAAGTTTATACGCTTGAAGCCTTTTAATTCTTTCACAGGGCGTGACAAGCTGCCAACAAGGTCGCGAACATACAGCTGTACCACCTCGTCGGCATCGCGATTGCCAGTGTTGGTGACGTCAACCGTGAGGGTCAGGCTGCCACCCATCGTGAGGGTGTCGGATGAGAGTCGGGGTTTGCCATAGCTAAACGTGACATAAGACAGACCATAGCCGAAGGGGAATAGCGGATCGTTGTCGATGTCGAGATAGTTGCTTCGGAACTTTGAGAACCACTTGCCTTCCTCAAGCGGACGACCTGTGTTGAGGTGGTTATAGTAGAGCGGAATCTGTCCCACGCTCTTGGGCATGGTGGCGGTTAGCTTGCCGCTCGGACATTTGTCGCCAAAGAGCACGTCGCAGATGGCATCTGCCGTTTCGCATCCTCCAAACCACACATTGAGAATGGCATCAAAGTTGTCGTTCTCCCATGTCATCACCGTTGGACGGCCAGAGAAGTTGAGTAGCACGATGGGCTTGCCAAGCTTCTTCAGGGCGGCGAGCATGTCGCGCTGGGCATCGGGAATGTCAAGGCTGCTGCGGCTGCAACACTCGCCGCTCATCTCCGACGATTCGCCCACGGCAGCCACGATGACATCAGCATTGCGTGACACGGCAATGGCCTCATCGAGAATCTCCTTGTCGGAACGTTTGTCGCGCTCAGATATTCCTGCATTAGCCTCAAGTTTGGTATCGTGCATGAAGTTGGAGCCTCTGGCATACAGCACCTCTGCCTTGTCGCCCACAGCCTCTTTCATGGCTTGCAGCAGTGTTTTGTTCTCATCGAAGCGGGCAACCAGACTCCATGTGCCCGACATGTTGCGCTTGCTGTTGCCCAACGGGCCGACAAGGGCTATGCGTCCCTTTTTCTGCAAGGGCAGTATCTTGCCATTGTTCTTCAGAAGGACGAATGTCTCGGCGGCAATGTTGCGGGCCTCCGCGCGGTGGGCTGGAGTGAAGATCTCTTTCTTTGCACGCTTCTCGTTGCAATAGCGATAAGGGTCGGCAAAGAGTCCGAGCTTCCACTTGACCTCCAAGACGCGTCGGCAGGCGGCGTTGACAGCGGCTTCAGACACCTTGCCTTCGGCTATCGACTGAGCCAGCGTGCCACGATAACCGTCAGACATCATGTCCATGTCGGTACCGGCGTTCAGGGCAAGTGCCGACACAGTCTTGAGATCGCCCAAACCGTGGTCCATCATCTCGGCGATGGCAGTATAGTCGGTCACGACCATTCCCTTGAAGCCCCACATGCCACGCAGCACATCGGTAAGCAGCCAGCGGTTGGCGGTGGACGGTATGCCCTCGAAGGTGTTGAAGGAGGTCATTACGCTCATGGCGCCTGCATCGACGGCGGCCTTGTAGGGAGGCATGTAATAGTTGAACATGCGCCAGCGGCTCATGTCGACCGTGTTATAATCGCGCCCCGCCTCAGAGCCACCGTAAAGAGCAAAATGTTTGATGCACGCCATCACTGTGTTAGGTGCCGACAAATCGGTGCCTTGATAGCCTTCAACCATGGCGCGGGCGACCTGTGAGCCTAAGTAAGGATCCTCACCACTGCCCTCGGCCATGCGTCCCCAGCGCGGGTCTACACAGATGTCGAGCATGGGCGAGAAGGTCCAGTTTAAGCCGTCGGCCGATGCCTCCTGTGCCGCTATCTGTGCGCTGCGCTTTATGGCCTGCATATCCCATGAGCAAGAGAGCGAGAAGGGAATGGGGAACACCGTCTCGTAGCCATGGATAACGTCCATGCCGAACAGCAACGGAATCTTCAGACGGCTTTGCTCCACCGCTATCTTCTGCATGTCGCGTATGTTCTTCACGCCTTTAAGATTGAACAGTCCGCCCACTTCGCCACGCGTTATCTTTCCGGCGATGTCGCTGCTTTTGGCCTGTCCAGTAACGATTGTTCCAGTGACGGAGAGGTTTAGCTGTCCGATTTTCTCCTGTAGTGTCATCTTAGCCATCAGGTCATCGATAAACTGGTTCATCTTGCCTTCGTCGGCTGCGTGTGTCTTGGCCTGCATGCTGCACAAGGGCAGCAATGCCAATGATGCAAATGCTAAAAATTTTCTGATTTTCATAAGTGTGTGATAAAAACGAATTAAAGGTGGGCCGATGCGACTCTTCATGTCGGCCCTGTGTGTAGGGCGGCTGCGGCACACTGACTTCGTAGAGCAGGTTGTCGATGTTGCGCACAAAGTTAGTATAAAACTATTAGAAAGAAGATAAATTACTTTGATTTAACACTAACTTGTGCTTAACGACATGTATAAATTTTTGCGTATGGCGCATGAAAAACTTATTATGTGTGAAACGAACTTACACAGGTATGGACTATATCTTGCAATTCCATTAACTTTAGCAATGTAGATGGGAAGGTTTACAGCGCTTTCATATTTTGTAGACTTTTCCATAACTGTATCTTTAATGTCTGCGGCAAAAGTATTATGAAGGTGTGTCAATTATTAGCACAGGTTGAAAAACTTCTGTTTTTGTGAGTTTTTTTATAAGAAACATTTAACCTGTATTGATAATTGGGTCAGCATGTCAATATCTTTGCCGGCAAATAACGATAAAAACATGAGATATGACATTGTACGAATTGTGACACAAGGTATCGTTTGACAAGATTGCGCCATTTTAAGGATAAGGTTAAACGACATTTAAATGTATGCGTGTGGTTAACCTAACAGGTCGTTCATCTTTTCGAAGACGTTTTCATTTTTAATTCGTCTAAGTTGGTTATTGATGAAATCCAACATTTTTCCATTAGTCATATCCTTTAACGTATCAATATCATCCCATCTCCACCATCTACCATTTTGTCCATCTTCTCCCCATAGATATGTCCACCCAAATGGGAACTCATCATCGATCGGAATGTCATTTTGCCAGAATTTATATCCACAATTTGAGTTATGGCGAGTTAAAGAAACAAAGCACATGCAGAATGAAGACGAACCTCACTTGTAGCAACGCCAAGAATCTGAAAAATGTTGAAACAGTCACCTCTTTTCCATCTTTCTTCTTGACAAATGCGTTCAACAAATAGAACTTGTTGAAGTTGTTTAATAATAGATTCTACTTGTGTCATAATTTTCTTTTATCATATTTATTTCAGAAAGTATGTTTTCCTCAAAGGCTCCCGAATTCTTTAAATTCTTTTGTCCCAACCAAACATCAGAAGCTATTATATTATTTTACATATCTATTCACCATCCTTATACTTGTTCCACATTCTCTTTACTTTTCCTGCAATCTCCCTACGTAGCCATAGCGGCTCGAGTACTTCAAGGTCTTCACCATTCAAAAGCAGTTCCTGTTGGAAGTCGAATGTCGGGCGCACATGCAGTTCAAAGATGCTGTATTCATCTGTTTGCTCAGTCTCTTGTTGCGACTCATGCAGAGGAAGGTCTCGCAGGTAGTTAGCCTGACTGGTACTGACCTTGATTTTTACCTTCTCAATGTCGGTGCCATCGCCAGGAATTACACCTATACAACCATTGAAGTATTCCTGTGGATTGAACTCTTCGGGATATTCAAACGTGTGGCTCGAAAGGCGGAAGTCATGTATGCGGTCGAGACAAAAGACGAGGTCATAGCCAGCAGGCCAATTACGCCCCACCAAATACCAGCGTTGGCGGAATAGCTTTACGCATAGCGGCATCACATAATGGTCGCGCGTGTCACCTTTCCAGTAGTTGAAATAGTTGATATGAATGAAGCGGTTCTTCTTCATCGCATTTATTATCAGCTCCAGATATTCCCTGCCACTGGGCACGTCTTCAAGGATAATCCTGTTCTTGACAGATTTGCTTTCAAGGAGAAAATTACTCACCGATAGCGTACTGAGCAACCAATTTTCAATACTTCCACTCTTCATATCCTCCACGTTGGCGATGTAATACCTATATGGAGCGGTCTTTTCGCAGTCTATCGACAATCCGAAGGTGTCGAAGATATTCCACTTCCACTTATGGAAAGTGCGCTTCAACATCTCCTCACCACCGCTCAAATCTATATTATCCATCCAGCGGCGGTTCAATTCCTCGAATGAAATCTTATGTGCCCTATAGATGGTTTCCACAATCCATACGAGCTTATTGGTTTGATTCAGTGCCATATTTGTCGTTTATATAGATAACGTTTCGGCTGCTAAGATATTGCAATGGTGTGTCTTTTTTTCATACCATCATAATCAATCTCGCTCTACAAGGTTGCAATTTGCAACCTTATAGGTGAGAGAAGCAGCTGCATAAAAGTTGGACCAACAATTTTTCGCCTAACTTTTCATCTGTTCCAGTCTCCCATGTATATTCTGCTTTGTGAAACTTATTTGCAAAGAACGAGACCAACTGACATAACTCACTCTTTTTCAACGGATATACTGATGCAGTAATAAACTGTAGCACAACCTTGTCATATTGTTCGCAATCAATCATTGCATAATCTACAAATTCTCTGATTATACTTTCCACTCGCAACTCACCGTCATTAGGAAAAGAAATAATTCTTCTTTTTAAGACAGCACGTGCCTGTTGATTTTTGAGATTATCTTTCATTTCTACAAAGGTACTGATGTGAATAAAGTTAATGTTTTCGGTGTAGCTATCGTGATTGTAGGATATAATATGCTCTTAACCGGGAATGATTCCATATAGTCACTTAAAGGAGACATCATCTTTTCAGGAAGCGTTATCTTTTTCATCTCATCAGTATAGTCATTGGCTATGGTAATAGCCAAAATATACCTGCCATTTTCTTTTATATATATTGACTTTAGATGCGCAAGAGCTTCTGTTATGTCTTTTTTATACACATACGAGTGGGTAGATATTACGTTCCTTCCTCTTATAACTATTAAGAAATCAGACAAATCAAAGCATAATATACCATGGTTCTCTATACATATATTATATAGTTGCAGAAACTTTTTCAATTCGAGGTATGGATTGCTACCTGCCTGAAAAGACAATATAGAGAAGATGTCAGATTCTTCTTTGATACTGAGTTCTGGATTCATTTTTATTACGACATTTCTTCTTGTACATGCATGTGTTTCTAAGATTTCATTAATGTTATCGGCTCCTTTGTCGGTAGACACCAACACGACATTAACATATACATTTGGGCTGTTCTTTATTGAATATATACCTTCTGTACGAAACTCATTGATCACTTGCTGACTAACATAATCTGCAGCAATCAGTCGTAATGATTCAAGTGCGATTTTTTCCATTTTATTAATGCTTATATCTTTATTATCAAAAATACAGTGCAAAAATAAAATGGAGCTATGCCAACTGTGGGCACAACTCCATTTTATAATGAAATTATATTAAGTTACACTATATTTTTATGATCTTTACGCACTTGTAGAATTCATTTTTTGTATGAGCGACATAATCTGAGCGAATACGGTCTTTCCTTGATTCATGATTTCAGTCTTTTGCAATACAATTTGCAAAAGTACAAAATCTTTGTCGCAGATTTGTCGCAGCCTAAAACGAAAAAACGACATAACCCGTTGCTTTACAACTTGTTATGTCGTTATTAGTTGCGGAGGCAGGACTCGAACATGCGACCTCCAGGTTATGAGCCTGGCGAGCTACCAACTGCTCCACTCCGCGATATTAACCATCGCAATCAGATTAACAATAGAAGTATCTCTGAATTGCGAGTGCAAAGGTATGACTTTTTATTGAAACCTCCAAATGTTTTTGCGATTATTTTTCAAAAATGATGCAAAAAGGCTAAAAAACAATGCAGAAAGGCTATTAAGCGATGGCTGAAAGGCTATAAAGCGATGGCTGAAAGGCTAAAAAACGATGCAGGAAAGGCTAAAAAGCGATGCAGGAAAGCCTTGAAAATTATATTTCGAGAATCTTCTTGTGGCGCAGTTCGTTCAGTTGATGCAGCAGTTTTAGGCGTTCTTCGGTGAGCCGTCCTGCCTTGAACAGCTTTTTGTTATACTTCCACCAGTTGAGCAATGCGCGGTTTTCTGTACGTTTCTTGTCGGGGAGCTGGTGGTGCTCCTCAAGATAAATACGGAGTTCATTGTAATGAGCTAACCATTTTACATCGTGTTTCGTTCTCATAATAATCAGTGCTTAATGTCAAAACTCAGAGATTGGAAGTTTAGACAGGTTTAGTTTTTATTTAATAATGTGAAAGACTGACTGAAACAGTCAGGGTGCAAACAGAGAATTAGTGGTCGTATATAATACTCCCCGATTTTCAGACAGACACAATTATGGCGGTATGACGAGAAAT
>ERZ1673734.717-NODE-717-length-25493-cov-34.099379_pt1 | contig 25493 bp, 28 predicted proteins | sample MGYA00580199_ERZ1673734 | MGnify/ENA primary metagenome ERZ1673734 (study PRJEB41218, sample SAMN15661742) | gut metagenome | host: Homo sapiens | place: Canada: London | collected 2015-08-20/2019-03-30 | study: EMG produced TPA metagenomics assembly of...
ATCTCATCGGCAATCATAGCCTATTGCCTTGTTGCTATCGTACAACATGATTTGCAACTTAAGCGATCTACTTATGAGGTTATTCAGATTCTAAGCATTTCTCTTATGGATAATACACCACTCGTAGATCCCTTCGAAAGGACTGATTTCAATAATGTCAAAGAACTCGATTGTCCCCTCTTTCCGGGGTTATTTGATTAATATTTAACTGGTCCCGATTTTAACGGGACACTAATGCGCATTGGTGAAAATATCTGCCATATCTTCCAGCAACGGCACATCTCGCTGTGCATCAACAGAATAAAGGCTGGCAGATAAGCGCCGAAACGACTTATCTGCCAGCCTATCTTCCAGACATCACAAACAGGTCTACCTGTTGCCCTTCGCCCTATTATGTGTCTTGCACAACATCTGACAATTACTTTCGTCGGTCGCTCCCCCTTTACTCCAAGCCTCAACGTGATCGGCATCCATTTCCGTTAATTTCCAAATTCTATTCTTATTAGCATCATGGCCTACGGCACATAACGGACAATTGCTTTCGCCTTTTTCTTTAGCCGCCTTGGTTTGATTATTGTAAACACGACGCTTAGTTATATCGTCAAACACACGCACATTCAACAGTCTTGTGTCCAGACAGCCACCAAGTACATATTCAAATACATTCTTTGTGTCTTTTACCCTATCGTCATTATAAAGTTCAGCAACCTTGCGCGAGACTTCTACATGATCGAAGGGATTGTTATGGAAACGCTCATATAGTTCGCCCCAATCCAATCCGCACATCTTCGGATACACGTCATCAAAAGTCTGCTCTATCCACGAAATCACATCATTGAAATACATGCGCAGTTCATTAATGTTATCATCCATACGATGCTCCTGCATATATTCTTCAATATTATTGCGACTCACCCATTTGAGCGCAGTTTCCAATATCTCCTGGCGGTTCGCCGACCCATGTACATAACAGCCCCATTTCTGCAAACGCGAGTCTTCCTTGTTACTGAACTCTTTGCGCGCAGCCGTAACGAACGGACCTGAATATATGGCATTACGTGTTTCTTGGGCGTTAATCTGTACACCACCCATGTTTATAATCTTGAACCATTCTTTTATCTCCGACTCCGAGCCGTCGCATATATAGGCTATCAACTCAGTGTTCTCTATTAACTGCCGTTTGTCTACAGGCAAAGGCTTAAACTTATATGGTTTTCCATTGAACATTACAGAAAACTTGCCAATAAGATAACGTCCTATACTTGTTATACGTTGCTGTCCATCAAGCACTTCAAGTTGTCCATCGGCACGACGATTGAAATAAAGCAGACCAAGAGGATACTCTTTCAACAACGAGTCGATAACAGCGACTTCCTTTGCTCCATTCTTCTCACTATAGAGATAATTACGCTGATATTCTGGCTGAATAGTGAGTTTTCCAGCCAATCCGTAAAGTCCCTTGCCGTCAATCTGGCTAAAAGTGAAACCCTCGCAAAGTTCTTTGATTGTATATTTCTTTAATTCTACTTTCATTTTAATTTCTTTTTTATTAATATTCGTGGATACGTATTATGCAAAACTCCATCCACGTCCTTGATTGTGGGAGTCGCATTTAAATCACTATAATTAGGTGCATCTTTTCTTGTATATACTTTAGATTTTAAAGCCGGATCACCAGCACCTCGTTTTGCCATTCCTACAATTACAAATTGTTCTGGACAATATTTATCTAAGAAGGAAATAGGAACACCCATCATTTCATTATAGTCACTTGGAATAGAATCTGTATACGAAACTTCTATCGCATCATAATTATCATATACAACATATTGTTTGCCTTTAACCTCCTTATGCTTACTATATTTAATATTGTCAGCCATAGTCATAAGTTTTAGTGGTTGATGGCGGCGTCCATGATCTATATTTGTATACCATCTAACGCCCTTAACACGTATGTACTTCTTTCCATGCTCATCAACGCGCCAACCAGCTGCCTTCAGCGGATATTCATCAGGCACTCCAAACTCCCTGTCGCCACTATGAATAGTACATCCCATCCAAACACTATTATTCTGAATTAAAGGAAATACTTCTTTGTACGTAACACAGTTTATATTGCCGATAATGATAAACTGCTTTTTAGCTTCAACTATCCAAGCTAAAAACACTCTGAACAAAGAAAACGGAGGATTTGTTATAATGATGTCTGCTTCATCTCTCAGCTTCTTTACCTCATCACTTCTAAAGTCGCCGTCACCTTCAAGATAATCCCACTGCAAATCATCAAGGTCGATAACTCCATCGCCTGTAGTATCTTCTGTAAGCACAAAGATCTTTCCGTGAGTTCTTGTTTTATCCGCATCATATTTAGGAGACAACGTTTCAAATAAAGACAATTGCACCCCTTTCTTAAAAGTCATACTTTCGGGCGCATAACTTGTTGATATAAGTTTTTTCAAACCCAATTCCTCAAAGTTCTGCGCAAAATACCTTGTGAAGTTGCTCCATTCAGGGTCGTCACAAGGCAGCAACACGGTCTTTCCACGAAACACATCTGGATTGTAATCAAGATATGCCTCCATCTCCAATTCTATATCATAAAACTGTGTATAAAATTCATCTTTCTTTGCTGCACGAGCATTATTAAGCGAGTTATTTGCCATAAAAATTGATAGTTGTTTTTTAGCTGGCACCCAACTATCAATCCGCAAACGCGACACGGTACGACAAGACATAAGAAAAGCGTGATGCCATCCTTATCGCGTTTAGCACGGGGTGGCCTCGGATTGGAACCCCGGAATCTTCTAAGAATGCACCACGCCTATTGCGTGTGCATCGCTTTTCAAGATTCCAGGGATAACTATACGAGTCACCTGTCACATATTATTCGTGCTTTTTATTCCAAAGACCGATTGTTGTTATCCAATCCGTCTTCTACCAATTGAGTTTCCGAGGCTCTTGGCTAAACGCGAAATAATAGCGAATGCTTATTTTTTACCACAATGTCTGCATATCCTCATATAGAATACGAAGATATACAACGCAAAGTTACGAAAAAACATTGACATAACAAATGGCAAACATAACTTTTGCCAATTTTTCATATTACCAAGCTATTGTTGTCCAACTCCACATGATGGGCAAAAGAAGTGGTTGTTCCGTCGAACACTGACGACACATCAACGCCACGACGCACAAGCTCGTCAATAAGAGCCTTGTCATGGGCTGCACGCATGGAGTTGAAACCACGATTTCCTACCTGGCTGTTAAATGTTTCAACAAGTGAAGTGAGTGTACAAGCTGCGAAACGCGCAGCGAAATCGTTGTAAAATGAATTGTTCATAATGACTTGTTTTTGAAATTAAACTTATTTCCACATCGTATCTTGACCACCGTAGCTGTCGTGCTCGGTTGGTGCAGATTTTAAGCTGCTCTTGATGTTTCGGATGCAAAGGTATAAAGAAAATATGTGATTGGTAAAGAAACAGGAGGGAAAATGGCGCTATGTATTAATAACCATAATACAAACGATCCAATTCCCTATTATCATTCTCTAGTTTTTTAGGATAATAGTCACCAAGGAATCGGATTTCATCAAAGCATACACTATTAGAGTCTTTCTGATACTTCTCTATTATAGAATTATATCTTTTATCATTCTCTATATCGTGATGTAATTTAGACATATCTTCACTAATTGTCCATGAACAACAATTCAAAGCTCCATCCCATTCCTCGATAAATTCTTTCATCTGAACTTGATAAATTCTTCCTCTATAATTTGGATATAAAGCAATAAAATGACTCATTGCTTCATTATCAAGTTTTGTATTGCCTATTCCTGGAACAATAATAACATCACGTGTCTGAAGAGCGTTGAATTACATTCTTTAGGTTTGAAAGAATCCCGAATTTTAGATTCTATCTCCTTTTTAGATAATCCTTCGTTTTCTATCATCACCTTGTCTGTCATTACAATAAAGGATTTAGTGGTGTAAGTATTTGGTCGTTCTATTTCGCCAACAACAATATTTCCACCATCTATAACCAAAGAAGAATGATTAACGATTAAATTAGTTCTATCAATCTTCTTCATTACTTTATCTACGTCAGTAATATATTTTTCCTTTCCTCTTAGATAGTCGGGATTGTAGACAAAATAGATATTTGGATAATCTGTACGTAGCCACTGTGAAAAAAACACTTTGTCTTTATATTGTTCTGTTATCATAGCTTTTCAACTCGTTTAAATCCCCATAATCTGTTGTCGTTTATTTTGATTCGTTGCATAGGTTCTGCATAGCCCCGCGTTTCATCAGACTCATCTATCCATTCTATACTAAACTTGCCATTGCTTAGCATATTTGCTCCACCAAATAAATCATACCAAAAATCATGAGGAGCCCAATCTTTTCTTTTTTCATTATTCTCCCATTCTTTTTCCCCTGGCACAATAGCTTTATAGCCTCTGATCAAGAAAGACGCATGGTATTTCTTTTGTGGATCATCAAACAAAACATCTACGCCCGATGGATTTGGACATACAGCACCTAAAGCATAGCCAAATTCATCTTTCCCTTTCAGATATTTTTTTTCATCTTTAATATTGGCATCATCCTCATGGTAATAAAATTCGATGCAGGTCAACTTTAGTTTATACGCATCCTTACAACCGCCATTAACAAGAAAATAGCCTGAGAAGAATGCTTCTTCAGCAATTTTCTTAAACTCTTTAAACAGGTTTGCTTCGCAACCATCAGCGCCTTTGAAAGCCTTTAAGGCTTGAAATAATCTTGATTCCATACTTATTGAATTATTTTTATTTGTAAACTTCTATTGTTTTCTCCAACCATTTACATATCTTCTCCTGAAGACTTTTGGGCTCTAACACTTTTATCATATTGCCGAAACTCATTAGTTTCATATAGAAGTCGTAGGTTGGACGCAATGTTAATTCAAAATCGGCATAATCATCACATGCATAGATTTCTCTTTGCGAGTGATGCAACGGCAATGTGCGCATATAGTGCTGATGGCATTTGTCTGCCCTTAACACTATTCTCTGAAGCGGAGCAGATTCATCCAATACAATTCCAAAGTATTCTGCGAAATATTCTTTTGCACAAAAATCTTTTGGCAAGACAAAATGAGCATCTGTTAAGTTAACACCTTCTATTCTATCAAGAGAATACAAACGCAAGTAGTTACAGTCTACATTTCTTGCTAACATATACCAACGCTGTGCGGACATTTTCACACAGTACGGTTCAACAAGAAACGTCTTCGCTTCTTTCATCATAAAAGAATGGAACGTTATCTGTAGTACAATATTTGACTTCATAGCTTCAAGTATTGTTGCAAGAAAATCCTGACTCGAAGGAATATCCTCTGTCAATATTCTATCATGGATAGATATACTGCTTGATAACGTTTCAGCCATGCCGTAAGTATCGAGAAGCCATGTACGCAACTCTCCTTCGCTTAAAACTTCGGGATTGGCTATATAATAATGGTATCTGCCATGTTGTTCACAATCAATCACAATGCCGAACATGTCAAGGATACCGCCTTTCCAACGATCAAAGGTCTGCCGTGGCAAGTTCTCGCCACGGCTAAGGTCAATATTCTCACGCCACTTTTCATTGAGATCTTTCAATGTAATGCGACCAGAACGATGAATGGTCTTGATAACCCAGATGTATTTTTGAATGAGTGACATAGGCTTAATTGTTGTTGTAACCAAACTCACGGGTACCAAACTTGCGCTTATAGAGAGACTCCCTATCTATAGCATGCTCTTGCAATATCTTCAATGGCAATGTCTCTAAAATACACCATTGAAAATACTTTTGCGCATATGCAGAATCGTTATTGATAAGTTCTTCTAAATCTTTATCTTTCCCATGTCCCGTATTGGCATATTCCTCCCATCTGCCCCATATACCTTTTGTACTATATGTAGAGCCCACATATTGTTTACCTGTTAGTTTGTCAAGGATAAGATATATACAATTACAACTTTCCAACTTGGCCTTCCACTCCTTATTGTTTGATTTAAATATCAATTTAAGTTGATTATAATTAAGAACGACATCCTCAAAACTGGTAAAGACAGGAATATTATTCTCTTGAAGTCCACGATCAATTCTTATTACAGGCATTTTATTGTTAAACCCTTGAAGCCAGCTTACGGGATTATTCCAGTCTATTACAACCCTTTCTTTAAGTAGTTTAAAACCATCAAGTTCAGAGAAATCAAATTTAGCTTGCACTTCTCCATTATAGTCTTCTATTTCTTTCAATACTCCATTGTTTTTAAAGACGCCAACAAATCGAGACGATATACCTTCTTCTCCAATAAACGAAACGATATAGTCTACATCCTTAAAGCGTTTTTTTACCTGCTCACTTTGATAACTTAAGAACACGTCATGTTCATAAAGATACAAATCGAAGAGCGAGTTGGAATACTTCTTTCCATCAATTATTTTCTCTTTCCTATTGTCCTTATGCCTGATAAGTCTGATACGTTTCTTGTCTGCATTATCAAACTCTTCATTTCGACCTGATAAAAGGTCTTGTATAAATACGATATAATCTTTCATTGACTTATTGTTTATATAGTTATTATCTCCAGTTAAACTCCTCGATTCCAAGTATCTCAAGTCCCAAGTATTTCCATACTTCCTTATCAAAGTTTGGCGTGTATCTTGCCATAGTACGCAAGACGGATTCATCCTCTTTATCGCGGTAAGTATTGTTGAAGGTCAAAGCTTTATCCCATATATGAATCGGTTCTTCGCATGGGTCGAGTTGGTAGAACACAGTCCCGATACGCTCTAAATGATACCCCCCTTCTTTACACATATCCAGCGTCAAACTATGATTGTCCAAAGGAAAACCATAGAAGCCATCGCCAATCCGACCGCATAGTGAAGCAAGACATAAAGCTCCCATTTCGTATCCATCCCGTTCTTTTACCAGCACAACATCGCCAGTGAACATCCTACTACCATTGCTGTCATCATAACCTGTGTCTATTCCTGCAAAGATAGAACGCAACGTATAGCCACGTCCTTCACAAGAATGTCCGAAGTAGTCTTCTACAATGTCAGGATTATGGTCTTCTTCAAATTCTTCACTCTGTTGCCAAACATACAGACCGCCATCTTCCCAAAAGAAGAAGTCACCAAAGTCGGCATAACTGAATCTGTTCTTGTCAATAACATAACGTATGCGCAGACGAGGACAATTCTTCTTAACTCCAAGTCCTATTTCGCCCTTATGCTTGTTACATAGAAATGACAGGAGTTCCTCGTTTAGTACTCTCGGCATAAGTTCACAAAAGAGTTTCTTTGTTTCTTCCATATTCGTAGTATTATTGATTCAAATGCAAAGATACGCATTAGGTGTCTCAATATACGTTACAGGATAAAATTTTCTTCATCACCTGCTTCCAAGCCGAACGCAGCCCTGGCGAAAGCGGTTCGCAGCTAATCAAGTCAAGTGTCTGGCGCAGTTCATCAAGCAGTTCGGGCCAGTAGCGCATCTGCTCGTAGGCAAGCTTAATGCACTGCGCCCTTATTGCATACGGTGCTCGGGTGTTGGTGAGACGCGCAAGGCAAAAGTCAATAAAATCGGTACGGATGTCTTCTTCATCGAATGGTTGGCGAAGAAGCAGAGTGAGAATAAGGCGGAGCTTCGTCACGTCTTGCTCCGTGATGGCACGTTCGATAAGCTGGTCGTGCTTGGCGTAAAGCCACTCATTATCTGCCGCCGCGAAATGCGTGAACGTCCAAAGCGCATTGACAGCCACACGTCGGTCGTCGTCAAGCGTAAGCTGATACAGCTTCTCCTTAAGATGATTGTTACGCGCGCCGTGGGTAGAGGCGCACAATTGCTTGATTTCAGATTGAGAAAGACGTTGAGTGAGGAGGGTTTTCATATTTGCAAATCTACAACATTAAATCCAAACGGCAAAATCTTTTCGGAGATTTATTGCTGTTTGGATTCTCGACAGACGGCTATATAAAATCGAGTTGGTGAAAATATATGCCATATCTTCCAGACTATCAGCAAGCACTCTGAGATATCCATTTCTGTTTTTTTATCCCAACAGGCTTATAATTCAGATATTTTATCTAAATTTGTAAGCAAAAACAGGAAATTTATGATACTAACAGATTCAATGCTTGACGCAGCATTCCGCTTCAGAGAAACAGAAGCATGGAAAACGCTTGACGATTCTAATGTTTTTGCTGTCAGATTGTCTGACGGACAAACCGTCTACTGCTCAATAATGGGCAATGGAGGAGAGCACCATTCGCTCGGTATCTACATTGGCGATAAAGGTTTTTCTACCTATCTGCGAATCTTTATGGACAACGACGGCTCATTTATGAGCAGCATGCACTTGGCTACTTTGTTCGACTGCATCAACTGCGATTACATGCAGGCAAAGGACATAGACGAGGATGTTAAGAAGGCTATACGAAAATATGCCGACAGCCACGGCGTGAAGATTCCAAGAAAACACGGATGGATAGACTTCACAAGACACAAACCGTATAGAGGACAATGGTGTATAACCGACAAGAACGACGCGATGATAGCAGAAGAGGCTCTGCGTGCAGCTACGTTCCTTGCCAACGAAATTGCCGAGAAAGGATATGAAGAAGTGGGATTTGATGCGTATCACGACTATCCTACGCCTAAAGGCGGCAAAAAGATTCCACTTATTGTGCAGGATGGCGACAGCTATACCATACAGTCGACCCTTACACCAGCCCTGGTAGAGACGGAATATGTAGCGCCTGTATTCAACAACGACATCCTTGCCCACAACTTAGCAAGCATAGAAAAGACGGAGCCAATCGTGTGCCGCCTCGAACACTTGCAGACTCCGATAATGCCCGAAGATGACGAGCAACCGCATCTTCCCGGTATGTTGATAATGGCAACCGAGTCGGACGGTAGAATGTTGCTACCATTAGCTTCGATCGACTATCCAGAAAACACGCAAGCATTACTCACACAACTCGCAAACCACTTCTGTCAGTTTGAAATACATCCCGAAGAGATTAAAGTGAGCGACAATTTAACCTTCGCTCTCATCAGTGATTTCTGCAAGAAATGCGACATCAAATTGACAAAGGCCGACTCTCTGCCCGATCTTGACGATATATGCACCTACATGGTGAATGATATGATGTTTGGAAACTTCTAATAATACTAATTCCCGCACTGCTGTAATAAAACTCCGGCAGTGCCGGAACAACACTCCAGTTGTGCGGGAGTTTCGCAGTTTATTGCCTATGCTTTAGGAAAGTTTTACTTCGATTTTGCCTATGCTTTAGGAAAGTTTATGTCTGGTTTTGCCTATGTTTTAGGAAAGTTTTACTTCGGTTTTGCCTATGTTTTAGGAAAAAGCTGTATCTTTGCAATACAAATTAACGATATAACTATTATGATACACAGACTATTAATCGAAGATTTGACCGAATGGGGCAAACGTAAGAACAGGAAACCTCTTGTATTACGCGGAGCACGACAAGTTGGAAAGACTACTCTTATTGACGAATTCAGCAAGCAGTACGACTGCTATATAAAGTTGAATCTTGAGCAAAGTAGCGATGCCAAGGCATTCAGTATATCAGACAATGTAGCTGAAATATTCCAGTATATATGTCTGCAAAAAAAGATTGTTGCAGACAAAAGCAAACGCACATTGCTGTTCATTGACGAGATACAAAACGAACCTAAAGCCGTAGGACTGCTCCGCTATTTCTATGAAGAAATGCCATGGCTGCACATCGTAGCTGCCGGGTCAAGGCTACAGACACTTATAAAGCAACGCATATCATTTCCGGTAGGACGTGTGGAATACATGTCGCTACGTCCATGTTCGTTCCTCGAATTTTTGAACGCTACAGCTAACGAACCTTTGGCAGAGATGATACGCCAGCTAAACGTCTCGCCTATCTACCACGATATGCTCATAGCCCTTTTCAACAAGTACACGCTCGTTGGAGGTATGCCAGAGGCTCTTGTAGAGTATGCCACAAATGAGGATGTCTCAAGGCTTTCGCCAATATACCGATCATTGCTTAACGGTTACAACGAGGATGTTGAGAAATATGCAAAGAACGCCAATCAAGTGAACGTGATACGCCACTTGCTCACACACGGATGGACAGAGGCTGGACAGACCATTACGTTCAACCGCTTCGGCGGCAGCAACTACACGAGTAAGGAGGTACATGAGGCACTTGAAGTGCTGCAAAACGCATTCCTACTCAGTCTCGACTATCCAATAACAACAGTGAATGCTCCAGCAATACCAGCACTTACACGACAACCCAAACTGATATGGCTCGACTCTGGAATAATGAATTTCTCGGTTGATATACAAACCGAATACTTACAGAACAGCTCGCTGCTTGATGTATGGAAAGGACATGCTGCAGAACAGATTGTAGCCCAAGAACTACGCATCGTGCTCGACCGCAACTACAGAAACGAACAGTATTTCTGGGTTAGAGACAAAAAGGGAGCCACAGCCGAAGTTGATTTCGTATGGCAGCATAACGCCACTATAGTACCTATCGAGGTGAAGTCGGGCACCAATGCCCACCTTCGATCACTGCATTCGTTTATGGACACAACTGAAGCAACCGGTATCGCCGTTAGGATATGGCCCGGCAAATATAGCATAGACGAAGTGACTACTACAAACGGTAAAACTTTCCGACTGATAAATCTTCCGTTCTATTACGTGGGAATGCTCGACAGGATACTTGACAAGAACTTATGAAAATCGTAGAACAATTCATTTGCGGCAAGCATACTTCGCCATGTCTCTCGTCGGAGAACTGATAGATAACTGGTAGACAACTGATCTACAACATTAAATCCAAACAGCAAAATCTTTTCGGAGATTTATTGCTGTTTGGATTCTCGACAGACGGCTATATAAAAACGAGTCGGTGATAATATCTGCCAGCCATCTTATTGCTTTTCGACTGCAAACTCGAGTTTCTGGAGTCCTTTCTTGTGAATGTTAGCGAGGACGAGCGAGTAACGCACCGACTCGCCGGGCTGCATCGACTTGATCTTGCTGAATTCTTCTTCAGGCACTACGTCCTTGAACATCGGACCGTCGGAATTGTTGTATACCAAACGCAACTGGTCGGCGAAGGGAGTGACTACGAACGAATAGTACGCCTGATAGGGTATCGACTGGAACTTATTCCAATTGGCATCGGCTTTGTCAAGGATGTTGTCGAGCCAAATGCGTGCCGACTTGTAGGAGGGCAGCTTGCGTCCGTCGGCGTAGAAGATGGTGCCGTCGGCGTTGACGAGATACTTGGTGCTGATGGAATACTTCGTGAAGGGGCACAAGTCGTTGTACTTGATGTCTGCCTCCGACTTGATGTCGTTGTCGACCTTCGTACTGGGTTCGGCTACGAGTCGGTCTTGAAGTATGCGTATCAGCTTGTAGGTGCGATTAGAACCGTCGGCGGGCGGGTTGGCAAGTATCGTTCGCTTTACGGAGAGATAGTATTCGTGACCTCGCTCGTAGGTGAAGCCTTCGATGCGGTTCATGCCTAAATGTTCTATCTGGTTTGGATTGTCGTCGGTCTTGACGAGCAGGCATTCTATCGGGTACTCCTGCTTGTCGTCAAACAGAGGATACATGATGCCGGTTTCGGGCAAAACGTTCATTCTGATTTCCTTGATGCGGTCTTTCGGCTCGTCATCGGTGCAGGCAGCAAGTGCTGTCGTTAAAAGGAATAGCACAAGGAGCATTCCTTCATAAACTTTGGACTTCATAATTTATGGTTTTTAAGAATACAATTCTACTCAACGTTTCGCATGTCTTTGGTATGCTGTCTATCTATAAAATGCTCTTTCCTGCGAAATCTTGCCTGTAGCGTACCGTTTTTTCATCACATTGCTCGATTTTACACAATTACCACGCTGCAAAAACATAATTACCGCGCTGCGGTTATATCATTACCACGCTGCGGTTATATCGTTACCACGCAAAGGGAACTGCGTCGCCGTGGGGTTATTGCACGATACCTGTTTCTATCTCGTTTTCTAAATACGAGAACACATACACCGAACCTTCGTAGTATAAACCACAATCAGGGTTGCACAAACGCTTATAGGTCTCTGAAGAATACAATTCGTCAAGTGCCTTCTTCATATCCCATCCATACTTTTGCATCAACATTTCAACCAACTCGGTAGAGAGGCATTCTATTTGAAATTGGATATCTTCGCTGACATTCAGCATCCTACACGCCCTCCATTCTTTTGGCATAACAACATTATATCCTCCACAGCATCCTCTATAGAAAGAGTATGCTCAGCAGCATAGCAATCGATAAGAAAATCTATTCCTTTAAACCTACGCAGGTAGGCGTACGACTGCGCTAATGTCAATTTGAAGCAATTAGCAAAAGCTCCGACACAGCAGTTCACATATTCTATTATATCATGTGTCAAATCCATATATTTCAAAAACTTGAGTGGTTACTCAGAATAATTATCTCACCACAAATCTACAACATTAAATCCAAACGGCAAAACCTTTTCAAAAAAAATGGTTGACAACTCGCTTGGTGCGAATTGCCAACCATTCTCTATATGTTTTTTTTGAGTTTTGAATGTTGAGTTTTGAAATTTGAATTAGGAATTGTTCAATGTTGAATTAATAATTCACAACTCATCAATTCAAAATGCGCGAAGCGCATAATTCAAAACTCAAAATTCAATATTCAACATTCTACATAGCTGTAGCCGCTACCAGCCATCCATAGACGCAGCTGCATACGCCGAAGAGGAGTACGCCTGCGGTGCAGAGGGCGAGGGCTGTGCGTGTAGCGCAGTCGCTCTTGAACGGAGCGAGCGGAACATCGGTCTTGTTGATGTACATGCACTTTACAATCTTCAGATAGTAGTAGAGTGACGGTACGGTGTTGATCAATGCGAGGAACACTACTGCGTATGCGATGTTAGAGCCCTGCTCGGCTGCTGCCATGAACACGAAGAACTTGCAGAACATACCTGCGAACGGCGGGATGCCTGCGAGCGAGAACAGAGCGAGTGTCATGAGGAACGAGAGCTTCGGGTTGGTGGTGTAGAAGCCGTCGAATACAGACATCTCGGTGTTGCCCTTGCCGCGTGTCTCCACAACGTTGATGATGGTGAACACTGACATGTTGGCTGCTACGTAGATGAGCACGTAGTACATCAGCGCCGGCAGACCCATTGCGCCGTTGCCTACCGCTGCAAGCATGATGTAGCCTGCCTGCGAGATAGAGCTGAACGCCATGAATCGCTTGAGCTCTGTCTGGCGGAGTGCGAAGAGGTTGGCGATGGTGATGGTGAGGACGATGACGATGTACATCAGCATCTCCCAATACTCAACCATCGGTGCGAACACCTTGGTGAGGATTGTCATCAAAACGAACGCTGCTGCGCCCTTAGACACTACGCTCAGATAGCCTGTTACGGCTGTAGGAGCACCCTGGTATGTGTCGGCTGTCCAGAAGTGGAACGGCACGAGCGAAATCTTGAAGCCGAGGCCGCTGAAGAAGAACACGAGGCCCATGATGGTGAGCGGTGTTGCTGTGATCTGCGCCATTACGTCGTCGAAGTAGAGTGTGCCGCAAGCTCCGTAGATGAACGAGATGCCGTAGAGCATCACGCCGCTCGAGAACGTAGCGGTGAGCACGAACTTGGCTGCGCCCTCTGCCGACTCCTTCTTGAACTTGTCGAAGGCAACGAGACATGCCATAGGCACTGATGCCATCTCCAAGCCGAGGAAGAACATGAGGAAGTGGCCTGACGAAATCATCATGTACATACCGAGCAAGGTAGAGATGATGAGCTCATAGAACTCGCCCTCCTTGTTCTGCACGTCCTTCTGCTCGAGCCACGACTGTGCCATCACTACCACGATGAACGCACCGGCTGTAAGGATAACCTTCATCACCTGCGCTGCTGCGGTGGCGGTGTAGAGTCCGGCGAAAGCCTCTGCAGGCTCTGCGGTGAAGCAGACTGCAATCTGAGCTACCAACAGCAGACCTGTCAGCAGGCTCAAGGTAGTATGTTTCTTCTCGCCCTTCAGGATGAGGTCGGCGAGGAATACTATCACGAGGGCTGCCATGAGGCCAGCCTCGGGTATCATATTAAAAAACTGACTATAATCCATTTTTTACTGCTGAACTGTTATTAAAGTGTTGGAATTACGCTGAGGATTGGTACTACGGCATCGCTGATAACATGGCTTGCCCAGATCGGGAACGAACCCAGACCTGCAACGCAGAAGATGAGGCAGCATACAGCGAAGCGCTCGTCCCATGTAGCGTCGGTGAGCTCCTCGAAGTGCGGGTTCTTCACCTTCTCGAAGAGGATGAAGCCCACGGTACGGAGGATGTACACAGCGGTCACAACGATTGAGGTGATAGCGATGACGGTGCAGCAACGGTGGAATGTGTCGGCATTCTCGAACGAACCGTTGAAGATAGTCATCTCGGCGATGAAGCCTGAGAAGCCCGGCAAACCGAGGTTAGCCAAACCTGCAATCACGTAGCCTACAGAGAGGAACGGCATAATCTTCATCAAACCGCCAAGCTCACGGATGTCACGTGTGTGTGTACGACCGTAGATCATACCGATGAGGGCGAAGAAGAGGGCTGTCATCAAACCGTGAGAGAGCATCTGGAGGATAGCACCCGTGCAGCTCACCTTGGTCATCATCAAGAGTGCGAAGAGCACCAAGCCGCAGTGAGACACTGAAGAGTAGGCGTTGATGAACTTCAAGTCGGTCTGTACGCAAGCCGAGAACGCACCGTAAACGACAGAGATGGTTGTGAGGATAAGGAATATCCAAGCCAAGTCGTTAGCTGCCTGCGGCAGGAGGAACATTGCGATGCGGAAGCAGCCGTAGCCGCCGAGCTTCATGAGCACACCTGCGTGGAGCATAGACACTGATGTCGGGGCGCAACCGTGACCGATAGGAGACCATGTGTGGAACGGGAACAACGCGCCAAGCACGCCGAAACCGATGAACACGAACGGGAACAGCACGTTCTGAACGGCTGCCGGGATGTGGTTGTTGTGCGCAATCTCAAGGATGTTCATCGTAGAAGCACCGTTGAAGAAGTAGATGCCTACCAAGCCAAGGATGATGAGCGCAGAACCGCCCATAAGCATCAGCGTAAGCTTCATGGCTGCATACTCCTTGCGACCCGAACCCCAGAAACCAATGAGAAGGTACATCGGGATGAGTGCCACCTCGTAGAACATGAACATGGTGAAGAGGTCGATCGAGATGAAGAAACCGTAAACACCTGTTGAGAGAAGAGTGAACCACATGAAGAACTCCTTGGTGAGGGGCTTGAGCTTCCATGAAGCGAATGTACCGGTGAAGACGATGATGCTCGAAAGCAGCAACATCACAACAGAGATACCGTCTACACCAACCTCATAGTTGATGTGCAAAGCCGGGAACCACGCAGTAGAGGCATGGAGAATCATCTCCTCGGTGTTGCCGCCAGCGCGCTCGCTGATGAAGTGGAGCGTGAGCCAAATGCTCATTGCCAAGAGGCAAGATGAACCGGCAACCATCACACCACGCACCTGATTGACGTTGCGTGCGATCCACAGACCGAGCAGCATCAACGCAGGGATTACTACGAATAAACTTAATATATTCATATTCTAATTATAAGCAAAGTAATAATAATGTTAAAGCTACCGTACCTGTGATGAACCAAACGGCATACTGGCGAACGTCGCCGCTCTGCCATGGGCGGATGGTCTCACCTGCCTCGTTAGCGCCCCAAGCAGTGAAGTCGATAAGACCGTTGATGATCTTCTCGTCGATCCACTGTACCGGACGGCTGACGTAGCGGAACAGAATCTTGTGAGTAACGAACTGGTAAACCTCGTCCATGTAGAAGCGCTTGTAAGCCCAACGATGCAGACGCGGGAATGTAGCGTACAGCTTGTCGGCGATAGGCTGCTTCTCACCCTTATAGATATATGTGGCAAGGGCGATAGAGAGGATAGCGATCACTGTAGAGGTGGCTGCCACCTGCGGGTCGAAGTGAACGGTGTAGGCTGTGCCTGCTGCGCTCACGATAGAGCCGAAGCTTGCCCAGCTCCAGTCGCAGAAGCCGCCGAGTGTGGTGACAACACCAACGCCTATGGTGACGATGCTCAGGAACACGAGCGGGAATGTCATTGTAGCCGGAGCCTCGTGCGGTGTGTGGTGAGCGTGCAGCTCCTTGTTCTCTGTACCCCAGAAGATGCCGTAGTAGAGGCGGAACATGTAGAACGCTGTCATAGCGGCTACGCCTGTCATCCACCAGCCGCAGAGCGGTGAGTACTCGAAGCAAGCAGTGATGATCTCGTCCTTAGAGCTGAAGCCCGAGAAGAACGGGATACCTGCGATAGCGAGGCAAGAGATGAGGAATGTGATGTGTGTGATAGGCATGTACTTGCGCAGACCGCCCATTGCAGACATCTCGTTAGAGTGAACAGCGTGGATGATGCAACCTGCTCCGAGGAACAGACAAGCCTTGAACATGGCGTGTGTGAACAGGTGGAACATAGAAGCCATGTAGCCAAGCTGTGCGTGGTTGTCGAGAGCCGCACCGTGGTGCCCCGGCAGACATACGCCGAGCGCTACCATCATGAACGCAATCTGAGAGATTGTAGAGAAGGCAAGCACACGCTTGATGTCGCTCTGTGCGCAAGCAACGGCTGCTGCGTAGAAGGCTGTGAAAGCGCCTACGATAACGACAACCTCAAGAGCCTGCGGAGCGTACTCAATCCATACCGGGAAGAGACGTGCAATCTGGAACACACCTGCAACAACCATGGTAGCGGCGTGGATAAGTGCAGAAACCGGTGTCGGACCTTCCATTGCGTCCGGCAACCAGATGTGCAACGGGAACATCGCCGACTTACCAGCACCACCGATGAACATAAGCACGAGGGCTGTAGGCAGAATCATGCCGCCTGCTGCAAGAGCGCGTGCGCTGTCAGCAACGGTGAAGGCAGAAGCGCCTGCGCCGTAAGCAATCTCTGTTCCGGTGAACGAGAAGTTGTAGCTTCCTGTGTAGTAGCCGAAGATGAGGATACCGATGAGGAAGAACATATCGGCGAAGCGTGTCACGATGAACGCCTTCTTAGAAGCGTGAACGGCTGCGTGCAGAGTGTAGTAGAAGCCAATGAGGAGGTAAGAGCTTACACCCACAAGCTCCCAGAACATGTACATCTGGAAGATGTTGGTAGCAAGCACGAGTCCGAGCATTGACATCGTGAAGAGAGAAAGGAAAGCGTAGTAGCGCTGGAAACCCTTCTCGCCGTGCATATAGCCGAACGAGTAGATGTGCACCATAAGGCTGACCGTTGAGATGACGATGAGCATCATCACCGAAATCGGGTCGAGCAGCACACCGAGGTCGAAGTGCAGATGGCCCAGCGGCAACCATGTAACGTTGTAGGGAACGAAGGTTGCGAAGGTGCCGTCGGCAAGACGGTCGGCTGTGAAATACTGGAACGCAGTGTAGTAGCTGAGTGCTGCCACCAAGCCCAGAGAGCAGGTGCCAATCAGTCCGGCTGTCTTATGCGACCAGGAATACTTCTTATTCACGAATTCTGGCAGACCGATAACCAGGAAGCTGATCAGCGGCAACAGAAGAATCCATATTGAATATGTAAAATCCATAATCTAATTAATATTTCATGTTTTCAATACTGTTCACCTGATCGCTGTGGAAATTGCGGTAAACGTTAATAATAATCGCGATAGCTACGGCGCTCTCTGCTGCGCTCACGCCGATTGAGAAGAGGGTCATGAAGAAGCCCTCGAACTCGCCGGGGAAGAGCAGGCGGTTGAAAGCCGCAAAGTTCAGGTCTACTGCGTTGAGCACGAGCTCTATAGAGACGAGCATGGCTATAAGGTTGCGGCGTGTTACGAAGCCGTATACGCCGATGAAGAACAGAAGTGCGCTAAGCACGAAATAACATTCTACTGGTACCATAATTTACTTGTCCTCCTTTTCTTTACGTGCTACAACGATTGCGCCAATGATACATGCCAGCAGGAATACTGAGATGAACTCGAAGGGCAATACATACTGATACTTTTCTGAACCGAGAAGAGCCTCGCCGATAGTCTGCATGGGCACCTCTTTGCCGTCAACGGCTACAGAGAGGAAACCATTCTTGAGCTGTACGCCGGCTACGGTAGCCAGACCTACGAGGCAGATGAGTGCGTAAGAGAGGGCACGACAGCCCTTGATGCGCTCTACCAGTCCCTGGAGTGTGCGCTTGCTTACGAGCTGCACGGCGAAGATGTACATCATCACCATACCGCCAGCGTAGACGCTGATCTGTGCTGCACCGAGATAGGTGTAGTCGAGCAGGAAGTAGAGACCTGCCACTCCGAGGAGTACGAAAAGCAGGAATGTGACCGAACGCATGATGCGCTTTGTGGTCACGCACATGACAGCCGATCCGAGGATTACTGCTGCCAAGATGCAAAACATTACTATACTTGCCATATTTTCTTACTCCTTATTTTGTTTTGGTGTTAAACGTTCCGATTTCGAAGTCGGCGCCGCCGTCGATGATGTTAGGCAGCGAGCCGCCCTCGTACACTTCCTTGTCGAGGTGAAGCACGAGTGCTTCGCGGTCGAATACCGAGTTCTCGAAATCGTTTACAAACTTGATTGCGCCGAAGTTGCAGGCGTTCACGCAGAGCTCGCAGAACATGCAGTCGCCGAGGTCGTACTGATAGTCGACGAGCTGCTTTTTCTTCTTGCCTGTCTCCGGGTTCTCAACCATCTGCGACACAATCTTGATGGTGCCGTTCGGGCAAGCCTTCTCGCAGAGTGTACAAGCAGTACACTTCACGGCGCCGTTCTCGTCGCGGTTCATCACCAGACGTCCGCGGTGGCGTGCTGCTACGTGCAGTGTGGTCTTGCGGTTCTCGGGATACTGCTCAGTGCTCTTCGGTGTGAAGTACTCCTTCATGGTGGTCTTCATACCTACGGCGAGAGTCTTCACAGCAGCTCCGATTTCTCCGAAATATGATTTTTTGTTTTCTTCCATTGTTTTAATGATGTGTTTTTAGAAGTGCCAACCGAATGCCACAACTACAGTCATGAGAATCAAGTTGATAAGACACAAAGGCATCAAGTACTTCCACTCGAGCTTCAGTATCTGGTCGACACGCAGACGCGGGAATGTCCAGCGCACCCACATGAGCAGCCATACTACGGCGAATGTCTTTCCGAGGAACCATACGATGCCGGGGATGAAGTTGAGCACGTTGTCTACTGCCTCAACGCCGATGTTGAACGGAGCCCAACCGCCGAGGAACACTGTGGTGGCGATTGCCGAGACTACGAAGAGGTTGAGGTACTCGGCGAGGTAGTAGAAGCCGAAGCCCATACCCGAATACTCGGTGTGATAGCCGGCTGTAAGCTCCGACTCAGCCTCAGCCAAGTCGAACGGGCCGCGGTTTGCCTCGGCGTTGCCTGCTACGAGGAACACGAGGAAGGCGATGATAGCCGGGATGTGTCCCTTGAAGATGAGCCAGCCGAAAGCGCCGGTCTGTGCTTCTACGATGCCCGATACCTGCATTGTGCCGGTGAGCACAACGGCGGTGATGAGGCAGAGTGCAAGCGACATCTCGTATGAGATGAGCTGCACGGCGCCACGCATAGCCGAAACTACCGAATACTTGTTGTTAGAGCCCCAACCTGCCATGAAGATGCCCACGATGCCGATGCTCGAGATAGCCGACATGAGGAACAGGCCTACGTTGAAGTCGAGCACCTGAGCGCCGTTGTTCCACGGGAGGAACGAGAAGGTGCCCACGGAAGCGATGATCACGAGGAACGGAGCGATGTAGTAGAGCATCTTGTCGGCGCCGTCTACTGAGAAGATCTCCTTGATGAGCATCTTAAGCACGTCGGCGAACACCTGGAATATACCCCAAGGACCTACGCGCATCGGGCCAAGACGACACTGGAAGTAGGCGCAGACCTTACGCTCCATGAAGATCAAGATGATGGCGAGGATGGCGTAACCTGCGAGAATGCAGACACCAACCAGGATGCACTCGATCAGTATTGTCCAGAAATCTCCAAGACCGCAGGTCACAGAGAGGAGATTGTGGAACCAGTTTGTTACTATACTAAAGTCAAACATTTTGTTTAAATTTTGATTTTTGAGTTTTGAGTTTTGAATTATTGTGGCAAGCCACAATTTTGAATTATGAGTTGTGAGTTTTGAATTATTGAATTGCGATTTACCATATCAATTCAAAATTCTTAACTCCTAATCGGCGAAGCCGACAATTCAAAATTCAACATTCAAAATTCAACATTCCTTTTAACGGTCGATGTCAGGAATTACGAAGTCGATAGCCGCACCAGTGGTGATGAGGTCGGCAATCTTCTGTCCGCGAAGCATCGGGTCGAGAGCGCCGGTCAGTGTCAGACCCATCGGACGCATCTTCATACGGTAAGGACTCTTGTCGCCCTTAGAGTGGAGATATACGCCGAACTCGCCGCTGGCTCCCTCTACAGAGAAGTACCACTGTCCCTCGGGCACCTTGATGATTGGCTTCTGCTTAACGTAGAAGTCGCCCTCCGGAATGTTGTCGATGAGCTGCTCGATGATGTTAAGGCTCTGATAGAGCTCCTTGATGTGGCAGTAGTAGCGGTCCATTGAGTCGCAACCGGTCATTGTAATCTCCTCCCACTCTACCTTGTCGTAGAGGTCGTACGGGTGGCGCTTACGTGTATCGTTCTTCCAGCCTGCGGCACGTCCTGCCGGACCTGTCACGGCGTAGTTGATACAGTCTTCGCGTCCCATCGGGCCTACGCCTACCAAGCGGTTGTGTGTGATTACGTTGTCGCCGAACACGTCGAGATACTCCTGAATCATCGGACGCAGATACTTGCAGAGCTTCTTTGTGTTCTCTACAAACTTCGGGTCGATGTCTGCCTGGCATCCGCCGATGCGGTAGTAGTTCTGGATGAGTCGTCCGCCGGTGGTCTCCTCCATCACGTTGAGCACGTGCTCGCGGTCGCGCATGCAGTAGAGGAACGCTGTGAGGGCGCCCAAGTCCTGCGCTGTACAGCCGAGGTAGAGCAAGTGGGAGTCGATACGCTGCAGCTCGTCCATGATGGTGCGGATGTAGTGGATGCGGTCGGTAAGCTCAACGCCCATACCCTCCTCGATGACGCCTACGAGAGCGTGGCGGTGCATCATGGCAGAGAGGTAGTTGAGACGGTCGGTGAGAGCGAGTGTCTGCGGATAGGTCATGCCCTCCCACATCTTCTCGATGCCGCGGTGGATATAGCCCAGGTGCGGATAGATGCGCTTCACCTTCTCGCCGTCGAGAACAGTCTGCAAGCGGAGCACACCGTGTGTAGACGGGTGGTTAGGGCCGATGTTCACTACGAAGTCGGTGTCCTCGAAGAGGCGCTTCTTTGTAGCTACGAGGTGACCGTCGGCGTCGAGACTGTACACAACGGTGTAGTCAGACTCGGGCTCGTCGGTAAGCGGGAACTGGTTTGCCTCGGGGCTCATGTCGAAGTCCTTGCGCAACGGATAGCCGTTGAAGTCGGTACGGAGGAACAGACGGCGCATGTCGGGGTGGCCCAGGAACTTGATGCCTACGAAGTCGTAGACCTCACGCTCGAGCAGCTCGGCTGCCTTCCAGAGCTCAACGACGGTAGGAATCACGTCGCTGCCGTCCACATTCTTTGCGATGGTGCGTACGGAGCAGCGCTCGTTGTTGTCGGTGTTCTCAAGAATGTAGATACATCCCAAGCCTTCCTCGCCGAAGTCCTCGCCGATGATGGTAACAAGGTAGTCGAAATGTTTCTGGTTCTTCAGTTTCGACATCTCACTCGCGAAATTGTCGAATGAGAGTTCTATGTTTTCAAGTTTCATATCTTATACCTTATTATATTAATCAGTTAGACCTTTCTTTGCATCGAAGCCTTCCGGCACCTCGTTCACTACGATTGTCTCGCGCTTTGCTTCGCTGGCGAGAGCCTCGTTGCTCAAGCCGTGCAGACCACCCTTCGACATAGAGAGTTCTTTCTCCTCATGTGTCATCTTGTGGTTTGCTCCACCGAAGAACTTCTCGACCTTCACCTTGCGCTGCAGCTGCATCATGCCGTAGAGGATAGCCTCCGGACGCGGAGGACAGCCGGGCACGTATACGTCTACGGGCACAATCTCCGAGATGCCGCGCACTACGTTGTACGAGTTCTTGAACGGACCGCCAGAGATGGCGCAACCGCCCACTGCCACAACGTACTTAGGCTCAGCCATCTCGTCGTAAAGACGCTTGAAGACTGGCGCCATCTTGTTGGTGATGGTACCGGCGCACATGATAAGGTCGGCCTGACGAGGAGAGTTACGTGTCACCTCGAAGCCGAAGCGAGAGAAGTCGTAACGGGCGCAACCTACTGCCATGAACTCAATGCCGCAGCATGATGTACCGAATGTTAATGACCACAAAGAGTTGGAACGACCCCAGTTGATAGCCTGGTCGAGTGAGCCAACCACTACGTTGACGCCGCCCTCGTGGAGCTCGTCTACGATTGTCTCAAGGCCCTTGTTGTCCTTGAACTCATCGTAAGGAATACTCTTGATGACAGGTTTTCTTACTTCCATTCCAACGCTCCTTTCCGCCAAGCGTATGCAAGGCCAAATACCAATACCAGCATGAAGAAACCAACGCTCGCAAGCGCCATCGCTCCAAACTGCTTGACTACTACTGCCCACGGGTAGAGGAAGAGGGTCTCAATGTCGAACATGAGGAAAAGGATAGCAAAGAGATAGTAGCCAACATGCACCGGAATCCAAGAAGATCCGCGTGTAGGGATACCACACTCAAAGGGCTGACCCTTAACCGGGTTGTACGAACGAGGACCTACGAGTTTCGCAACTACGTACGCACCTACTACCAATACAACAGCCGTCAAGATGACTGTGATTAATAAAATAGAATCCATAAAAATTTTTAAAACAATTTGTTTCTTTTTCTACGTAGAATACCGCTAAGTATTCGAATTGCAATTTTCAGTTTGCAAAGTTAGCAATAATTATTGGATTGTTGAGGGTTTTTACTTAAAAATCTGTAAAGAATAAGCATAGAAAGTTTCTGCCGCTTTCTATGCTTCTATCGTCGTGCAGCGAACGGAATCCAATCGGACGGCGGACGGAACCCAATCGGACGGCGGACGGAAACCGATCGGACGGCGGACGGAAACCGATCAGACGGCGGACGGAAACCGATTGGACGGCGGACGGAAACGGTAGGGGGTGCAGCTGTCTCAGCTGCACCAACCAAGCAAACAGGCAATCTATTATCCTCAAACAGATTCCACTCTGATGCACACAGATTATCAGGGTGCATAAAATAGAACGCGGATTTATCGGATTAAACGGATTCGCTGGGTGCGTATTCCGTAGAAGCCTTACTTCACGAACCGCAGCCTTATCCACGCCCAGCGCGGTATCATGCGCCACGCAGCCACGAGCAGCCGATAGCGCCAGTCGATCGTCACCACCTTCTTGCCGCGTTCCACCGCACTCACGATGTCCGCCGCCACGTGCTCAGCCGAGAGCTGCAGCGGGAAATGGCTGCCGGCGATAAGGTCGGTAGCCACGAAACCCGGACGGATGTCGGTGATGGCGATGGGCAGGCGACGCATACTGGCGAGCTGCGCCAGACACTCGAGATAGTGCGACTGGAAACGCTTCGTAGCCGAATAGGCAGGCGCAGCACCCAGTCCGCGCGTGCGGGCTATCGACGTGATGCAGGCTATGCGTCCGCGGTGAGCGTTGTCGGCAAACCACTGGTACGCCGAGAGCACCATCCGCGTAAAGCCCACGGCGTTGGTCTGCACCGTGCGCATCTCCTTCTCCGCATCGAGCGAGCAGTTCTCCCACCCTATTCCCGAGCTGTGGAAGTACAGATCCATGCCGCCCAGCTTGCCGATAAGCTCGTGCAAGCCCTCGGTGGCATCGTCGCTGTCAACGTCAATCTGCTGCCATGCCACTATGCCGTCCGTGGTCTCCACTATCTCCTGCAGCCGCTCCACACGTCTGCCGGCTATGCCTACGCTGTAGCCACGCACGGCTAAAAGACGAGCCACTTCAAGCCCTATGCCAGAAGTGGCTCCTATTACTATCGCTTTCTTTGTCATATCGTTCTTTTTATAACCTCTCTATTCAAAAGCCAGCTCAGCCGCCTCCTTCGTGAGGCACGACTTCACGTCCGTGTAAGGCACCGTGAACTCCACCATGCCCAGCGCATACGGACCTATCTCGTACTGCTGATAGACGAAGCGTAAGCCCTCAGGCGTGAGCACCGGCACGGTCGCAGGGAGCGGAATGATGCCGTGCTCCACGAAAAGCATGTTCTGCAGGTCGCTATCCTTTATCTTGCGGTTCTCAGCCTTAGAAATATACTCCTTCACGCCACGGCGCAGGATGGGCTGCAGTGCCTTCTGCTTCAGCGTGTCTACCGTAGCGGCGAGCACCTTGCCCGTAGCCTTAACGATGTTCACCGGGCGACACACAGCCGACCCGTGCGCTCCGCCGAGGAACACATAGCAAGAGGTCTCGTACGTCAGGTAGCGGTCGGTCTCATACGTCTTGCGTATGCTCAGGTCGTACGAGAGCCCCGCAATGCCAAACTCCTTCAGCTCGGCATACTGCGCCTTCAGATACACATTATTCATATTGCCGTAGAAGTCGACAAGCGCCTTGCCATCCGCCATCGAACCCTTGTACACGGGCGCCTTGCCGTTCTCCTCCTGCATTGCGGGCAGGTACATACGCACGAGTTCGCCGGCTACGTATCTGCGCACGCCGACCGAGAGCGAGTCGTCGCCCGAAGGATAGTCTACAACTACGCTGCACTTCAACGTCGAATCATTCTGCTCGCAGAACACAATGCTGTCCGTTGCGAACGCCGTCTGCTGCAGCACGCTGTCCTGCTCCGCCGCAGAGCCCGACTTCGTCGCACGCGACGTGCAGCCGCCAAGCGCCAATAGCGCCATGCCCGCAGCTGCGAGTGTAAAACGAAAGTATCTGAATCTTTTCATATCTGTCTTGCTTATTATAAGGTTTAACTGCTTTGTCGTTTATCTCAATATTCGCTTAAATTAATAGCAAAATCAAAGTTATATTATTTATTGTTAACCCGCAAAATAAACCGCCCATAATTGCGTTTATTTAACGTATCGTGATTACTGTTCACGATAAAGCGTCGCATGCTGATAGTACAACGCGTCGCCTGCTGTTAGTACAACGCTTGCTGTTAGTACAACGCTTGCTGTTAGCACAACGTATCGCAAACGAATCATTTATAAACCTGAGTTCGGGATAAGCGACAGTCGTTTTTCTTGCTATGCCAGATTTCCGAC
>ERZ1673734.733-NODE-733-length-25139-cov-14.906634_pt1 | contig 25139 bp, 25 predicted proteins | sample MGYA00580199_ERZ1673734 | MGnify/ENA primary metagenome ERZ1673734 (study PRJEB41218, sample SAMN15661742) | gut metagenome | host: Homo sapiens | place: Canada: London | collected 2015-08-20/2019-03-30 | study: EMG produced TPA metagenomics assembly of...
CAGCGCGTGGTGTGGAAGTTCTGGCAGCACTACGTCGCCGATATCATCCGCTTCGAGATGCCTGAATAGCAGGATCAGGTTGGTTGGACTATTGGCAACGTTAGCAGGCCAACGATGATTTACGTATGCCAATTGGCAGAAGAGATCCCAGTCCCAATCTGGAGCGTCCGAGCAAATCTCGAGCGGGCCTTCAAGGCTGCTCAGGAAAGCAAGCAGTGATGCTTGAGCTTCGACCAGGGTCTGTCCATGAGACGCGACGTCAAGCTGTGGCAGGACGTTTTGAATCACGAAGTCGCTGCAGTCCTCCACTCGGTAGGTGTCCGTGAGCTCGACGTAGAATTCGTGGCCGGCCTCGGACACGAGTGCAAGCGAAATCAACTTCGTGTCGCGGTTAAGCTGAGTGAATTCGCAGTCCAAAAATGCCTTCATCCCCTCCTCTCCTGTGAGTATCTGGTTCATGCGTGCCAGTGTACCCTTGGTAAAACGATCAAAGCCGGCTGGTTTCTTTTATGACTTTAACCGATTGCCCTGACGAACCTACGCCTGCGCTCACAGCAAGAGAGGGTTGCCAGGTACTGCGCGATTCGATCTTTGGGCGACGCACGATGATCAGAGCATGTGCTCAGACTTGGGATGAGCTCTATGCCGGGATGTTCATGGTTGACATCGACGGATGGAGCATGACGATCTTCAACGACTGTGCTGAGCTTGATTATTGCGAAGGATGCGTGAGCCCAGATGGGAGGAGATGGTCGTTCGATTCAGGTGATAGATTCGGAACGGATCCCATTGCCATGTTATCGACATGGGAGCATCAAAATCTTTACCGAACGGTGAAGGCCCTCTAAGTCGGGCAGCATATTATTGGGCGTGCCCCACCGGGGCGGCTGTCGTGCACCGAGCCACGTCGTGTCTCGGCCCTGCCGGGCGTCCATCCTTCACGCCTGCGCCGCTCCGCTTGCTCCAAGGTCTAGCGCCTCTGACCCGTGCCTTAGCCATGCCTGTGCCTCGTATAGTCCTGCCCTCGAAGCTTAACGAAACAAATAGGCCTTAGCCTTAAGTGATCTCCAGGGCATTGCAGCATTACGAGTGCAGTACCTTCGGCGCTCGAGGCTACTTATCCAACTTTCCATCCTGCCAGCCATCGTGGATGCCCCGTCTATGTGCGATCAAGCTCTCCACGGCCTCGCAGACCGACAATCCTTCGTGCTTACGTGAGAGTATAAATTCCTGGTCAAGCACTGCTTGGCTGTCAGCGACCAACTCTTGGAATTCAGATACGGTATCCGGATGCCGGGGCCCATCGGTTGCACACTGGCTAGTAGAATCGACCAGAGACATATCTGCATTGGCCCACTCTAGAAGAGTTAACCAAAGCCCATAGGGGACGGTCGTACGGTTCTCGTGTCGACAACGATATGAAAGTACCCGCAGCAGTTCGGGCATTCGGCCAATGACGACCTCACACACGACGCATAGCGCCTCAAATAGCACCTCACTCGCGCCTATGACGGAGCTTTGATGCATTCTCCGTATAGACAGATAGGGCTCGTCGGTTTTGACTGGATATTCGTACGCTAACTGCAAAGCCAGAGCACCAAAGCGGGCGGCACCAAGAAAAGCGGCGAGTCGCTCGATGGATTCGAGCTCATGCAGGTTGTCCCGCGTTATTGCTATCAGATTCCCCACGCTTCCTCCGGTGGCTGGAAACGACTATTCACTGATTTGTGCCCGTGACATGTCGCTTTCTATTTTTGAACACTACGCAAGATGCAGCCCTAGCGATTGTGCTCACGAACGTTAACGGACACAGACCTAAGCACTTTCTTCCTCGGCCTGGAAGACCTCGATCAGTTTTTGATTGTAGTCGTCCAGGTAGCTCTGAAGCCCATCCCGGTCGATTAGACGCACGCCTGCCGTGCTGGCCAACTCCTTCGCTGATTTCGTGTAGTAGGAGTTCGTGACGACCATTGCCTCGTCACACCCGTAGAAGGCTTTAGCAGAGATGGCCTGCTGCACAGCCGCGTTGCCTACGGAGCCCGAATAGTTCTTAGCCTGGATGACCATGTTTTTACCGAACCGGGTAACGAAAAGATCGGCGCCCTGATCAGCAGTTTTCTTGGTTTCCTTAACGTCATAGCCAATGGTCTGGAAGATCTCAACCAGGAAAGCTTCAAACTGAAATCCGTCCATAGCATCCACCAGATACATGGTGATGAACTGATTCGGATTGAAATGCTCCAGCTGAGATCCCAGACGCTCGACGAGAATATCGAAATAAATTTCCTCGCAGAGGCTCAGGCCATTCCGGAAAACCTGTATCGGGAGGAGTGGCACACCAGATGTCGACGCCGCCTGGGGATTGAATTGAACATTGGGGAAAGCTACGTCATTTTCCCAAAGGTAGTAATAGAACAGAGCCAAGTCAGACCTGAATGTCGTCCCTGCCTCTTCAATCCAAGAACGTAAAGTGTCGGCAAGATCAGTTCGAATGTGGCGTGTCAGCTCTCTGGAAAACCCCATATAGTCAGAGTTGAAGGCTGTGGTCTGCAGCAGCTTGTCCAGAAGAGAAGGAAGCCCTTCAAGCTCGTCGAAGCCTTTGCGAATCAAGACTTCCCTGAACAATTCCCTCTCGCTGTACACACCATCCAATCGTGGCCCAGGTACGCCTGCGTCATCGCTGCTACCTGTGCTTTCGCGAGTGGTGTGAATGAAGTTTGTGAAGTATGGCTGCTTAAGCTCTGCGTACTTTCTCAAAACGTTATTCAGGAGATCGTTGAGCTGGGCTTGCTCCTTTTTCTTGCCGAAAAAGTCTTGGATCAAGCCTTTGGATCTGTATTGAAAATCGGGATAGAAAGAAGGATCCAGTGGCGTGAGGTGTCGCAACGTGAGCTCTGATGACGGCGAAACCTGAGAGCCCATGCACCATGGGCATGCGATCTCGAAGGTAGTCCTATTGCATCCATTGCATTGATAAATCATCGCGTCTATCCCTTTCATGAGTCGTCACGCGACCTGCGCGTTTTCGTGTTTGAGACATTATCTGAGTGCCGTCAGCACGTCCACGCGCTTGCGTCCCGCTGTTGGATAGTCGCTAAGCGCGTATCGACAAAGGGCAAGCTGGGAAGGCGACCAGCGCTACTCGGTAAGCTCCCCGTCGTAATCATTGCGCCTTCCTGCTCAAATCGGAATCCATGCAATTAATATTTCCTCGTTACATGCCGACAGATATGCGCGTGGACGATTTTAAAGATCCCGTGCAGCAATGAAAAACCTGAAAGGGTGGAGTTTATTTTGTTAAAAAAGCTTGTCTCAGCCTTGTCATCAATCCGGAGCCGCCCCGCAATTCGAAATATGCTGTCGGTCGGTGCCCTCTTCGCCTTCGTTGGCTTTTTGAGTGACGGGTCTTCCCTTATATCGTTCGTGAGTCAGTTGCGAGGACAGGACAAAGCGCCCCTAGCCGTCGTCCGAGCAAGGCTAAAGCCTTTCAGAATTAACGCCGTGATGCCTGAAAACCAAGATGACGTATTTGTTCAGCTGCAGCTGAGGAACTATGGAAAAGATCCCGTCTACCTGACGTCGGCTCAAATTGAAGTCACCAAAAGCGATACGGCAACGCTCGGCAGAGCCGGTGCAGCGGGAATGTGCGTATTGTCCGAGAATCCGAACGCCAGCACGCCTATCAAGGTTGAACCAGGTGCAAGTGTTTGGGTTCGGGTCTCAAAGAGCATTCACCTACAGGGCTTGTCTACTTGGCTGACTGAGGAAACCCTAAAAGACATACACGTCCCCACCCCTGAAGACCCGTCTACCATCACCGAGAACTTTTTTGTCGATGAGGTAAATCGAAAATTTGGCGAGCTCTACGGCTCTGAAGCTGCTCTGAAGGTCACCGTTTTTTCGGGGAATCGCGAGGATTTGCAGACATTCAGTTTTAGGCTAGCTGAAGGAAAAGACATATTTGCCAAAGATGGTAGCCTTCAGCAAGACTGGTTGATCGCCAACTGGATGTTTCCAAGATGGCGGCCTGCTGATGAAGGTACAACCTGTGAGGATGAGCCGAGCTAGGGATACGCCCGTGCGACTGCAGCCAGGAGGCTTTTGCCAATTCAAGTATCGACGAGCGAGACATTCTCGTCCGAATACAGACGAGCCCGTATTGGGCCCTCCATTGCCCCACCGGGGGCGGCTGTCGTAAATCAAGCCGCCCGCGAGGCGCACGTTTCGGCGCTGCGGGCGTCCATCCTCACACCTCCCGGCCTATCGGCCTGCGCGCACCGCTTGCGGCGGCTAACTGTGCAAATCTCGTCCGCATCTTTTCGAAGCGGTCAACACGTATGCTGTGAACAAGCTGGGGTTAATGTCGGCCAAATCCATCGACACCAACGAGCGGCTCCTCAACGAGCTCAATGCGGGAATTCAGTTCGTGTTGTATTTCTTCAAGGGTTGAATCGAGCTCAGGATTCTGGCCTGACGCTCGTACCTCAGCTACCAACTGCGAAAAATACGCCCCTTGATGAAGGCCATCTGGACGTCGCAGTACCCAGAGTCTTCAACGTCAGGACTCGTGAATTCTCCAAGCCACGCAGGCAATGTATGAAGGTTGGTATGCACTCAGGTAATAGCTTTGGCACGAAAGCAACGGGGTGAATTCGGTAGCATTTTTAAACAGCGTGGAACGGAGCTTGTTGCTTTTGAGGTGCCTGAACGAGGCTACTTCCTCGAGCTGGGATCAGCTACCTTCCATTCGGATTAGCGCCGTGTCCCTACTGGCTACGAAAGCCTCCATCCCGCCCATAGACTGGCAGAGCACAATCCCATACGCTGGACATAGCAAAGTGCCATGGAATACGAGCGAAATGGAAATAACCGACTCAGGAGGCGTAGCAGCGAAGTACGGCTTCCTTTATCAGGACTGCGTCGCAGCCTGGCTTGCCACTGAGATGCTCATGGACAGGGATATGCGTGCCGTGCGTGTTGAGACCGTTGACGATGTTGATATCGTTTGGGCAGGTTTCACAGAGTTCATCCAGGTCAAGGCTGCCGCTGAGAAGAAATGGACACCGACCACGATTACCGATAACGCTACAAGCACTGCTGTCGCCTCGACCAAGAGCAAATCCGTAGGCAAACCGCGAAAAAAACGCATAGCTGATTCATCGTTGGTGCATAAGTCGATGAAGCAAGCGACCACCCCAATTGACAAGTGCAAGTTCCGAATCGTCTCCGCAGAGCGCCCAACCGGCCTTCTGGAGTACCTTCGGGTATTACCGACCTCGCGAACTGGCAGGCCAGGAAGGCAGGAGTTAGTCGATGACCTCAACCAGCGCACCTCCAGCTTTGTTGCCGCATCTAAAAATGACATTGGGCACTGGGTAGACTCCACCTGGTGGCAGGTATATGCGTCGGAACGCGAAATCGAATTACTGGGAATTAAAAACATTCGTAATGCTGCTCTAGAAGTCGTTGGGGTAACGCTGAGTTCTGATGCCGCCGCCGAGGCAATTTGGCGAGACATCATTTACACGCTAACCAAGAAAAGCGCACTCTCTAGAAAGGTTTACTGCGAAGACGATAAGACCTACCACCGAAATAACCTCATCGACTGGTTTAAATCCGAAATTTTGATCCACGAGAAGTCATCCCACACAAGAACCAAGATATACGCAAACAAAAAATTGCAGCCTATCCTTAATCACCTACACACGCATACGCCAAGCTGTGGGAGCATCGCAAGGTGCGGAAAGGTAATGCACCAGCATTATAATATTAATAATTATAGATATAGCTACATTTCGGACAGCGTCATAAAGTGGATTGACGAAATCCTGCTAATGCCTGAGGAAATCGCAGACGTCGCTGGCCTCTCTACTGCTGACCGATACCGAACGCTATTATCTCGACTAAAAGCTTCCATGACCGAGCTTGGAGACTTTCTCGGCAAAATCTTACTTCACTCCTGCATCCGAAGCCTTCATACGAGCCAGCCAATACCTGCCTCGCTGTACATAGAAAAGCCCTTTTGATGTAAAAGTTCTCGAGAACGTTCACATCGTGCCACGAGCTTCAGAGGGTGATGAGCTTTGGATAGGATTTAGTCATCTCTATACTGGCACCGACATAATTGAATGCCTTCAGAACCTCCGCACCATACTATATACAGATATTACCGATAACATCGACTCAGCTCGATCCAAGATTCTTGAAATCAAACAAGACTCTTACTTGCTCCAGCATGATATCGATGAGCTTCTTGAGACCAGCCAGGCCTTCGACACACACCTGAACAGATATCGATTTATAGTTTTCCTAGGTTATAACTCCGCCCTAATGACCGACCCCAAAACACCAGGGTACGAGCCTGGCCTTTTAACAGAAACCAAAAAACTATTCGACGATTTCGCGTCAGATCTAAACACCAGCGGATTCGGAGAGGTGCTGATCGAGCTTCATCTCTACCCTGTGCCGGACATAGAACAACTTCTATCCGAAGTAAAAAAAGCACTGGAGAAAGCTTGTGCTTGAAAACTACGAATCCGCGTTGCAAAGCCTCCAACAACAGAGCTTTTCGGCTTTTTCTTATCTAAAAATCGCTGATAAGCTTTTGTCCAACCCCAAGTACAGGAGCTCGGGACGAGAACTTGTCATCCGGGCCCTGGACTCTCGAAGCCGATTCTTGGCTGTACATGCATTATTAAGGCACCTAGTGCGAAAATCGGGACTCTATCCGTATCTGAAAACACAATTCCAAGATCTATCGCTTGCAGAAGAGTGTGTCTTAGAGGCTTATCAGACGCCTATCTCGACTGATATCGTCTTTCACTCCATGCAGTACAAAATCTACGAGCTGCTTCTAGAAAATCGAAACGTGATCTTGAGCGCCCCCACTAGCATGGGGAAGAGCGCTATCGTGGACTCGCTGATCGCGTCAGGAAAATTTAAGAAACTCGTCATAGTCCTTCCAACTGTCGCCTTGGTAGACGAAACTCGACGCAGACTCGAAGAGCGATTTGGTCAAACATTTCAGATCATTCATCATGGCACTCAGCGTTCAGAGCAGGAGAAAATCCTCTACGTACTTACACAAGAGCGCGTAAATGACCGAGACGATCTCGAGAGCATTGATTTATTTGTACTTGATGAATTCTACAAGCTAGCCTTCAAACGCAAGAAAGACGGCGACATTGACGATGAAGATGAGCGAGTGCCCGCTCTCAACTCAGCCCTGAGCAAGCTTCTACGTTGCTCTGAACAATTTTTCATGACAGGCCCATTTATCAATGGAGTCAGCGGGCTACCCACGACCAACCTCAATTACACATTCATCCCCACTGACTACAATACCGTCGCAGTTGACGTCGAATTCTTCAACATCAAGCCTGATAGTGTCGATGAGAAGAACAAGGCTTTAGCCACAACGCTCAAACAAATCCATGGGCCTACCATTATTTACTGCAAGTCACCAGGCCGCGCGGTACAGGTTGCTAAATTCCTTCTAAAATCTGGCTATGTAAAATCCGTAGAAGATGACTATCTAACGTGGCTGGATCAGCACTACCACCCCAAATGGGAGTACACGCGAGCATTTCGAAATGGAATCGGCCTACACTATGGAGGACTTCCCAGGGCCATGCAGCAATACACGATTGACAAATTCAATCGTGGCGAGCTGCCGTTTCTCATCTGCACCTCAACTATCATTGAAGGCGTAAACACCGTCGCCAAGAACGTTTTCATATACGACAACCGGGCTGGAAATTTTAGCATTGATCGCTTCACTCACGGCAACATCAAAGGCCGAGCAGGACGGATGGGCGTGCATTTCGTCGGCAAGGTTTTTTGCATGGAAGAGCTACCAAAGCAAAGCGACTGTTTTGAGGTAGAGATACCTCTAGGCAAGCAAACCGAAGAACTGCCATTAAATTTCCTCGCCGGCATTCAGCCAGAGCATTTGACTGACTTCTCCCAATCAAGATTTGAGGCCGGAACATCAACCAGCAAGGCAGGTAAAGATTTTCTGAGGAAGCACGCATCATTCAAATTTGAGACCATTGAAGCGGCATTTAGCTTCATAGAAATCTGCGATGAAAGCGAATTCCAAAGCTGTTTATTTTCAGGCGTCCCAAAAACAGGATTTGCTAACTTCCTATCTCGCTTCGTTGATCGCGTATGCGCTGGCTCGCTTAAGAAGCTGGGACTCATCAATAACATCAGCGTTATCAATGCCAGGATCTCTGCCTACCTGATGGCGCCGAGCCACGAATATTACCTTGCGCAGCAAATTTCTCGCATACCGTTCAGTACCGACAGCGAGGAATTGTCCGAGCAGATTAACCATGCCCTGAACTTTGCCAGTCGAATATTTGGTTATGCGATACCCAAAGCTTTAGCCCTGCTTGAGGATATCGTCAACCTCGAGCTCGAAGAGAGGGGTACAGAGTCCCGGGCATCCTATGGACATCTGCGCAGTATCTTCGAAAACTATCATTTGCATCCGGCCTGGGCCGGACTTGAAGAAATGGGAATTCCTGTTCAACTGCTTCATAAGCTCGGAACACTATTTCCATTTGTAGAAGAGGCAAGCGTAGACGACGCTTCTCGAATCTTGCGTGAAAACCTGAATCGACTCCAAGGCCTGACCTTGCTTGAGCGTCATTTCATCGATAGAGCGCTAGGTCGAGTAAAGCGGTAAAAGAACTACTTAGCCGCCGGCGCCTTTGTCTTCTGAGAGATCAACCGCCGGCGTCGGCCTTGGATAGGCATCGGGAGATTTTCAGCTTATCTCTATATCCTCGGAACTCGGGAACGCAGTAGCGCCCTTCCTTCAATACTGATATCCATAAGATGCTCACATAAAGAAGTGGCGCGAAACGCATTAACTAATGCTAAAACATCTAGGCAAGCCTGCCCATGAACAAGCCACTCTTCGACTTTGACCTCAAACGCGTCTCGCACCAGCACTACATAACAGGGAAGGCCGCTATCAATTTCCCTCATCCTGGAAGCACCACGGGTGGATGGCATTTCCTTTCCTATTTTGATCGGGAATCAGGCGTGGCTAAGGTGTCATTGGCAGGCATCCATTATCCTGACATCACAGCCTATTTTGGTGACCTTGGCATTATTGACGTGACCGATGAGCTAGCGGAGCGCGGCTGGTCTGCTGAAGGGCGACGCTTGTATATGGCTGATCACTACAGGGCGGCTGCAGACATGATAGTGAGATGGGCATTGAGCGAGTCCATCCACTGCAGCGTCGAGGTTGATGATAGGTTTCCCTCTGGAGTGGAAAGACAGCAGCTGCTCGAGCTTCTAGATACAGCAAGGTCACAGCTTTCCAAGGTTGGCCGATGGCAAAAAGTGGACGCGTGGCTGCGTACGCAAACCTTCAACTAGGGTAGTCGCCAATCTGGATGGAGCGTGATGCCGGTGCCACAGTACAACTACCCCTTCATTCAATATTAGTCAGCCTGGGAGCGGGTAGTCGTCGGCATTCAGAACCCAGCCAGCTTTCTGCGAAAAGTCCATTCTCGGTGGCGAGAAAATGTCGATGAGCTGGTTCACCCCCTGATCCATACCTTGGGAGGTGTGAATCGCAGGTGGTGGAATAACCGCTAACGATGGTGATGCACAGTGCTCATGATCATCTTCTCTCCAGGTAGTCAAATTCGAGTTCCACGGCCATCTGATGTGATGGGTGAAAGCCCCTTCAAGCGCTAATGAGCCTTGCTCAAATGAGTCATGGTGATGCGGCGAAAGCTTGGTAACGTCACGTGGCCCCACCTGCGGAGGCAGCACATTGATCATGAATGTTGAACAGCGCCAAATCCGTCCGAACCTACCTGGCTCATCAGGGACATCGAGGCTGTAATTTCTCACCTTGGCGCCATCAACAGGGTCTGGCCATGGCTCAAAGTCGGGGATGTTAATGTTGGGCGTGGTGTACGCGTCGCGGTTTACACACAATGCACAAACGTCGGCATTCTGCGTAGACAGCATAACGGTCACTCGACCGGCACTGACGATACGGACTCGACTCGTACCTGCTGGAACAAATGTAAGTGAGGCGCCAGGAAGGGCATAGATTTGGCCTTCCCACTCCACCTCAATATTGACCTCTGGATCCAGTGACAGAATCGCGTACTCGTCCACTTGATCCGGCCTTTCAATAAGTCCGCCTGCACGTGACTCGACATAGCCGACCACGAAGTTTTGCCCCCGCGCGTACCACACGCTAACGGCCTCGTTGGCAACAGACGGGACGGTCGCGTAGAAGCGCGCATATTGCGCAGCGGAAAAGATCTGAGGGGAAGGTGCTTGGGCATACGCAGCCAAGCTTTCGCGAGGATCTGAACTCTGGCTCATGATAACTCCTTGAAGGATACTGACAATTGGGTGGAATTACAGTGCGGTAGATTCACCAAATGCCTTCAGCGCTTGCACCGCCGCTGTTCGCATGAACCCCTGATCCGAAGACACAACAAACCCCTTCACCCCCAGTTTGCGAAATTCAGCAGCTTCCGACGGGGACGCCGCTAATAGCAGGACAGCGACTTTCGCTCGCCCAGCCGCTGTGATGACCCTTTCAGTAGCGGCTCGCACTTTCGGTGCTCCAGGGAGGCGGTCGTTCATTGCAACCCCCATATCCCCTCGACCTATGAAGATGGCGTCCAATCCCTCTACCGCCAAAATAGCCTCGATATCATCCACAGCCTCGGGATCCTCAATCATGGCAATGACCGCCACCTCTTGATCGGAGGCATCCACGTGTTCCCAGACTGAACGGGAGCCGTATCCTCCAGCCCGAGGCGAATTTGAAAATCCTCGCCCATGCGCATATCGGCTTGCAGCTACTAGCTCACGAGCTTTGGCGGGAGAATTGATGTGAGGGGCCACGATGCCAGATGCTCCATCATCCAATGGTGCCAATATTTGATGAGACGTCGTTGCAGGAATCCGTACAAGCGCGGCAATACCGGACGCTCTCGCCGCCAGTAATACGTGCTCGGTGGTACCTCGGTCGAACGGAGCATGTTCGGCATCAATGATGACGAAATCGAATCCAGCAGCGCCAATGATCTCCGTCGCGTGGGGTGAAGGTGTTTTGATGAATGTTCCAAACATGGGTTTTTCGGATGACAGAAGTCGTTGACGAAACCCCGTCGATTGCCCGGTCGTCATAATAATTTACCTCGGTATTCAGGCTCGGTCGGGATGCTGCTGAGCTGTTCTACTGGATCGCGGAGCGCGTATTTCAAACAACACGAGCTCCGCAGGCTTCCAACTCAAAAGGCTAGGCAGCACTGAACAGTTTGTGGGGGTCAATTACAAACTTCTTAGGTACCCCTGCATCAAACTCGCCGTAACCTTCCGGCGCTTGATCCAACGAAATAACCTGAACACCAACTACTTCCGCGATGTTGATACGATCCCACATGATCGCCTGCATCAGTGCACGGTTGTATTTCATTACCGGTGTCTGCCCAGTATGAAAGCTATGCGATTTCGCCCAGCCCAGACCGAAACGGATGCTCAAGCTGCCTAGTTTGGCCGCAGCGTCTGCAGCGCCCGGATCCTCGGTAACGTAGAGACCTGGGATACCAATTTTGCCCGCCACGCGTACGACACCCATGAGAGAGTTAAGCACTGTCGCCGGAGCTTCATTCTTGGCACCGTCATGACCATGTCCACGTGCTTCAAATCCTACGCAATCGACGGCAGAGTCGACTTCAGGCTCGCCAAGAAGAGCCGCGATCTGCTCGTGCAGTGGCGTATCATTGGAGAGATCTACAATCTCAAAGCCTTGGGCTTTGGCGTGAGCCAAGCGAACCGGATTAACGTCACCGACAATCACCACTGCGGCCCCAAGCAGGCGAGCCGATGCCGCAGCAGCCAAACCTACCGGCCCCGCCCCAGCTATGTACACAGAGCTTCCAGGGCCTACGCCTGCCGTTACCGCACCGTGATAGCCGGTGGGAAGAATGTCCGACAGGCAGGTCAGATCGCGTATCTTTTCCATAGCCTTATCGCGATCAGGCAGCTTCAGGAGATTGAAATCTGCATACGGGACGAGGACATATTCAGCCTGCCCTCCAGTCCAGTCACCCATGTCCACATAGCCGTAGGCGCCACCTGCACGTGCCGGGTTAACGGTCAAACAAACCCCGGTATGTTGCTCTTTACAGGAGCGGCAACGACCGCATGCTACGTTGAACGGGACTGATACCAGATCCCCTATCTTGAGATGCTCAACATCGCTGCCTTTCTCAATCACCTCACCAGTGATCTCATGCCCAAGCACCAGTCCGACTTGAGCCGTAGTCCTGCCACGAACCATGTGCTGATCAGACCCGCAAATATTTGTTGAAACAACGCGGAGAATAACGCCGTGTTCAATTTTGCGACCTCTGGGATCCTGCATCTTGGGATAGTCAATCGATTGAACCTCAACCTTCCCTGCCCCTGTGTAAACCACGCCTCTGTTACCAACCATCATTTTTTTCCTCTTGTATTGGATTGGCTGCGCACAAGTTCGCCTCTTTAAAAAGAGAACTCAGCTATTTAAACGAAAGGGGACGAGAATATTGAAACAGCTAATCAGCCATCTGGCTCAGCAAGTTCAATTTTTACGACCTTGGTCGCAAGATCTTCAGGCACCCCTAGCCCCAACAATATTTCGTATGCAATTTGAGCGGGATAAGCATCATCCGCTTTATCACGGATACAACTAATCATCGCGGCGAATGTCGCTCCTAAGAGCATGTCACGCCCTAGACTCAGGTTTTGCACCTTAAATGCACCACTCTGAATACCATCACAGACCGTAGCCTCCGCATGTTTGTACGTTTCAATGCCAAAGATGTAGCCGTTGATGCTGATATTCACCATCGCCCAGCCCCAAGCCTTGTCGGTAGCAGCGCGCATTAGGTAGTACCTGATAGCAGCAGAAACTTTCTCCACATCAGTTTGCATTTCCGCGACAAGTGCCAACACCGCATTGTTAAAATCGTGACTCAACTCGTAACACAGAGCGTCGAAAAGCTCCTCCACCCCGTTGAAGTAGTTATAAAACGTCCCGCGCGAGATATTAGAAAGCTGGCAAACCTCTTCAACTAATGTAAATCGGCCTTTTTCTCGACCTATCAAGCTGAACGCAGCTTCCAGAATCTTTACCCTGGTACGTGCCCGTTTTTCTTCACCAATTTGTGCCCTGCGCTCAACATTGACTGATGAGTTGACCTTGCCCTTTGACTCCGACATCGCCTTATCTCTACCGAACCATACATAGTCGAATCGGAAGAAGAGCCCAGACCTACGAGCCCTCCACCTTGATCGCACCACCATAATGTACTTTTTTGACAGATGTCTAGTTCGAGATGAGGCTCATGATCGTCAGGGGGCGACCTCCCTTAGCGGAATACGCTTTTCAGCATCTGGAGCAGCAGCCAGCGCCAGATCCTCAGCGATCATCTTGTCGGTAATGCGCCGGGCGAGCACTGCCGCTCCATCACCGCTGAGAAGAATGGGCTTCATTTTCCAGAAGTCCTGACCCGCCATGCGAACCTGAACCTCATGCATCATAGGCTCGTCTTCCAAGCTGAATGCCGCCTTAATGGTATCGGCAATGACCTGAGTGAGAACCTCATCCTCCTTGCGATAATTCCGGAATGCACTCCATAGATAAAAGCTGGAGTCTTCTGTCTCGGGCGTAAGAATCTGTACGCTGGAAAGAACATTTCCTTCACTCTTGTCTCGACCGGACAGGGTCACCCCCGCATCCATATAGAACGCGCATGGCAGATCTACGCGCATGTTCGCCCAGTAGTCGACACGGTCATCAGGGCTTGCTGCACCCGTCGCGGTGAACACAAATGCAGGTGGGCTGTCGGGGATCAGACGATCAGAATAAATCCGAGTGCCCTCCTGCCTAACATCGGTAACGTCTTTGGTGCCAGGGGCAGCACCAAGTGTCGCTGGATGAAGGTACGCCGCGTGACTCAGGTCTAGGAGGTTATCGACGATCAATCGGTAGTCCAGCTTCATCGAGAACGTCGAAGCAGGTGTGAATACGTATGTCTCCTTGTCGTTAAGCCAAGGGAAATCTGGGATCTTTGCAGGATCGGCAGCTGATGCTTCGCCCATCCAAATCCATACCAGGGTGTCCTGCTCGACGATAGGAAAGCTGCGAACCTTGGCAGTTTTTGGGATTGAGCCATCACCATGCGGGTTGAAGACGCAGCTACCACTGCCGTTAAAATGCAGGCCGTGATACCCACATTCAATGGAGTCACCCACGAGTTTGCCTTTGTTTAGCGGAGCAAAACGATGCGGGCACATATCGCTGAGCGCCACGACTTCGCCGCTTTCTTTTCGATAAAGAACCAGAGGCTCGTTGATGATGGTGCGTGCAAATAACTCACGGTTGATATCTGCACCCCAGGCCGCTGCATACCATGCGTTTTTAGGGAACGACATGTATCTCTCCTTTTTTTGTTATTGAGAGCGAACGAGGCCTTGGAGACAGTGAAGTCGGTTCAAGGCTCGTATTAAATATCCCGTCAAATTGACGAGTTGTCAATTGATGAATTATCACTTTTCAAATACGACTTTTGAACGGAAAAATAACCAATAACCTATTGTTACTTATGTATTTTCCCCTCGCGCTACCCTTGCCGCCAAACCTTCTGGGGGGGAATATAGGCCGCCAATAGCTGAAAGGCGTTGGATCGACCGCTCTCCACTATTGAAATGGGTCACGTGCACTCCCGCGTGGAGAGTGCACGTGAGTCACACTCGCTTACTCAGCTTTAAAGCAATAAGCTGCAAGCTTGTTCCCGTCTGGATCGCGGACATAGGCCGCGTAGGCGTTTGGCGCCCAGCCACGAGGGCCAGGAGTTCCTTCGTCTTTGGCGCCTTTGGCGACAGCCACGGCATGGAATGCGTCGATAGAGGCCCGGTTCGGGGCTTCAAAACTGATTGTCCCGCCGTTGCCGACCGATGCTGGCTGGCCGTTCAGTGGGGACACCACGAAAAACGAAGGTTTATCGACCCCCCAGATTGAACCGTTCGGAATATCAGTGATTCGTTTGAATCCCAGCGCCGCCAGCGTCTCATCGTAAAACTTTCGTGACTTATCGAGATCGTTGGTGCCAACGGTTACATGGGTAAATATAGACATGCGGACATCTCCAGTTTGCTCATTATTAATGAGGAGTTGGTGAGAGAGCTTTGCTTATCGTCGGTAGCGGGAGATCAACCAAACGCTACTTAGGATCTATGTCTAGAACTTCCAACCATACCCAACGGTAAGAAATCCAAAATCGGTGTCGATAGAACTTCCAGCACTAGGCCCCGTGCCTTTGGAGGTTGAACCGAAGTCGTATTCATATCCGAGGGTCAACTCACTGCCCCCATGAAATGTTTTTGTCAAACCAAAAGAAGCGGCGTTAGAGTTGATACCTACCAGAAGAATATTCGCAGCCGTGTCGTCGCTATCGAACTGGCGACGTGCGTAACTGACGCCGGTACGCACTGTCCATTCATCATTGAATTGGTAGGCAACCCCCGCTCGGTAGACGTCTTGGGATCTCCAGGCAAACAGCCGGTGGAACGACGCCACGTTGTCCCAAGCGATATGCTGCCAATCCAGAGCAAAGGTCAGTTTTTCAGTAGGTTTAATGGCTAGTCCGAAAGAGTATTGCTCCGGTACGTCTATTGACCCATCAGCGGCTGCGAGCAAGTCGTCCTTGTAACCATCGAGCTTGCTCATGTGGATTTTACTGGCGTAGGCCGCACCAAAGGACAGGTAATCGTTAGCCTTCCACAGAACGCCCGCCTGCCAACCCACGCCATAAGCCATCTGGTAGCTATGGCTGGGAATCTCTCCCCCTGTCGCAGTTGGAATCCCCTGCGCTCTGAACCGTTGGGCAGCAAGAGCCAGTGACACACCTACAGATAGCTGATCGTTCACTTTGTATCCCAAGGTAGGTAGACCCACCACCTGAATGAACGAGCCTTTTGCCTTTTTCAGCCCTGGGATAGGCAGTAATGGGTCATCGTATTTGAAGCCAAGCCCACTCCCTTTAGTCGCAAAGCCCAGCGTCCACTTATCATCCAGCTGGTAATTAATGCCAAATTCAGGAATCGGAATGATGACTGTGCCCTTGCCCTTGTTGTCCTCCGACAAGAAAGTTGTATTCGAATGGTCGTACAAAAGTTGGATATCTCCATCGACCCTGGTGCCTACCTCAGCCATTCCTGCAGAGTTGGTAGCTGCGGCCATGGAATCTTGGGGAAAGGCGACCGACGCGCCGCCCATAGCAGCCGATTTCGCGCCGTACCCAGTGAGTTGCGCACCGTTTGACGCATACGTATTTCCAGTCACGACAATCGAACACAGGCCGCACAGACAAATTGTTCTTATTTTCATCACAGGCTCGCATTTTTATTTTTATGGAACGACTAGACATCCAAGACAAGAACCTTACTTTTGGAGCGTGAGCAACACAGCGTCATTTGGTTATTAAGGGCATGCTCTTCTTTCGTCAGGAACATGTCCCTGTGCTCAGGGGTTCCCTCAATTACACGGGTCAGGCAGGTTCCACAGATGCCTTGTTCACAGCTCATCGGGATTTCCACACCAACGCTGGCTAAAGCCTCGACGATGGTCTGCTCCGCTGACACGCGGACACACTGCCCCGTGCTTGCGAGCTTCACTTCGAAGTCCCTGTCATCCCCTGTCTCGATAATGGGCGCTACGAAGTATTCCCGATGGACACTTGCGTCAGGCCAGCCCAGCTCACGAGCACTTCCCAGTACGAAATCGATAAACCCGCCTGGGCCGCACACGTAAAGGTGGCTTCCTTCCTCCCAGGAGCCTATGTCCTTGGGAGGGTTCAAGCGCACTCCGCCTTCATCGAAATGAAAACTGACCATCGCGTTGAATGGAGGAGTAGACAGGTAGTTTTTGAAGGCGGCTTTACCTTCGGCCCTGCAGCAGTAATTGAGCGTGAACGGCACATCCGCTCGCAAAAGCTGCTCGGCCATGGCCAGAATCGGGGTTATGCCGATACCACCGGCCAAAAGCTTCACCCGCTTTGCCGAAGAATCCAGCTCAAAGAGGTTACGCGGCCCACTGATACGAATTTCATGACCGACTTGCAGATTGTTGTGCACAGCAATAGAGCCACCGCGCGAATTGGGTTCTTTCAGTACCCCGATCCGATAGTGACGCGAGGCATCAGGAGCATTGCATAGGGAATACTGCCTGACCAAGCCAGGCGCAATCTCAACATCGACATGAGAACCTGCGGTAAAGGGTGGAAGATCGTCGCCGGCAGCCGATACAAGTTCAATCACTACGACATCTTCTGCCTCGTCATGCTTGCTGGCGATGCGGACTGGTATCCATCCCTGGACAGCTGAGTTTTGTTGGATGGCCATGTCAGAACCTCACGTTGTCCTTGCCTTTGGTTTGAAGCATTTGACGGGCTTCTTCAGGTGTCGCGATCTGGTAACCCAGCTCCTCAAGAATCCGGCGAATTTTTTGTACCTGCTCGGCGTTCGATGTTGCCAACCGGCCACGGTCGAGGAAAAGGCTGTCTTCAAGACCCACGCGTACAGAGCCACCCAACATCGCGCTCAAGGTCGCGAAAGGCATCTGATGACGCCCTGCGCCGAGGACTGACAGCATGTAGTCGCTACCAAACAGACGATCTGCCGTAGTTTTCATGTGCATCAGGTTTTCAGGCTCAGGGCCGATGCCGCCCAAGATTCCGAAAATGCTTTGTACGAAAAATGGAGGCTTGACCAGTCCCCGGTCTGCGAAATGTGCCAGGTTGTAGAGGTGGCCAACGTCGTAACATTCGAACTCGAACCGGGTGCCGTTCGCCCCAAGCTCAGTCATGCCGCGCTCGATCTGAGCGAACGTGTTCGACAGAATCAGATCCTTACTGTTTTCCAGATAAGGCTGTTCCCAGTCGTGCTTGAACTCCTTCATCTTGGCGAGTGGCGCCGAGATGTTGAAGTTGAAAGAACCCATGTTCATGGACGCCACCTCAGGCTGTGCCTGAAGTGCCGGGGCCAGACGTTCGTCCAGGCTCATGCCCAGACCGCCACCGGTAGTGATGTTGATGATCGCGTCGGTCTGCTCCTTGATTGTGGGCAGGAACTCCATGAACAACGCAGGGGACTGCGACGGTCGACCTGTCTCGGGATCGCGAGCGTGCAGATGAATCATTGCAGCACCCGCATCGGCAGCCGCCACGGCTTCAGCAGCGATCTGGTCAGGCGTTATAGGCAAATGAGGTGACATGGACGGTGTGTGGATACCGCCCGTGATAGCACAGGTGATGATGACTTTATCTGCACGCTTCATGAAGAGTTCCTTATTATTGTGGACAGAGTGGCTGCTTAACCCACCGCGATGATTTTTTTGAATTCTTCCTGCTCTTCCGCGACCAGACGGTCAATTGCCCGCCGTGCCCTGACGGATCCAGCATCATTTGTCAGCAGCACAGGCTTGAGACTCATCATGTCGACGTCGCCAACGTTGCGTTGCTGGGCCTCGATGATTGGCTTGTCTTCGTGTGTGAATGCGAAGCTCGCACCCATGCGGAATTTCTCACTCATGTCTTCGTCCTCTAGGTCGAAGTCGCGTGCTGTGGCCCAGAAGTAGTGAGTGGTGGTATCTGTTTCCGGAGTGATGATGTTCGGGTTGAACGTGCCGTAACCTTCCTCGCGTGTCTTGCCAACTTCCGTCACTCCATAGAACGTGATCATGGACGTGGAGCGAGGAATGCAGCGCATTTCCAGCCAGTGATCCATCTGTCCGGTAAACCCCTTCACCACTGTAAAAAGCGGCGGGACGGTCATCGCTGCGCACCACTGCTTCGTCCAGACTTCCGGCCCTTCTTCCGAGACCTCGAAGGTGGCCTTGGCCAGCTCACGCGGCTCCAAAGTTTCCACGTGGATGAAAGCTGCGTGGCTGAGATCCGTGAGGTTGTCCATAACCAGCAAGTAGTTGGCTTCGATGTTTAAGGTGCCATGAACCTGGGTGTAGTTCTCGCTATCGGACAGCCATGGGAATGAAGGAACCAGCGATGGATCCGCCTTTTCAGGATCACCCATCCAGATCCAAACAACTCCATACTGCTCTGACATTGGGTAGCTTTTTACACTGGCAGCCTTTGGAATACTTCCTGCACCGTTCGGGTTATCGACACATTTACCGGTGCAGTCGAAACGGAGCCCGTGATAGAGACACTCAACTTCGTCCCCAATTAGCTTACCGATGCTCAGCGGTGCAAAACGATGGGGGCAAAGATCACGGATCGCGCAAGGGGTACCGTCTTCTTTGCGGTACATCACAATTTGCTCATTAAGCAACTTACGCGAAAACAATGAACGACTTATTTCCTCGCTCCACGCCGCCGCATACCAAGTATTTCTGACAAATTTCATATAGATCCTCACAGGCCGACATAAGTCAGCTACAGGGCTTTATTCTTGTTTTAAGGCGTTTCTGTTAGGAACGAAACAGCCGCATCTATGAAAAACTTACTACTGGTTAGATTGAGGTGATTAACCTCGGGAATTATGGTGAGACTGGCATTTGATAAAGCATTTATAAGCCCGCCTTCTGGTCGCGCGACCGCATCATCCCAGCCATTCATCAAATAAACCGGGCACGATACTGAACTTAACTTCCCTAAGCTGAACACCGGGTTTGCGTTACGGCGGAGTATCGCCGCAAGTGCCAATGGGTCGCTTTGGCTGGCTTTGGAATACTCGATCAAGCCCGCCACAGCAGGAAGAGTTTCGGTGATGACCCCGTTTTCGAGTGCGCGGGCGACTTCCATTCCCATCTTTTCAGGGGCGAACACGTTGTCCCCTAGGCCGCCCAACACGACCTTGTTAAAACGCAGGGGCTGACGCGTGCACAGCTCTAGGACGACCTTGGCACCTAATGAGAACCCAATGGCCAGCAATGGCTTGTCCGGTAGTTGAGCCTCCACCAGCGAGGCCAGGTCTGAGTAATCCTTGGCTTGATGCGACCCACCGTTTGGCCCATGTCCTGGCAAATCAATGCGGAGCACGGAACAACCTTTTGCCTCAAGTTGCTCGATAAGGCCGGTCGAACCAAATGTAGATTCAAAGGATCCCCCCCAACCATGCAATGCCAAGACGGTGTGTTTGTAGTCGGTGCTGGTCATTATCAAATCAACCCTGATTGGCGATTACTTGCCTGCGGCGTGAAACCAGAGCCGCGCTTCGATTGCGCCTTGCGATCAAGCGATCTCCAGGCCTGAGTGAGCTACACCTGCCCCAATCGCCAGAGTGGTGTTTTCAGAGTAATAATCGATGACGATTGGGGGGCCGCCTGCTGCCTGAGCTGCTGCTGCTGCTGCAATCCACATCCGGATTTCACCACCGCCGTATCCAGCAGCCTCAAGGACATCCTCATCCGTCCAACTGTCGAAAGCGGTCAGGTCATTGGTGCCGAAAACTTCAAGGAAGCGCTCGTCCCATTCCTTATTGATCCAAGGCGCCTGGAATTTTCCGCTGATGAGGTCAGCACTCAAATGCTGCATGCTCTCGTCGATACCGTTCTTCCAAGCATCCAGAGAAATTTCGCCCTGAGCACCGCCATGAACGATGAAATCACGAGTATTTTTCTCAGCGTCCCCGTACTCAGGAAAGATGAAGTTGGTTTGATGGGACAGCCCCCCGGAGCCCAGGAATGCAACCCGCTTGTTCAGCGTCTTGGCAAACCGACCAATCGCCTCGCCCAATAGGCGGCAGCGTTTGAGCGTCGGGCGCGGCGAACTCATCGAGTTGATGTGCACCGGTACAACAGGACGCGCATCTAAATTCCCCATGAAGGCAGACAGCACATTGGAAAAACCATGATCGATGACCATCGCGTAGGACGTTGTGATGTCAAAATCTTCGGCCATCAGATGGTTGACGCAGCCCTGAGAAATTTCCAGTGGAATGTCTAGCTTGCCAGGCGTACCACCACAGTCATCGATAGCTTCAGCAATCTGACCGACAATAAACGTAGGCATCAGCTTGAGATGAACGCCGTGGTAATGGTCACCACCGAACACAAACACGATTTCAGGATCGAACTTGTTAAATTCTTCAACACGAGCTTCATATGCCTGCCAAAGGGGAAAATTCTGCTCTTTAGACTGCATTTGCATCAAAGGAACATGCGGAACGCAGGCAAGGTAAACCCCTGACTCATTATTGTTATTAGCCACTGGAATTCTCCGGTTGTTTTATTCAGCGAACGAAATTAGCAGCACCTTCCCCAGTTAAGAGAATTCGGGCTTTCTTACTTTCAATCTTCCAGGCACCTGTATTGTCGCGAGTACAGATGTCAGTGAAGTCAGCGATAGTTGCAGGTGCCGTAGCGGCTGCGTGAGGAAACTCGCCAATGGCCGCATATGCGACAACCAGACTCAAGACGATCACGCGGCTCGCGTTAACCCATTCGATTCGCACGTTGGAAAGGACGTGTCGGGTACTACGCTGCTTCTGAAGCTCGGTCTGATTGCGCTGAGAGAAAAATGAGGCAATTTCTGCCTGACCACTTTTCTGCAAAGCGCCGATCTGCATCTCGCCGGATGGGGTATAGAGGTTTGCGACTGGAAGTGGGCTTAAGCGGTCAACACGTGCCCAATACTCAGAAAGTAATTCGTGGAGTTCAGCGAACGCCATCAGCCGCTCATTTTGAGACGGGATGAAATGTGGAGCCTGTGAGCTGCCCTGGGCAGCAGAAACATGAGTAGTCATCACGGCGCACCTGCAATCTTGTTTTTGTTATATCGTCAAATTGACGTTTTGTTGAATTCAAATTATCACAGCACGAATCGCTGTCAAGCCACTTACCTTAAAATTATGGCGAGCGGGCCGCCCATGTGGCCTGCAAGGCTCCGCAGCAGGCGCTCAGACTGACAAGTGCCGGACGTCGGATCCCCGTGACCACAGGCGGGCAATTTGCAGAAGGAGGGCCTTTTGCTGAACATTAGAGAGAAGGCCTTAGAGCAGGAACTCAGTTCAGTCTTGGGGGGCGACGCTGTTGGCAGAACCCGATCTGGCGTCCGACCAAACCATAGGTCAGTGCGATCCTCCAGACTTCGATCAGGCGCCACACCACGGACTGGGGGTGTCCGCCGCTTAACCGATTAGGCGCTCAAAAATTCAGGAAAGCCCACGTGGCCCAGCCGCTTATCGACTGTGACCTCAACCGCGTCTCTCACAAGCCTTACGTAACAGGGAAAGCCGCCATCAATTTTCCGCATCCAGGAAGCACCACGGGTGGGTGGCATTTCCTTTCGTATTTTGACCGGGACTCCGGGGTGGCTAAGGTGTCATTGGCAGGCATTCATTATCCTGACACCACCGACTATTTTGGTGACCTTGGCATTATTGACGCGACCGATGAGCTAGCGAAGCGCGGCTGGTCTGTGGATGGCCATCGCCTGTTTATGGCGGATCACTACAGAGCCGCAGCCGACATGATCGTGAGATGGGCACAGAGCGAGTCCAACCACTGCAGCGTCGAGATTGATGACTGGTTCTCCTCACCTGTTGAGAGACAGCGACTGCTTGAGATTCTATATACAGGCAGGTCAAAGCTGTCCGAGGTGGGCCGATGGCAAAAAGTGGAAGCGTGGCTGCGTACGCAAACCTTCAGCTAGGGTATTCGCTAGTCTGGATGTAGCGGTGGGAGTGCTAAGTGGTGTGTTGGCCCCAAGGGTATTAGGTCGCTGGATTTTCGACTTCAATCGATCTGGTGAGCTCGTACTGCATGCTTTCGAAAACCCGGTCTAGAGTCGGATGCGCTTTTGACTCCCTCAGTGTGCTCACCAATTCGAGTAGCTCGCGGCTCAGCGCTAAGGCATCTGAACGTCGCAGTACACCGTGTCGTCATCGTCCCAAATCCAGACCGAAAACTCCCCTCAATGTGGTCTTTGCCTCTGTTCCCAATACAGGCACTAGGGCGTGCCCCTTCGGGGATGGGCTGTCGTAACCGAGCCTTGGCGCAAGCGCTGGCATCTCGGCCCTTCGGGCTTCCCTCCCGCACGCCTGCGCGCTCCGCTAGCCAAAGGCTCGTGCGAATTAATCGGTCACACGGACATGCTGGATGCGCTGGGATGTCAAAAGCTGGCTAGGCGTCACAGCTAAACATCCCCGCTAGAAGCCTTGGGAACTGAATGGATCAGGGAGGAAAAGTGCTGCTAGCAAATCCAAGCGTCACGATTTGAGCCCAATTGCGTTCTTCTGCACTCACGTTTTGACTACACGCGCACTCACCTACTGTGAAAGCTGGGCGTTCTACTCACTGCCCTGAAGCAGTGGTGGTTTCCAGTCAGCGAAGTGCTTTAACGCATCAAGGTCGCCGATCAATTCCTTCGCGTTTGCCAGCCGCTCCATGACAGCCTCTCTTCCACACCATCGAGGCACTGCGCTGATTTTTCGATGTCGGCGAAGAATGCGCGAACACTGTTCACCTTTGCCCACGTCTGGACTACGGCTTCGAGTTGTCCACGGCTGTCCTGTATGGCCTTGAGGTGCCGTTTTTCCTACTCCTTTCTTTTCCATTCTGCTAATTGCAACTGATGCCTTTGCCATTCGAGCTCGGCTTTCTCCCGTTCGAGCTTCACTTTCTCGGCAAGCCCTGGAGCTTCAGCGATCAGAAGCTTCACGATGCTAGTGATTTTATTGATCAGATCGCCAGGCTTGTCTTCCTTCCAGCGCTGAACCCACTCCGCCAATTCTCCGGCTCTGAATCAGCCTCAAGGAGATTGGTGCTTGCTGTGAGGACACATCGTGATGAATGGCACTATGAAATATGCCAAGAGTGGATCTTTTATCAAACCATTTATCAACTATTGTAGGCCCACGCGCTAGCCACCAACACCAAGTTTTGACTCAGCTAAAGCGTTCAAAACCCTCATGCACGGAAAACCGATATGAATTATAAAAACTACTCCATTGGTATTGGAGCATCAGCTCTATTGGTGTTATCAGTCCTGCGTTTATCCACCGTCCAACCTCCTACCCGGGAAGACTTTGTAAAATACCCTTCTCTTCGGCAGAAATGGATCAGGACATGCGACTTACGTAGCAACCTCGCAGAACTTAATGATGTAGGTTGCAAGCATTTACACGAATGGCAGGCGGCAAACAAATCACCTGTTCTTGATAATTTGATGAATAAAAATTTAGGTAAATAGCTAACCGGATAGATTCTAGATATAGGAAGGTCAAAGCTTTCCGAGGTTGGCAGATTGCAAAAGGTAGAAGCTTGGCTCCGTACGCAAACCTGAAGCTCGGGTGGATAAGTATTACCCATCGCGTGCTCCAAAGACCAAGCACGGCGGGCAATCACAGGCAGTGAGTGCAGCCTTCTGGCCCCCGCGCCCTTGCGCTCTGCCAAAACATCGGGCAAACCTATGCGACTACCCGCACCGTTTGAGCCAGCGGTGAGATGAACTAGGCTCTGTGCATCATCCCAAGGAAGACCGCCATGCCAGATAATTCGAACTACAAGATCGCCACGGCGGACGCCCTGACATTGCTGCTGCATAACCAGCACGCACTAAGTGCAGCAATAGAAGAAATAACCAAGTGGCTTTCAGAAAATGGTGTGGGAAGCGTCGCCGCTCATGCGATGTCGGCCATGGAAGCGCTGGACGCAAATGCTCAAGCCATCACCGATTCCATTGAGGATTCGACAGTCTTAGGTGCTGCTACCCCTAGCCCTGTGCACCTATCGCGCACTGCCAATTCGACTGAACGATAAGGAAAAAAATGTTCCCACCAATGGCGAATCCCAACCTCGAAATTACCGCCGCTGAATTCGAGTTCTTGGTCAGAGACTGGATCCTCAAACAGGGAGGTGAACTGACATCGCTGGAGGTCAAGCACGACGTGAAGGTCGAGGCCTACGACTCTACCTACCAGATCGACGTGCTGGCGAAATTCCAAGCTTTTGCAGGGGCCGAATTCATCGTGCTGATTGAGTGCAAAAAATACCGTAACGCAGTCGAGCGAGAGCTAGTTCAGGTATTGCACGACAAGGTGAGATCTGTGGGCGCTCATAAAGGAATGCTGTTCACCACAAC
>ERZ1673734.749-NODE-749-length-24815-cov-5.894346_pt1 | contig 24815 bp, 24 predicted proteins | sample MGYA00580199_ERZ1673734 | MGnify/ENA primary metagenome ERZ1673734 (study PRJEB41218, sample SAMN15661742) | gut metagenome | host: Homo sapiens | place: Canada: London | collected 2015-08-20/2019-03-30 | study: EMG produced TPA metagenomics assembly of...
TTTCCTTTGCGCTGCTGGTGGCGATCCTGATTTTTCGCCCGCAGGGGCTGCTGGGACGTCCGCTGGTGGCCAAGGTCTAAGGAGGCTTTATGGGTGAAATTACGCGCCAGCCTGCGCGGGCTATCCAAAACGCGCTGATCGACAGCGTACTGGCCGGCCTTTGCGCGTTAATTGTCTTTGGCCCGATCGTCGGCGTGGTGCTCAAAGGGTATGGTTTTACCCTCGCGCCTGCGCGGGTGGCGATTCTGGTGGCGGTGGTGATGGCCGGCAGGCTGGCGCTCAGTCTGCTGCTGCAGAGCCACAGGGGAAAAGCCTTTATTGCCCGCTTTGAGGGGGCGGATGACGGGGTGTACGTCCGGCCGCCGGGCTACCGCTCGCGGCTGCGCTGGATAATACCGCTGCTGGTGGGGCTGGCCATTGTCTTTCCGTTTCTCGCCACAAAATATCTGCTGACCGTGGCCATTCTTGGGCTGATCTACGTTCTGCTTGGCCTGGGGTTGAATATTGTGGTGGGCCTCGCGGGCCTGCTCGATCTGGGCTATGTGGCGTTTTACGCCATCGGCGCCTACGGCCTGGCGCTGGGCTACCAGTACCTGGGACTCGGCTTCTGGGCGATGCTGCCGCTGGGGGCGGTGATGGCGGCCCTCGCCGGGGCGTTGCTGGGCTTTCCGGTGCTGCGTATGCATGGCGACTATCTGGCCATCGTCACCCTCGGCTTTGGCGAAATTATCCGCCTGGTGCTCAACAACTGGGTGAGCTTCACCGGTGGCCCTAACGGCGTACCGGTGCCATCCCCCACGCTGTTTGGCCTCGAGTTTACCCGCCGGGCGAAAGATGGCGGCATCCCCATCCATGAGTTTTTCCACGTCAGCTACAACCCCAACCTGAAATTCATCTTTCTCTACGCCGTGCTGTGTCTGGTGGTGATGCTGGTGCTGCTGGTGAAGCATCGCCTGACGCGGATGCCCATCGGCCGCGCCTGGGAGGCGCTGCGCGAGGATGAGATCGCCTGTCGGGCGATGGGGCTCAATCACGTGCTGGTGAAGCTCTCGGCGTTTATGCTCGGCGCGTCGACGGCCGGCATCGCCGGGGTGTTCTTCGCCAGCTATCAGGGGTTTGTTAACCCGACGTCGTTCACCTTTTTTGAGTCGGCGCTGATCCTGGCGATTGTGGTGCTCGGGGGAATGGGCTCCACCCTGGGAGTGGTACTGGCGGCGTTTGTTCTGACGGTCACCCCGGAGCTGCTGCGCGGTTTTGACGAATATCGGGTGCTGCTGTTCGGCGTGCTGATGGTGATGATGATGATCTGGCGGCCGCGCGGCCTGGTGCGCACCAGCCGCAGCGGGGTTGCGTTGCGAAAAGGAGTCGCGCCATGACCGACAGCATCTTACGCGTTGAGCATCTGATGATGCATTTCGGCGGCATCAAAGCGCTGAATGATGTCAATCTGGAGGTGGAGCGGGGGTCGATCACCGCCCTGATCGGCCCCAACGGCGCGGGCAAGACCACGGTGTTTAACTGCCTGACCGGTTTTTATCGGGCGACGGGGGGCAGTATCGTGCTGCGGGCGCGGGAAAAGGTCACCGATGTCATTCAGGTGCTGGGGCAGAAGCTTCACCCGGACGATTTTCTCCGCCCGGCGCAGCTGGGGAGGCGGATCTATTACAAGATGTTCGGTGGCACCCATCTGGTGAACCGCGCTGGCATGGCGCGCACCTTCCAGAATATACGTTTATTCCGCGAGATGTCGGTGATCGAGAACCTGCTGGTGGCCCAGCATACCCAGGTCAACCGCCATCTGCTGGCCGGGATCCTCAATACCCGTGGGTATCGGCAGGCGGAGAGTCAGGCGCTGGATCGCGCTTTTTACTGGCTGGAGGTGGTGGAGATGGTGGACTGCGCCAACCGTCTGGCGGGGACCCTCTCCTACGGACAGCAGCGGCGGCTGGAGATCGCCCGCGCCATGTGCACCCGTCCGGAGATGATCTGCCTGGACGAGCCGGCCGCCGGCCTCAACCCGGTGGAAACCCAGGCGCTGAGCCGGATTATTCGCTTTCTGCGCCAGCAGCACGGCATCACGGTGCTACTGATCGAGCATGATATGGGGATGGTGATGGAGATTTCGGATCATATCATCGTCCTCGATCACGGGGACGTCATCGCCCGCGGCGCGCCGCAGGCGATCCAGGCCAACGCCAGCGTGATTGCCGCCTATCTAGGCGCTGAGGAAGAGGAGACGCGCCGATGAGCCAGCCTTTGCTTGCCTTTAATGAGGTAGATGTCTTCTACGGGCCGATCCAGGCCCTGAAGCAGGTCTCCCTCACCGTCAACGAGGGGGAGACGGTGGCGCTGATCGGCGCCAACGGCGCCGGTAAATCAACGCTGCTGATGTCGGTCTTCGGCCAGCCGCGCATTGCCGGCGGGGAGATTTTCTATCGCGGGGAGGCGATCAGCCGGAAATCGACCCACTTTATCGCCAGCAACGGCATCGCCCAGGCCCCGGAAGGGCGGCGCATCTTTCCCGATATGACCGTCGAGGAGAATCTGCTGATGGGGACCATTGCCATTGGCAACCGCTATCAGGCCGAGGACAAGGCGCGAATGTACCAGCTGTTCCCCCGGCTGGAAGAGCGGCGGGGACAGCGGGCGATGACCCTCTCCGGCGGCGAGCAGCAGATGCTGGCCATCGCCCGGGCGCTGATGAGCCGACCGCGCCTGCTGCTGCTGGATGAGCCGAGCCTGGGGCTGGCGCCGCTGGTGGTGAAGCAGATTTTTCAGATCCTGCGCGAGCTGACGGCTCAGGGGATGACGCTGTTTCTGGTGGAGCAGAATGCCCGCCATGCCCTCAATCTGTCGGACCGCGCCTACGTGATGGTGAACGGCCAGATCCGCCTGAGCGGTAGCGGCCAGACGCTGCTCAACGACCCGGAGGTGCGTAAGGCATATCTGGGGATCAGCGGCTGAGGGGGTTATTCCCGCGGTTCGTTACGGGTTTTAATGTGCTGCCAGAAACGTTCGGCGGCCTGGTTAAGCCGCGAGCCGGAGCGGTAGAGCCAGGCGCCGATCGGCAGCGACAGGCTCTCATCGAGGATCGTCAGCCGGCCTTCGTCCAGCTCGCGCTGAATAGAGTATTGCGGCAGCCAGCCCACGCCGTCGCCATTGAGGATCATGCGCTTGAGCAGCTCGCTCATGGAAGAGACAAAGGTGAGAGAGAAGGTAATCTCCGGCGTGCGGTCGATCACCTGGTTCACCTGGCGCCCCATATAGCTGTCGTTGGCGTATTTCATCAGCGGCAGCACGCCGCGATGTAAATGAAACAGCGGGCGGCCATGTTCGTCGCAGGGGGAGACCAGGTGCAGATAAGAATCAAAAATTTTATGATTAATAAACGGATAGTTCATCAATTCTTCATTATAGAAGGAGAGGATAAAATCGCTTTTTCCCTCTTTCAGGTTAAATACGGCGTCGTTGACGTTAATCGATTCAACATGAAAAGTCTTATTTTTACGGTCGGTGTAACCGGCGATGATCTCGGGCAGTAATAACACCGACAGCGAAGGGGCGGCGTCGATCCTTATTTTCTGGGTAGTGTTATTTAAGCCTTTAATACGGCTGATCTGAAAATCCATGTCATCGAGCATATTTCGCGCATAGCCGACAAAAATTTTCCCGCGGTTGGTCAGCTGCAGAGGGTTGGCGCTACGATCGAAGATGCTGAATCCGAGGGAAGCCTCCAGCGACTGGATGCGTCGACTGAACGAGGACTGAGAGATGTTGCGGGCTTTGGCCGCCAGGGTAAAGCTGCGCGACTCCTCGAGGGCAATCACATCATACAGCCATTTTACTTCCAGATTTGCCAACACCGATCCAGTCCTCAAAAACGCAATAAAGGCTATGCAATTTTAGCATAGCGCATAGAAACTATGCAATTAACATAATTATCGACAGGTGTTAACATTTTTTGGAAAGTTGAGATTTATGAATGCATATCGGCGACCCTACATGAGCACGATATGAAATCGCGACTCACGGTTATTTATTGCTTTATTTCATTGTCCAGGACTTATCTTATTAAATAGCCGGCGACGATGACGAAAGCAATGAATAACCCAGGCCTCTTACCTTAAATAGTTTGTCAGGAGTTCCATGTCACAACAAATTGAATCAGTAAAAATGGCTCTGCAGGAGCTGGGGATTAATGCAAGCGGCGAATTCTATTACAACCCTGATTACGATTTGCTTATTGCACATGAAACCTCTCCTGAGCTGACCGGCGCGGCCCGCGGCGTGATGACCGACTCTGGCGCTGTGGCTGTTGATACCGGGATCTTCACCGGCCGTTCGCCGCGCGATAAATACATCGTCCGCGACGAACAGACTCGCGACACCGTCTGGTGGGCAGACTCCGGCCTCGGCCGCAATGACAACAAACCGTTATCGCCAGACGTGTGGCGCAGCCTGAAAAGCCTGGTCGCGGGCCAGCTGAGCGGCAAAAAACTGTACGTCATCGACGCCTGGTGCGGCGCCAGCCCGGACACCCGTCTTGGCGTACGCTTCGTCACCGAGGTGGCGTGGCAGGCCCACTTTGTCAAAAACATGTTTATCGTGCCAAGCGCCGACGAGCTGGCCAGCTTTACGCCAGACTTCGTGGTGCTCAACGGCGCGGGCTGCACCAATGCCAACTGGCAGGCGCAGGGGATGAACTCCGAGAACTTTGTCGCCTTTAATCTCAGCGAGCGTATTCAGCTCATCGGCGGTACCTGGTACGGCGGCGAAATGAAGAAAGGGATGTTCTCGGTCATGAACTACCTGCTGCCGCAGAAAGGCATCGCGTCGATGCACTGCTCGGCCAACCGTGGCGAAGCAGGGGACGTGGCGCTGTTCTTCGGCCTCTCCGGTACCGGGAAAACCACCCTGTCGACCGATCCGCATCGTCAGCTGATCGGCGATGATGAGCACGGCTGGGACGATGACGGCGTGTTTAACTTCGAAGGCGGCTGCTACGCTAAGACCATCAATCTCGATCCGCAGGCGGAGCCGGAGATTTATGGCGCCATCCGCCGCAATGCGCTGCTGGAAAACGTGGTGGTGCGCGCTGACGGCAGCGTGGATTATGCCGACGGCAGCAAAACCGAAAACACCCGCGTCTCCTATCCGCTGTCGCATATCGACAATATCGTCAAGCCGGTGTCCCGCGCGGGCCATCCGTCGAAGGTGATTTTCCTTGCCGCCGATGCGTTTGGCGTCCTGCCGCCGGTCTCCCGTCTGACCACCGAGCAGATGCAGTACCATTTCCTGTCGGGTTTCACCTCGAAGCTGGCGGGCACCGAGCGCGGCATTACCCAGCCGACGCCGACCTTCTCCGCCTGCTATGGCGCGGCGTTCCTGCTGCTTCACCCGACCCAGTACGCCAGCGTACTGGCGGCGAAGATGGCGGAATCCGGTGCCGAAGCCTGGCTGGTCAACACCGGCTGGAACGGCGAGGGCAAACGCCTGTCGCTGCGCGATACCCGCAGCATCATTAGCGCGATCCTCAACGGCACTACCGGCCCGCTGCGCGAGGAGACCATCCCGGTGTTCGGTCTTGCGATCCCGCAGAGCATTCCAGGGGTAGACAGCGCGGTGCTGGATCCGCGTAATGGCTGGAGTTCAGCGGATAAATGGCAGGAGAAGGCCGAGAGCCTGGCTCAGCTGTTTATGGATAACTTCAAGCAGTACAGCGATACCGAAGCGGGTGCGCGTCTGGCGCTGGCCGGTCCGCAGCTGCAGAAGAGCGCGGTCGAAGCCTGATCCGCGGCCAGCAGGTCGACGCCTGGCGCCGACCTGCTGGCGAGCCGCTTTACTCCGCAAAGGCCCGCAGCGCATCGCCAGTGAGGCGATAACGCACCCACTCATCCTGCGGCTGCGCGCCAATGCTCAGATAGAAATCAATCGCCGGCTGGTTCCAGTCGAGCACGCTCCACTCCAGACGCCCGCACTGACGTTGTACAGCATATTGCGCGATGGTTTTCAGCAGCGCTTTTCCGGCGCCGATCCCGCGATAGTCGGGGGTGACGTACAGATCCTCCATATAGATACCATTGCGTCCAAGCCAGGTGGAGTAGCTGGTGAAGAACACCGCGTAGCCCACCGCTTTGCCCGCCACCTCGCAGATCAGCGCTTCGGTTTTGCTGCCGCTGGCAAACAGTGTCTCTCTGATCTCCTCTGGCGTCGTCACTACCTCTTCGGGGGCTTTCTCGTAGACCGCGAGTTCATAAATCATGTCGTAGATAGCGGTGGCGTCGTCCGGGGTGGCCTGGCGGATTGTGATGCTCATGGGTTGTCCTGTATCCATAGTCAAAAGAGAGCAAAATTGCTGACCCTGAGGATAAGCGGTATTGTGAAAAGAATTAAGTGCAATGAAATCAGCAAACGATGAATATTATGCATCCTGTCCTGCGCCGGATTGACCTCAACCTGTTGCCGGTCTTTGACGCGGTCTATCGCTCCCGCTCGGTACGCCTGGCGGCGGAAGAGCTGGCGATGAGCACCTCGGCGCTGAGCCATGCGCTTTCCCGGCTGCGCAGCGCCCTCAACGATCCGCTGTTCTACCGCGAAGGCCACCGGATGTGCCCCAGCGTCTATGCCAGCCAGCTGGCGCCCTCTATCGCTTCGGCGCTGAAGTTTCTCAACCAGGAGCTGACGCCGCCGGCGGCGTTTGTGCCGGCCGCCAGCACCGACTGCATGCAGATTGCGATCACCGATTTCACCGCGTTCTGCGTCTTTCCGACGCTGATGCATCATCTGCAGCGTGAGGCGCCCGGGCTGCGGTTTGAGCTCCGTTATCTGCCCCACAGCCCGGCGCTGACCGAGCTGCTGGCGGGCGAGGTCGACCTGGCCCTCGGGTTCAATACCCCTGACGAGCCAGCCCATCCCGATCTTGAGGAGATTAACTGGCTGCGGGACGAATATGTGGTCATCAGCCAGGCCAACCGGACGGCGCTGACCCTGGACGCCTACCTTGCGGCCCGTCATCTGGTGGTGACCCCGTGGAATGAGCGGCAGGGGGTGCTGGACTGTGAGCTGGAGCGACAGGGCTATTCGCGGCAGGTGGCGATGAAAACCCCCTCGATGCTGAGCGCGCCCTTTATTATTGAGCAGAGCGACCTGTTGATGGCGCTGCCCCGGCGGGCGGCGGAGACGATGGCCCGCGCCGCCCGGCTGACCATTTTCCCGCTGCCGTTTCCGGTTCCGCCGTTTGACGTCAAGATTTACGCCCACCAACGCAGCGGGAAACGCGAGGCTACCCGCTGGCTTATCTCCCTGTTGCAGACGCTGGTGGCGGAGTCCACCGCTTCCTGACGCGCTTTCCAGCCGGCAGGGTATTTCGTTACCCCAGGCCAGGTTTTATGCCTTCAACCCACGGCGACATATCCTGGCCCCGGTCACAAAACGGAAAACTGACTTTTTCGCCGTCACCCGCGGCGTGGTTAGGACGGCGTGTGTTAAATGATTGTATGTAAAAGTAATGTTAATTGGTTAAATGTTATTCATGCGTAAAATGCATTAGTGGATGCGTTTATTACGCTTATTTCGTTCCCGGTTCTGTTTCAGTCTTCAGCGACAGGCGCGCGACAACGCGTGGATAACAAACTGGAGACCTGCATGCATTCAACAACCTCACAGATGAGTACCCGTGACCGGATCGGCGCCATTCTGCGCGTCACGTCCGGTAACTTTCTCGAACAGTTCGACTTTTTTCTGTTCGGGTTTTATGCCACCTACATCGCCCATACCTTTTTTCCGGCGAGCAGTGAATTCGCCTCGCTGATGATGACCTTCGCAGTCTTTGGCGCCGGCTTTTTGATGCGCCCCATCGGCGCTATCGTACTTGGCGCCTATATCGACAAGGTGGGGCGGCGCAAGGGGCTGATCGTCACCCTGTCGATCATGGCCACCGGCACCTTCCTGATCGTGCTGATCCCCTCTTATCAGACCATTGGCCTGTGGGCGCCGCTGCTGGTGCTGATCGGCCGTCTGCTGCAGGGCTTTTCCGCAGGCGCCGAGCTGGGCGGGGTGTCGGTCTATCTGGCCGAGATCGCCACCTCGGGCCGCAAAGGCTTTTACACCAGCTGGCAGTCGGGCAGTCAGCAGGTTGCCATCATGGTGGCAGCCGCGATGGGCTTTGCCCTCAACGCGGTACTGGAGCCGAGCGCTATCAGCGACTGGGGCTGGCGTATTCCGTTCCTTTTCGGCTGCCTGATTGTTCCGTTCATTTTTATCCTGCGCCGTAAGCTGGAGGAGACCCAGGAGTTTACTGCCCGCCGCCATCATCTGGCGATGCGCCAGGTATTCGCCACCCTGCTGGCGAACTGGCAGGTGGTTATCGCCGGGATGATGATGGTGGCGATGACCACCACCGCGTTCTACCTGATCACCGTCTATGCCCCGACCTTTGGTAAAAAGGTGCTGATGCTCAGCGCCTCTGACAGCCTGCTGGTCACGCTGCTGGTGGCGATTTCCAACTTCTTCTGGCTGCCGGTGGGCGGGGCGCTGTCCGACCGCTTTGGCCGCCGGTCGGTGCTGATCGCCATGACCCTGCTGGCGCTGGCTACCGCCTGGCCTGCGCTGACCATGCTGGCGAACGCCCCGAGCTTTTTGATGATGCTGAGCGTGCTGCTGTGGCTGTCGTTTATCTACGGCATGTACAACGGGGCGATGATCCCGGCGCTGACCGAAATTATGCCCGCCGAAGTGCGCGTGGCAGGTTTCTCGCTGGCCTACAGCCTGGCGACCGCGGTGTTTGGCGGCTTCACGCCGGTGATTTCCACAGCGCTGATTGAGTATACCGGTGATAAAGCGTCTCCCGGCTACTGGATGAGCTTTGCCGCCATCTGCGGCCTGCTGGCCACTTGCTACCTCTATCGCCGTAGCGCCGTTGCGCTGCAGACGGCACGTTAATCAGGGAGAAGATGATGCGTAAAACGACAGGAACCCTGCTCGCCACGCTGCTGCTGGCCGCCACCGGCGGCAGCGCGTTGTCCGCTGAGGTCACCGTGATGATCTCCGGCGGCTTCAAAGCGGCGCTGGAAAAGCTGGCCCCGGCGTGGGAAAAACAAACCGGCAACCACCTCGTGGTGATCCCTGGCCCGTCGATGGGAAAAACGCCGCAGGCGATCCCTAACCGTCTGGCGCGCGGCGAACACGCGGACGTGGTGATCATGGTCGGGGACGCGCTGACCAGCCTCGAGAAAGCGGGCCGTACGCAACCGGATTCGCGCCGGGAGCTGGCCGACTCGCCGATCGGCGTGGTGGTGAAGGCGGGGGCGCCGCTGCCGGCTATCCACAACGCAGACCAGCTGCGTGCGACGCTGCTGGCGGCGCCATCGGTCGCGTACTCCGACAGCGCCAGCGGACGCTATGTCAGCTCGACGCTGTTCCACACCCTGGGCATTGATGACGCGATGCAGAGTAAAGCGCAGATGGTGGAGCGCATTCCGGTGGCCTCGGAAGTGGCCAAGGGACGGTATGCGATCGGTTTTCAGCAGGTGAGCGAACTGCTGCCGGTGCCCGGCGTAACCTTCGTCGGCGAACTGCCGGATAACCTGCAGTACATCACCCGCTTTGCCGGGGCGGTGACCATCAGCGCCGACCACCCGCAGGAAGGCAAGGCGCTGCTGACGTATCTGGCGTCACCGGCGGCGCAGGAGACCATCCACGCCACCGGTATGCGAAGCGTAGCCGCCGCCGCGCCGGTCAGCCAGAAGGATACTGTTCAATAATCAGCTTCTCCAGCTCTGCCGCCACGTAGGACTGAATACGGCCGCTGAGGCGGATCAGGCCTACCGTACGCGTGACCACCGGGTCGGTGAGCGGCACAGCGCGGAGAACGGAATGCTCCCCGGCGGGCATCGACATCGCGGGCACGGCGGCAATGCCGATGCCCGCTTCCACCATCCCCAGCATCGTGGTGACGTGGCGGGTTTCGCAGATACTTGGCCGCGCCGGCGTCAGATGCGCCAGCTCCCTGTCAAGCAGCATCCGGTTGCCGGAGACCCGATCCAGGCCAATATAATCCTGTTCAAAATACGCCTGCCAGCTTAGGTGCGTGTTGCGCGCCAGCGGATGATCGTGCCGACAGGCGGCCACATAGCGGTCGTCGGCAAGAGGGGTGAATTCGATACTGGCTGGCAGGTTTTTGGCAAAGCAGAGGCCAAAGTCAGCCTGTCCGCTGCTGACCGCCTCGATCACATTCCCGACGCTGCTGTCAATCAACCGGATGCGCACCTGGGGATAACGCGCCTGAAAGCTGCGGATGATTTCCGGCATAAAGTAGTAGGCGGCGGAAGGCACTGTCGCCACCGTCACCAGCCCGGTGCGCGCCTTGCTGACCTGGCTGATATCCGCCAGCACCGTCTCGACATGGGCCAGCAGCTGCTCCGAACGTTCGGCAAAATTTTGCCCATACAGCGTGAGGGTCACCCGCCGGGTGGTGCGATCGAACAGCCGGTTGCCCAGCGCCGTCTCCAGCTTTTCGATGCGTCGGCTAAGGGCCGACTGCGACAGGCAGATGGATTCGGCCGCCAGCCGAAAACTGCCATATTCCATCAGGGCGCGAAAGGCGTAGAGATCGTTGAAGTCAAAATTTACGGGCATGGCGGCATCCTTATCGGCTCTCTGGCGCCATCGCCCCGTCCGGCGAGGGGCGATGGCGGGTAGCATATCGGGCAGGACTTCGGGCGCGCGGGAAACCGCGCGCCAGGGCTTACACCTTAAGCAGTTTTACCGTGGCATCGATATCGATTTCGTCTTCCGAAAAGATCAGGGTTGTCCCCTGAAAGGTGGTGATCGCCAGCTTTTTCACCGAGCGCATCTCTCCCGGCTGCACCGTGGCTTTTGGCCGGATGCTGTTCATCAGCAGCCCGACCGACAGCACGGCGTTTTCTTTATCGACGCGGGTCTCGACCGGCTCTTCTTCCCGGTACACCACATAGGATTTGATGGAGGTCAGCTTCAACCGCTCGCCGGCAATATAGATATATTTGCTTTCCGGAATGACCTTCACCGCGTAGGCCGACAGCCCTTTATTGTTGGTGGTAGGTTCGAAAGTCACCGCCGCGTCTTTCTTGATAAGATCAGGATTGGCGACCTTAATCACGTGAAAATAACGATTTTCGCCGTTTTCATCTTTGATAAATCCAAAGCCTTTATCTTTAAACCACGTTGTGATTGTTCCGTTCATCGCCATTACCGTATTACTCGTTGGTTAACACAAATTTTGCAGCGCGCAGTGTAAAGCACATTGCCTGTACAGGCCATGCCTTTGCGATAAGTGTGGGTGATAAATGACGCCGCCGCGAGGGCGGATTGTGCGTCAGCATCGTGCCGGTGGGCAAAATGGGGTACTATCGCCAGCCACTCCTTCTTCGGGCCGCCTGATGTCCACCATTATCGATACCTTTCTCGCGCCGCCGTGTCGCGAACAGATCACCCTCTTGTATCAGGACGAACACCTGGTGCTGATCAATAAGCCCGCCGGGCTGCTGAGCCTGTCGGGCAAAGATCCGCGCAACCTCGACTCCGTGCATCACCGGCTGGTACAGCGCTTTCAGGGCTGCACCCTGGTGCACCGCCTGGACTTCGGCACCTCCGGCCTGATGGTGATCGCCCGCAACAAGGGCATTAACGCCTTGCTGTGCCAGCAGTTCAGCCAGCGCACGGTGGAAAAGGTCTATACGGCGCTGCTGTGCGGCCACCTGGCGGAAGACGAGGGGATAGTGGAGGCGGCAATCGCCAAAGATCCGGCCCATTTCCCGCGCATGGCGCTCTGCGCCCGCCACGGCAAACCGGCGCGTTCGCGCTATCGGGTCATAGACCGCCTGTATCAGGCGCGAGAAGGCGAGAGGGCGCTGGCGTTAACCCGGGTGACGCTCACCCCGGAGACCGGACGGACCCATCAGCTGCGTATTCACTGCCAGCTGCTGGGCTATCCGATCCTTGGCTGCGATCTGTACGGTGGCCGGGAGCTGCCCGGCACGGAATGCGCTTCGCGGCTGATGCTGCACGCCAGCGAACTGCGCTTTGTCCACCCCGTCAGCCATGAGCCGATGCATATCCAGCAGGCGAGCCCGTTTTGATCGCCCGCGGCGGGAAAGCCCGGGGTTACCACATCAGATCGTCGGGTACCTTAAAGTCGGCGTACGGATCGTCTTCATCCTGCTCATCCTGACTCAGGGCGCTGTGCAACACGATGCTGCTGGCGTCGCGCTGGGCTATTTTCTCAGCCACTACCGCCGGAATAATCGCATATTCACCTTCGGGCTTGTTATCCACCGCCAGGCGGGCAATCGCCAGACGACCGTTAATCAGCTGGGTCTGGGTGGGCTTGTCGACCATGATTTTTTTGATCAGATTATTATCGGTAAAGTTAAAGCCGATATCGCCCCGGGCGACCGTAATGCGGTTCATCTCGATCAGCTGCTTCACCTGGGCTTTATACTCTTTCGCCAGCACCGCCTGCTTTTGCTGCTCGCTAAGCTGTTTATCACGCTCCAGCTGGGCTTTTTTATTTTCTTCCACCGCTTCCCGGGCCTCACGGGCCTGAACGCGGGATTTTTTCGCCGTTCTCTGGACTTTAGCCATTTTTTTGCTGCTGACCAGGCCGGCTTTGAGCATCTGCTCTTGTAAGGTGAGTTTTGTCATCTGCGTGTCTGAAACTGAGGAAACATCTGGCAAGTATACCTGCATTGGCAGAAACGACGCCAGACTCGCGATCGCGCTGGGCTGCTGTACCATGCCGCGCAGCGCGGCGGGGGATTACCCCCGGGGCTGAAGCTGATAAATCCAGGCGCTGATCTGCTGTCCATCGTCGGTGGTCACTTCCACCGGCACCCGATCGTACCCTTCCTCAAAGTCGTCCAGCATCGGCCAGTGCGCCGCCAGCCGATCGGACAGGAACAGATAGCCGTTGACCCGTGGGCCGTGAGCGTCGAGGACGATCCCCGGGAAATCGGCGGCTGCGCCCCAGCCGCGCGCGTAAAAGGTGCCGGTGACGTAGCCGGGACGCCACTCGCCCCCGATCGCCTCCAGAATATGCGCATTGCTGCGACCGGGACAGAGCGTCCCATAGACAAATAGCGGTTTCATTTTCTCTCTCTCGTTCGCCCTGATACCCGCCCACAGCGGAGCGGGAAACCAAAATACGGGGTAATGCAGCGCCTGGCAATGGCCGGGTGGGGGCGGGGCACTCCTCCGGGCATCTGGCAGTTGCCGGGGAGACTCTGGACTCATTGCTACTGAGGGTATATCGATTGCGGTGATATTTTTATTATTATTTATATTTAAGGTAAATATAAATATTCCTGACGGAGGGATTAATTCGCTAATTAATATTCAACAGGAAAATAATAAAAGGGTCGCTTATGGAATATTCCTTCTACATGTGATGACCGAGAGCAATAAAGCTACCTTGGGTTGAATTCAGATATTATTTAGGGCCAGGCGTTACCTCCCCCTGACTCTTTCGCTTTATGATAAACATCCCTTGACCAAAAAATACCATCTGACTTCGAAACTCTCGCGGGCAGGGGAGATATTTCCTTTCCCTGAAGCGGCAGGTAATAAATCCAGCCGAACACACGGCGGATGAGGGATATCCGTCCGGGCATTTGGTCCTGTCTGCAGACCAATGAAAGCGAAAGGCACAGGAGGTGCAATGAAGATTTTCCGCCCATTATGGCGCGACGGGGCTTTTCTGGTCCCGCAGCAGTTTCAGCAACAGGCCCGCTGGGACGCGCACGTCGCCGATACGGTCTCCCGCATGGCGCTCGCCCACCCGTGGGGGGTATTGCGCGCGGAGTTTGACGCGAGCGCGCTCACCCTTTCCCGGCTCAACGCTACCCGGCTGATCGTGCGTTTCGCCGACGGAACGCTGATTGACACCGAGCTGGCGGATATTTTGCCACCGGTCCGCGATGTATCGGACGTGATGCAGGACAGCGTGGAGGTTCTGCTCGCTCTGCCGCTGCTCAGCGCCAGCGGCGGCAATCTTGATGACGGCCAGGAGAGCGCCCGCCCGCGCCGCTGGCGCGCCGAGCAGGTGACCGTCCAGGAGCTGGCCGGCCATGAACGCAGCGAGCTGGCCGTTCTGCGGCACGCGCTAACGCTGCGTCTCTCCACCGAGGAAAATGCAGCCTTCCTCACCTGCCCGGTAGCGCGTCTGGTGCGCGACGCCCAGGGGCAGTGGATCGTTGACCCGGAATTCATCCCGCCGCTGCTGTCGCTGGCGGCAAGCCCGACGCTGGTTAGCGAGCTGGGTGAGCTGTTACATCGCCTGCAGGCCCGACGCAGACGCCTGATGGCCATGCGCCGTGAAAGCAATGCGCGGATGGCTGATTTTGCCGTGGCGGATGTCTCCTTGTTCTGGCTGCTCAATGCGCTGAACAGCGCTGAACCGGTGCTCAGCGAGCTGCATCAGTACCCTTCGCGCCATCCGGAGCTGCTCTATCGCGAACTGGCCAGGCTGGCCGGCAGTCTGCTGACTTTCTCCCTTGAACATCATCTGGAAGCAATCCCCCGCTACCGGCATGCCTCGCCAGAGCAGGTATTCCCACCGCTGTTTGCCCTGCTGGATACGCTGCTCGAAGTCAGCCTGCCCTCAAGGGTGATCGCCATCGTTCTGGAGCAGGGCGCCGACCGGGAGATCTGGCGGGGCAGGCTGCACGATGCGCGGCTGCGCGAGGGGGCGGATTTTTATCTGTCGGTGCGCTCTTCACTCCCCCCTCACCAGCTACAGAGCCGCTTTCCGCAGCTCTGTAAGGCGGGTAGCCATGATGATGTCGCCGAGGTCGTCAATATTGCCCTCAGCGGCATCGCGATCAAACCGCTGAGCCATGTGCCGGCGGCCATTCCGCTACGTCTGGAAAACCAATATTTCGCTCTGGATCTCTCCACCGACGCCGCCCGCACGATGCTGGAGGCCGGCAACTGCACCTTCTATACCCCGGAATCGCTTGGCGACGTGAAACTTGAACTCTTTGCGGTACTGCGCTCATGAATACCTCTGAAAGCGATCTGATCAACAAAACCTTTTACCCGGGCTGGCTGATGGTCAGCCAGTTACGTTGCGGCCAGCCGGTGACCGATGGCGAGGCGCTCTATCGCCAGGCCTGTCGATGGGTGACCGAGGCGCGCGAGGCGCTGACGGCGGGGGGAGTCAGTGAAGCCAGCGCTGAGCAGATGCTCTATGCCTACTGCGCGCTGCTCGATGAGAGCGTCCTCAACCGCGCCAGTCAGGATGATGGCTACCGCAGGTGGCGCAAGGATCCGCTGCAGGCGCGCTTTTTCAGCACTCTCAACGCCGGGGAAGAGCTCTGGGAACGGATCCGCCAGCTGCTGCGAGAGCCCACGGCGGATGCGGCAGTGCTGACTTGTTTCTATCGTACTTTGCAACTGGGGTTTGTCGGACAGTACCGCGCCGAGGATGACGAACGGCGTGAGGACGTGGCGCAAGTGCTTGGCGCGCGGGTCCCGCCGTTCAGCCTGACCCAGGAGGCGCCGGTGGTGGTTCGTGCCTCCCGGCTGCGCAGCGGACGGCGGATGTACTGGTGCGGCTGGGCGGCTGGCATTGTGGCGCTGGCGGCGCTGTGGTTGACCTTCTCCTCCGTGCTGTCACAGATGGTGGCGCAGATAGCAGGGCAGGGATAAGAGATGCGTGATAACGCTCGTCGTCTGCTTACGATACTGACCGTCATCCTGGCCCTGTGGCTAGTGCTGGGCTTCTGGCCGCTGTCCATCGGCAACCAGGTGATCTTCAGTCTGTGCATCCTGCTGGCGGGCGGCGCGGCGCTCTGGCGTCAGCGTCGCCGGGCAGTCAGCCGTCAGCGATCGGAAATCGTCCTGCCGCCCGAGGATTTTCAGGGGGCAGTGGTTCTGGTCTGCGGGGATACCGACGGTCTGTTTCCCGGGCGTTCGGCGCACGGCGAAACCCGTCACGGCTGGTATCTCCGGGGTGACAGCGCGGAGCAGTTGCCGCGGCTGGCGCAGTACCTGGCGGCGGCGCGTCCGGCGCTGGTATCGCAGGTTTCCGTGCTGCTGGCGGTGGTACCGGAGCACCACCCCTCCGGGGAGCATCTGGCGCAGTCGCTGCGCGACTGGCGGCGGAGTATCGTTCAGTGCCGAACCTGGCTAAACGGTCTGCCGCCGGTGTGGAGCGTGTTCTGGGTGACGCCGCCAGGCGGCCAGGCCGTGGAAAGCCGCTGGTTTACCATCACGCCGGAGAGGGCTGGTCTCCAGGTGCAGCAGAAGGGACAAGCGCCCCAGTCGGTTGCCGGGTGGCAGCGGGAGGGCAGCTCTGCCTCACGCCTGCATCAGACGCTGTGGCTGGAGAGCATTCTGACCTTGGCCGAAAACGCTCTTTTCCGGCCATTCCGCGCCCGGCAGGCAGAACTTCCTCCGCTGAACCTGTGTGCCGCGGGCATCTGCCTTACGCCGGTGGCGAATAACCTCTGGCAACAGCAAATCGCCGGGATCACCACGCTCTCCCCGGGCAACGACGCGGCGCCAGGTCCTCACCCGCTGCCGGATCTTCTTCTGTCGTCACTGCCGCACCGCCACGGGGTCAGCCGCCGGATGCGCGATGCCGGTCTTGCCGCTGGGGTGGGCTTCCTCTTTCTGGCGCTGGCGATGCTGGCTTCCTTTATCAACAACCAGCGCCTGGTGCGCAGCGTCGGCGATCATCTGGCGGTGTATCACCGCCTCAGCGGCACGCCGCCGACGCCGAAGCTGCAGGCGCAGCAGCGTCTGCGTGCCGACAGCCGCCTGCTGGATGACTGGTTGCGCCGGGGGGAGCCGCTGCGTTATCGGCTGGGGCTGTATCAGGGGGGGCGGCTGATCCCCTTCGTTGAAGCCGCTATCAATGACTGGGCGCCGCCCCCGCCGCCGCGTCCGGTCATTAAGCAGGTTGTGCAGGGGCCGCAGACGATCCGCCTCGATAGCATGGCGCTGTTCGATACCGGCAAATCGGCGCTGAAACCGGGTTCGACAAAGCTGCTGGTGAACTCGCTGCTGGGCATTAAGGCCAAACCCGGCTGGCTGATCGTGGTGGCAGGCCATACCGACAGCATCGGCAACGATAGATCCAATCAACAACTCTCCCTGAAGCGTGCCGAGGCGGTCCGCGACTGGATGCGCGATACCGGCGATGTGCCGGAGAGCTGTTTTGCGGTGCAGGGCTACGGCGCAAGCCGTCCTGTCGCCAGCAACGAGACGCCAGAGGGACGGGCGCAAAATCGCCGGGTGGAGATCAGTCTGGTCCCGCAGAAGGACGCCTGTCTGACGCCGGGCACGGCCAATACCTCAGGAGCAGAGACTAACGGATTAAAAAGCGAAACCGAGTAATCAGCGACCCCGATCGCGGAGGTTGAACAACAATCTGCCTGCCTGACCCTGTGCGCTACGGGTCCCTGATAAACAGGAAACAGCGATGGGCGGTAGCGTGCCTGCCGCCAGTCAATCTTGTCGGCTAAGCGAAGCCTCTGCGGGGATGAAGCTCGGGAAAGGGGATGGATAAAGGAGATAATTATGGATAGCGCTAAGGACAGTGGCAGAGAAATGCTGGCGGCGATAAACGTTGAAGGCTCCGGTTTCTGGCTGCTTTTTTTATTTCTCAGTCAGTGAATATAAATATCCCTGGGGTTACCTTTTAGTTACGAAACTCCTGGTGGGGTATCTGATATATCGATATGCACATAAATATATTTATGATGAATGAGATGATTATCATTAAACAAAATTAAACAGGGCGTCCTGTGAATTGATTTTTGATGGTCATTACAGCGGAGTAAAACAGGAATATAATGGATACCTCTTCAATAATTACCGGCACCACCCTTAACCGTTACCAGCTGGATATTCCTTCATGTACCGCATCGCTGGATGTGGAAGAATTCAGTGGGGCAGAAAAACTGAGTGAACTTTATTATTACACTATTACGTTTACCAGCGCAGAGAAAAATATTGATGCCGCACAGCTCCTGAGCAAACCCGCCATGCTGACGATGGGCGGCGGCGCACTGCAGCAGCTGGCGGACTGCAAACGCGTCCATGGCGTGGTGACTGCCTTCCGGCGTATCAGCAGTTCAGAAGATCAGTCGAAATATCAGATAACCCTCGAACCCTTCCTCTCCTTACTGGATAAACAGTTTCGCAGCCACCGTTTTTTCGTGAATAAATCGGTGCCGGAGGTGGTGGAGCAGGTATTGCAGGAACATCACCTGCATGACTGGGAGTATGAGTTTAATCTCAAGCAACACTATCCGCGGCGCGAGCAAATTAATCAGTATCAGGAGAGCGACCTGGCATTTATCCAGCGCCTGCTGGCAGAGGTGGGGATATTTTATTTCTTCACCCTGCAGGAAGAGGCCCAGAGCGAAGTGGTCCATTTCTCCGACGCGCAGCGGGCGCTGATGTTCGATAAAACACTTCCTGTAAACAGCCCGTCCGGGATGAGCGACAGCGGTACGGAATCGATATGGGGTCTGAACATCACGCACAATGTCGTAGAGGCGAACGTCACTACCCGGGATTATAACCCCCGCGATGCGCAGAGCGTTCTCCAGTCGGCAACAGCGGATATGACCCGGGGAAATGGTGAAGGCATCACTTACGGTGAGGTATACCACTATAAGCTTCGCCACCGGGAGCGTGGCGATAAAATCGACCCGCAGACGGAGACCGCCAACTTCTATGCCCGCCTCGACCATGAGCGTTTTCTGGCTCACCAGACGCTTATTACCGCGATCAGTACTGCAGCCTGGCTGGCGCCGGCCCAGGTGCTGACCGTTACCGACAGCCTGCCGTCGACCCTGCCTGCGCCCGTACAGGATCCGCTGTTAATCATCGGCACCGGTTTTACCGCCAGCCGCCGGGAGGCGCTGCGGGTGTCCCTGCTGGCGGTGCCCTACAGCGAAACATTGTGCTGGCGTCCGCCGCTGCTGCCGCGCCCGAATGTGACTGGCACCATGACGGCGCGGGTGACCAGCGCGAAAGCGAATGATATCTACGCCTGGCAGGATGCGTCCGGCCTGTACAGGGTGAAATTTGACCCTGACAGAGAGGAGAAAGGGCAGGGTCAGGAAAGCATGCCGGTGCGTCTCGCCAAACCCTACGGCGGCGACGTGTACGGCTTTCACTTCCCGCTGATCCAGGGCACGGAGGTGGCGATTGCTTTCCACGAAGGCGACCCTGACCGGCCGTATATTGCGCATGCGCTGCACGACTCGCGGCATGTCGACCCTGTGACGGAGAAAAACAGCACCCGCAATGTGATTCGTACTCCGACCAACAATAAGCTGCGAATGGAGGATAAGCGCGGCGAGGAGCATATCAAGCTCAGCACCGAGTACGGCGGCAAGACGCAGCTGAACCTGGGGCATAACGTGAATGCGCAAAGGGAGTTGCGGGGCGAGGGTGCGGAACTGCGTACGGATAAATGGGTGAGCATCCGGGGCGGTGCGGGAGTGTTTATCAGTGCGGATAAACAGCCTTCGGCAGGCGACAGGATGCTGGCAATGGAGGAGGCGATTGCGCAGCTTGAAAATGCCCTGGGTATTGCGAAAAGCCTGGCGTCGGCAGCGGAATCGGCTCAGGCCCTGCCATCGGATACCGGCAACCAGCAGACGCTGAACGATGCGCTGAAAGAGCTGGCGCAGCCGGGGATAGTGCTGAATGCGCCGCAGGGCGTGAGCATCAGCAGTCCGCAGGCGGTACGGTTGTCTTCGGGTAGCGCCAGCGTGGGGATTGTGTCACAGCAGAATACGGACATTAGTGCGCTGAAACGTTTTACGGTGGCGGCGGGAGAAGCCGTCAGCCTGCTGGCGCGAAAGGCGGGGATGAAGCTGTTTGCGGCGAAGGGAAAGATTGAAATCCAGGCGCAGGATGATGCGCTGGAGGCGACGGCGAAAAAGGATATCACCGTGACCAGCGTGGAAGGGCGAGTGGAAATCACGGCGGCGGAGGAACTGGTGGTGAATTGTGCGGGAGCGTATATCAGGCTAAGTGGTGGCAATATCGAGCTGGGCTGCCCTGGGAATATTCTGCTGAAATCGGCCAATGTGCAGAAAATGGGTAAGGCGGATTTTCGGGTGCCTCCGCTGGAATTGCCTAAAGGGTTCGAAGAGCGTTTTACTGTCAAAGATCAGAAGACCGGTGAAATTGTGCCATTTGCCCGTTACCGCATCACCACTGAAAAAGGCCAGGTATTCGAAGGCCGGGCAGATGCTGATGGGAAAACGGCCAGCGTTTATACCGCATTGCCTGAGTCAATAAAAATAGAGCTACTGTGAGCCATGGACAGGAGAAAGCCGGGATGACACAAATACTGGGAACCGGAGAGGGAAAAACATCATCAGCCGCAAAAGAGCCGGTTGTTGAACGTAAACCCGCACAGGTATTTTTTGAATCGATGGCGCTGGCCGCCTCAATGAGTGGTTATTATGCAGGGCCAACAGCCACAACGCTGGGAAATTCGCTTTCATTAGGGGCGGGGACTGCGGCAGGTGTCGGAGAAGGCGTCGCGGGCGCACGGGTGCTGGCTGCGCCTAATCCCCTCACCGTTGCTCTGCTGGCTATCTTCTATTCTCCGTCACTGAATGAAGGTGAGACGGAAATGCTACAAAATATACGTGGCGACCAGCTCTATCAGAATCTGATCCATGGCCAGATGATGGTGGGCGCTTTCACCCGAGTAAACTCAACGGTCATTCAGGGGGATTATGCCCCGGAATATGAACTCCGGGAAATAGCCCGACAAAACGGCACAGTGCGCACGAGGGTACGCTTTCGTATTTAAGAAGATCCAGAGTCAGGGGAACTGGTTTCCCGCAGCTATGAGGTGGGGGAAAAAAGCGGGCTGGATCGGGTCCGGGTGCGGTTTGCAAAACAGCTGGATAAAGAGACATGGGGCTTTGAAGATCCTTCAATTAAAGGCACATTTGTCTGGTCCCGGTCTGCCGGGCAGGGAAAATTTGAGTGGGGAGCCAGCCAGACGACTGTCCATGACGGGAGCGCTGGCGGCTCTACCACACCGCCTACACCCATTCCGGAACCGCGGAGCGTCTGGGGATTGCCTAACCCGGCCCCGGAATCGTTACCGCCCGTACCGGGAACGCCGATCCCGGAGGAACAGGGACCAAATATTGAAACATTGCCCATCGAAGACCGGGATTTCAATGACTTTATTATTGTTGACCCGATGGGGGTTGTCCCGGCAATCTATGTGTATTTTAAGAAGGCTCCTGCCGGATTTCTAGAAACCGGTTATTATAACGACTTTGATGGGAGGTCAAGAGAAGGAATGTACGAGGTTGACCATTTACCATCAAAAGCGGCGGTTAGAGAATATTTGATTAATAAATATCCTGAAGCAGAAAAGGATGATATAAAAAAATTACTTGGTAAGGTTGCAGTCGTTTCTATCCCTATAGATGTACATCGTGACTGTAGTGAAACCTTCAGAGGGCGTAATAATAGTAGGATAGAAACAGAAAATGGTGAGACAATATCTAAAAAAGAACTTGATGCTCGTGATTTAGAATTTGCCGTTGACTCGAATTGGAATGCTAATGCTAAGTGTCTTAAAGAAAGATATGGCATAAGTGATGAAAAAATTGAAGAAGTTAGAGCAAAATTGCATGACTTAAACAGAAGAGTGGGGTTGTACTAAATGAAAATTGATGTTGAAACACTTATAAAACACTTAGGAAAACCGTACCAGGAGATTTTTGAGAAAGGATTGATTCCTTATAAAACAAAACCCCATGGTCCTATTGATGAAGATGAAGTTGACCTGGATATGAGACGTGAAGGAATGCTTTTAGTCTTTGTTAATGATTCAGAAAAGAAACTTAAAGAAGTCACACTAAGATTAGAAGATGAGGGTAAGACAGATTGGTTATTTCCTAACCCTATGCCGTTTGGTCTGAAACCGGTGATGACCCAGCAGTGGGCTCGTGAGAATTTAGGCTTGCCGATGGTTCATGTTGAGGCAAAGATTGTTATGACTATTTATATGGGGGTTAAAGAAATTTACGCTTTACCAATGCCCAACCAGCATATTGCAGCAGCGCTCACATATGATAAAGATTTTTTTGTAAAAAAAATCACTTTTTATTCTTTGGAGCGAGCCAAAGAGATACAGGTCGCGTTACAGAAAAAGCGACTTGGTGGTAAATGAATATTGATATCGAAACACTTGTGAAGCAGTTGGGTAAAGATTATCAGGAAATTTATGATAGTGGGCTAATTAAATATAAGACAAAACCAACTGCCACAGTGGGCTATGATACAGCTACATTAGATACGAAACGAGAAGGATTATTTTTATCTTTCGAGAATGATAAAAATAAAACCTTCAAAGGAATTACATTAACATTAGAAGATGATGACATAACAGACTGGGTCTTTCCGAATTCAATGCCTTTTAATCTTGAACCGGTAATGACTCAAAACTGGATGCGTGAGCGTTTTGGGTTCCCAATGATTTATGGCGAGCCATAAAACTATGGGGAGTTACAGTCGTGGTATCAGTGAGGTATACCCACTGTTACCACCTAATCAGAACATTGCTGTTTTATTTGTTTATGACGCCGACCTTTTTGTTGTTAGTGTGACTTTTTATTCTTTGGCGCATGCAGAAGCAATTCAGGCTGCGTCAGAGCGAAATAGATTAATGAATAAATAAGCGTTAATGTTTTACTGCTTGTAAATGATGATTTTTTACAGAGCTAATTCATATTCCCTGATCTCTGTACTGTTCCCGCAATGTTGACCACATTCTTAAGAAGAGCTGCTCCCCTAATGTGATCATAAGACCGATGAAATTGTTCTTTTTGCCCGTTACCGCATCACCACTGAAAAAGGCCAGGTATTCGAAGGCCGGGAAGATGCTGATGGGAAAACGGCCAGCGTTTATACCGCATTGCCTGAATCAATAAAAATAGAGCTACTGTGAGCCATGGACAGGAGAAAGCCGGGATGACACAAATACTGGGAACCGGAGAGGGAAAAACATCATCAGCCGCAAAAGAGCCGGTTGTTGAACGTAAACCCGCACAGGTATTTTTTGAATCGATGGCGCTGGCCGCCTCAATGAGTGGTTATTATGCAGGGCCAACAGCCACAACGCTGGGAAATTCGCTTTCATTAGGGGCGGGGACTGCGGCAGGTGTCGGAGAAGGCGTCGCGGGCGCACGGGTGCTGGCTGCGCCTAATCCCCTCACCGTTGCTCTGCTGGCTATCTTCTATTCTCCGTCACTGAATGAAGGTGAGACGGAAATGCTACAAAATATACGTGGCGACCAGCTCTATCAGAATCTGATCCATGGCCAGATGATGGTGGGCGCTTTCACCCGAGTAAACTCAACGGTCATTCAGGGGGATTATGCCCCGGAATATGAACTCCGGGAAATAGCCCGACAAAACGGCACAGTGCGCACGAGGGTACGCTTTCGTATTTAAGAAGATCCAGAGTCAGGGGAACTGGTTTCCCGCAGCTATGAGGTGGGGGAAAAAAGCGGGCTGGATCGGGTCCGGGTGCGGTTTGCAAAACAGCTGGATAAAGAGACATGGGGCTTTGAAGATCCTTCAATTAAAGGCACATTTGTCTGGTCCCGGTCTGCCGGGCAGGGAAAATTTGAGTGGGGAGCCAGCCAGACGACTGTCCATGACGGGAGCGCTGGCGGCTCTACCACACCGCCTACACCCATTCCGGAACCGCGGAGCGTCTGGGGATTGCCTAACCCGGCCCCGGAATCGTTACCGCCCGTACCGGGAACGCCGATCCCGGAGGAACAGGGACCAAATATTGAAACATTGCCCATCGAAGACCGGGATTTCAATGACTTTATTATTGTTGACCCGATGGGGGTTGTCCCGGCAATCTATGTGTATTTTAAGAAAGCCCCTGTGGAAGAGTATGAGGTTGACTATTATGAAAATTTTGAAGGCCGTTCAAGGCAGGGAAAATATCAAGTCGATCATATTCCATCTAGAGATGCGGTTCGTGTATATTTAGAGGATTTATATCCTGATGAGGGAAGTAAATATATAGATAAGATGGTTGATAAGGTTGCTTCAGTTGCTATTCCAATAGCTGTTCATCAAAAATGTAGTGAAACCTATGGCGGGCGTAATAATCGTAAGGTAGAGACAGAAAGCGGCGAGATGATAACTAAAAAAGAGCTAGATGCTCGTGACTTAGAAGCTGCCGTCAATGCCAACTGGGATGCGAATGCTGAATGCCTTAAGAATGAATATGGTATGAGTAACGAGAAAATCGAAGAGATCAGAGCAAAACTACATAAGTTAAACCGAAATGTGGGGTTATATTAAATGAATGTTAATGTCGAAACACTGATAAAGCAATTAGGAAAGCCATACCAAGAAATTTACAATAAAGGTTTGATTAATTATAAAACAAAACCTTATGGCTCGGTTAGTGATAATACTGCCAGGCTGGATATGAAGCATGAGGGTATATATTTAGCATTTGTTAATGATCTTGAAAAAAAAATGAAAGAAGTAACATTAACGTTAGAGGATGAAAGCAAGAGTGACTGGTTGTTTCCTAATCCGATGCCTTTTGGTCTGGAGCCTGTGATGACGCAGCCGTGGGTACGGGCGCGTTTTGGGTTGCCGATGATTTATGTTGATGCGAAAGTGGTTATGACGCTCTATAGAGGAGTAAAGGAGTTTTATCCGCTATTAGCTCCTGATCAAAATATTGTTGCGTCATTTAGCTATAATAAAGATTTTTTTGTTGAAAGTGTGACTTTTTATCC
>ERZ1673734.751-NODE-751-length-24767-cov-42.222888_pt1 | contig 24767 bp, 16 predicted proteins | sample MGYA00580199_ERZ1673734 | MGnify/ENA primary metagenome ERZ1673734 (study PRJEB41218, sample SAMN15661742) | gut metagenome | host: Homo sapiens | place: Canada: London | collected 2015-08-20/2019-03-30 | study: EMG produced TPA metagenomics assembly of...
CTGGCAGCGTAAAACTGCTTAGCCTTTATCTCAAATTTTAACGAACTATTGCGTTTCAGCTCTGTTGGATAATCGTTTCAGCTTGTCTTGGATAATCGTTTCGTCGCCTAATCCTCACAGGCCTGCTTGTCGCTACTCTTCCTAATTTTGAAGATCATGGGGATGACTTTCTTATAAACCTTACGGTCGCCCTGTATACGACGCAGCAGCAGTTCGCAGGCTGTAGCGCCCTGAACGTGAGCCTGGTCCATAACGGCCGACAACGATGGTGTGACGAAAGCCGCATTGTCGTCTTCTGTAAAACCAATGATGGCCACATCCTGAGGAATGTGAAGGTTCAAACTCTTGATGGCATCGAACGCTGCATAAGTCACAATGTCGTTGAGCGCCAAGATGGCGTCGGGCGGATTGGCCGACTGAAGCATTTGGAGGGTCTTGTCGCGTGTTTCGGCAAACTCTATCTTACCACACACCACCAAGTCGCGGTCGATGGGAACACCTGCCTCGCGCAACGCTTCCAAATATCCATGCTTACGACGCTTCACCATATCTATATGGTTGGGACCTCCCAAAAACGCCACACGTCGCGAGCCCGTGTCCAACAAATGCTTGGTGGCCTCATAAGCTGCCACATCGCCATTAGAAACCACTTGGGAGAAACGGTCGGGAAGACAAGTGCGCGTGAAGAAAACAAGAGGCACGTCTAAGCGTTCCATCTCCTCATAATGCGAATAGTCGATGGTGTCTTGAGCCAAACAGGAGATGACGCCATCCACATGCATCGTAAGGAAACTCTCTATGGCACGCACTTCGCGCAGGCAACTCTCATGACTGTTGGCCGAGAAAACCAGGAAACCATGCTGCTGGGCATAGTCCTCTATGCCGTCGAGCACCGAAGCAAAGTAGTGGGTAACGAGATTGGGAACAACCACTCCTATGATATGAGGCCCCTCCTTACGAAGACTTTGCGCAAAGGGGTTAGGATGATAATTGCATTGCTTGGCCAGTTCTTGCACCTTTTTCCGCATTTCCTCACCCACCTCATGGCTACCATGAAGAGCTCGCGAGACGGTTGCTATGCTGACATTTAGCTCAGCGGCTAAGTCCTTAAGGGATGTTCGACGTTGTTTCATAAAAGGAACCTTCTAAGTTATTAGGTTTGTCATGCAATGATAGTGCAAACGAGCGCCATGAGAACTTGTTCTCTAATGGCCGAGTGCAGCCTATCTTATGCAAAGATAGTGCAAATCGAGCGCCATGAGAACTTGTTCTCTAATGGCCGAGTGCAGCCTATCTTATGCAAAGATACAATAAAAATATAGAGAAATTGCGAAGTGGAGAGGGAAAACAACCGGAAAGCACATGAGTTTACCCCGCAAAGGGCGAATGTTGTATCGAAGAAAGGGCAAGGTGAAAGATCAGATGTGGAAATTGGAACCCGATGCCTATGGCGGAGCATCCAACATGCTTAAGAGTAGCGTTATAGAAATATAAAAAGGGAAGCTGATTGCTCAACTTCCCTTTTTATCGGTCGGGATTACTGGACTCGAACCAGCGACCTCGCGCCCCCCAGACGTGTGCGCTACCAACTGCGCTAAATCCCGTTCCTTATTTGCGATTGCAAAGGTACGCACTTTTGTTGGAACCTCCAAATATTTCGGCAACTTTTTGCAAAAAAAGTGTTATCTTCTCCTATTCTGTCATAAAATCTTTTGAAAATCAAGATAAAATGGCTAACTTTGTCAATACAACATATAAATAAGGAGATAAACTATGAGAATCAAAATATCAGCCCCAAGCCAACTGTCGGCTTCCATTAAGTTGCCCGCCTCAAAAAGCATCAGCAACAGAGCGTTAATCATACACGCCCTCTCGGGAGGCAACATGATGCCCGACAACCTATCCGTTTGCGACGACACGGATGTGGTGGTGCAGGCCTTGGAAACCATGCCCCACACCATCAACATCAAGGCGGCAGGCACAGCCATGCGCTTTCTTACCGCTTACCTGTCGGTGAGGGAAGGCGAGCACGTCATAACAGGCACAGAGCGCATGAAGCACCGCCCCATCGGCGTTTTGGTAGATGCCATGCGCACCTTGGGCGCCGACATTCGCTATGTGGAGGAAGAAGGCTTTCCCCCACTCCACATCAACGGCAAGACGCTTTGGGGCGGACAGGTCTGCATCCCTGGCGACATAAGCTCCCAATACGTATCCGCCTTACTGCTCATCGGTCCGGTGCTTAAGAACGGCTTGGAGCTGCAACTCTCGGGCAACATCATCTCAAGGCCTTACATCGACTTGACCCTTTGGCTCATGCGCGAATTTGGCGCGAACGCCGATTGGGCGTCGGGCGACACCATTGTGGTAAAGCCGCAACCCTACTGCCAACGTCGGTTCCTCATAGAGAACGATTGGAGCGCAGCCAGCTATTGGTATGAGATGGTGGCTCTTTATGAGCGCGACATGGCCAAGGTGAGGCTTGGCGGACTCATGGACGCCTCGAAGCAAGGCGACTCGTGCGTAAAGCACATCTACTCGCTCCTGGGCGTAAAGACGCAGTTTAGCGACCACGAGGAAGGAAAGCCCACCCTCGTCACCATCACTCCACGAATGGGATCGGTGAGTAAAATCGACTTCGACTTCAACAACTGTCCCGACCTGGCGCAAACGGTCGTGGTAACGTGTTGCGCCCTTGACATACCGTTCCACTTCAAAGGATTGACGAGCTTGAAGATCAAGGAAACCGACCGCATAGAAGCCTTGAAGCGCGAACTGCGCAAGGTGGGCTACATCGTTCGTAGCGCCAACGACAGCGAGCTCATTTGGGACGGAACAAAATGCGAGCCCAGCATGGAACCTATCGACACCTACGAGGATCATCGCATGGCCATGGCCTTCGCGCCACTCGCCATCAAATTCCCCGGATTGGCCATCAACAACCCCGAGGTGGTCTCCAAGTCGTACCCCACATTCTGGGACGACCTCAAGTCGGCTGGCTTCACAATCGAAGAGATAACAGACTAAGCAACACCCCCACGTCACCTTATTATATAGCACCTGCATGCCATATCTTATCATCGGCCTTGTTGCATTAGGCTTGCTCACGGCCCTGTTCACTTGGTTTGCCCAACGAAAAGGCACCAACGAAGAGCCCCCCATCACAACCCACGGCGACTGCTCATCGTGCAACGGCAACGACACCCGTTGCGAACAAGCGTGCATGATGGAGGCGGCAACGAAAGACATAGAGTATTTCGACGACGAGGAGCTCGACGAATACAAAGGCCGACCCTCCGACCAATACACCGACGAGGAAACCGAGCAGTTTGCCGAAGTGCTCGAAACGCTGCAACCCCAAGAGGTGAAGCCCTGGGGAAGGAGCCTCGTGCTGAGAGGCATCAACATGCCAAACGGCATAAAAGATGAGTTTGCCACCCTTGCCGAAGGTTTTTAGGCGAAAGAAAACAATAAATAGCGCGCAACACTCGTTATCAACACGTTGAGAATGAAACGATACATACACCTGCTACTGGCCATCACGGGCGTGATGGTCATCACAGCATGTTCCACCGAGAAGAATACTGCAAAATCTCGGTGGTGGCAGGCGTTCAACACCCGATACAACACCTACTACAATGGCACTTTGGCCTACATAGACGGTTCATTGGCCAAAGAAACCGGCAACAAGGATAATTTCACGGAGATTATCCCCCTTTATACCGTTAGCAACAAAGCCAGCAGGGAGTTGGGAAAGGGCGAGTTTGACAAGGCCATCGAGAAAGCCGAAAAAGCCATAAAGTTGCATAGCATCAAGCGCAAGCCCGAATGGACCAAGAACCGCCGCAAGACGGAGAAAGACTTGGAGTGGCTCAACCGCAAAGAATACAACCCCTTCCTGTGGAAGGCTTGGATGCTCATGGGACGTTCCCAGTTTTTCCAAGGCGACTTTGATGGTGCGGCCTCCACGTTCAACTACATGAGCCGCCTCTATGCCACCCAACCGGCCATCTACGGCCGCGCACGCGCTTGGTTGGCCAAGTGCTACATAGAAAACGATTTCCTCTACGACGCCGAGGATATCATAAGGAACATGCAACGCGACAGCCTGCATTGGAGAGCGCGCAAGGAGTGGGACTACACCTACGCCGACTACTACATCCACACGGCCGACTACGCCAAGGCCATTCCCTATCTGCGCAACGTCATCAAGCACGAGATGCGCAAAAAACAACGTGCGCGCGAATGGTACCTCATGGGCCAGTTGCAGGCCGCGCTGGGAAACAAGGCCGAAGCCTACAAGGCTTTCAGAAAGGTGGTTCGCCTGAACCCGCCATACGAGTTGGAGTTCAACGCCCAGATTGCCCAAACAGAGGTGTTGGCCGCCCACCAGTCGAAGCAAATGGTTAGGCGCCTCAAGCGCATGGCCGCATCCGACAACAACAAGGATTATCTCGACCAAGTTTATTATGCCATCGGCAACATTTACCTTGCCCAGAAAGACACCGCAAGCGCCATTGCCAACTATGAGAAGGGCGCCGAAAAGGCCACACGGAACGGCATTGAGAAAGGTGTGCTGCTGCTGAAACTGGGCGATCTGTATTGGACAAAGAAGAAATTTAGCGATGCCCAGCGATGCTATGGCCAAGCCATTGGACTGCTCGACAAGGAGCGCGACGACTATAAGCAACTGTCGAACCGTTCGAAGGTGCTCGATGAGCTGGTGCCCTTCACCGAAGCCGTACATCTGCAAGACTCCTTGCAGCAACTGGCTCAAATGCCAACCAAGGAGCGCAACGAAGCCATCGACCGCGTTATCGAGGCTCTGAAAAAGAAGGAGAAAGAGGAAAAGAACAAAGCGGCGGAGGCCAACGCCCAGCAAGCCCAACAACGAAACAACGCCATTGGCAACAGGAACCAAAACACCACTTACACCAACAACACCGCCAACCAACAGGCCAACGGCCAGTGGTACTTCTATAACCCCATGGCGGTGCAGCAAGGCAAGCAACTCTTCCAGCGCCAATGGGGCAAGCGCGAGAATGTAGACAACTGGCAACGCGTCAACACAACCGTCGTTGCTGGATTGGGCGTGGATTCGCTGGCCAATCTTACCGACGCGCAACGCGATTCGCTCGACAGGGTTGAGGCTGCCCAAGACTCCCTGGAGCAGGTGATGGACAGCGCCCAAAACGACCCCCACAAGCGTGAGTATTACATGGCGCAAATACCCTTCTCCGAGGAGCAGGTGGCCGCCAGCAACGCCATCATCATGGACGGCCTGTTCCATAGTGGCGTGATTTTCAAGGACAAGCTCGACGAGTTGGCGCTCTCAGAGAAGGCGCTCACCCGCCTCACCTCGCAATACACCACCTATGAGCACATGGATGAGGCCTACTACCACCTCTTCCTTCTCTATTCGCGCATGGGCCAACCCGCTACCGCTGAGGGATTTGTGGAGAAGCTGAAGGCGGGCTATCCAGAGAGCCAATGGACCCTCCTGCTCACCGACCCCTTCTTTACACAGAACGCGCGCGAAGGCGTGCATCTCGAAGACTCGCTTTATGCGGCAACCTACGAGGCCTTCAAGGCCGACCGCTACGCCGAGGTCGACGCCAACACGCATCTCTCCGAGAGTCGTTTCCCCTTGGGGGCTAACCGCGACAAGTTTATCTTCATCGACGGATTGGGCAAGCTCAACAACGGCGATGGCACAGGTTGCCTGAACGCCATGCGCACGGTGGTCGAGAAATATCCCAAGAGTAGCGTGTCGGAAATGGCTGGCATGATCATCAATGGCGTCAAGGAAGGCAAACAGCTGCGCGGCGGCAAGTTCGACATTGGCGACGTGTGGAGCCGCCGCAGCGTGGTGCTGAGCGATAGCGACTCTATCCATGCGCGCCAGTTTACCAATGAGCGAAACACCAACTTCGTATTCATGTTTGTGTACCAACCCGACAGCGTCGACCAAAACAAGCTGCTCTTCGAACTGGCTCGCTACAACTTCACCAACTATCTCGTAAGAGACTTTGAGATTGCCACCGACGAAGGCGACGGCATCCAGCACATGCGTGTGTCGGGATTCCGCAACTACGACGAGGCGCTGCAATATGCCCGCCAGGTGCTTAGGCAGGCCCCCATCTTGCGCCTCTTGGGAAAATCGCGTCCTGTCATCATCAGCGAGGAGAACCTGCCGTTGTTGGGCACCAACTTCAGCTACGATGAGTACGACGCCTATTACAACAAGCATTTTGCCCCGCTGAAAATAGCCACCTCCCGCCTACTCACCGAGCCGGCCGAGATCACGACGAACGCTCCCAAGAAAGCGCTCGAGACGGAGAAGGAAGTCGACGACTATCTGGACGGAACCTTCATCTCGCCCGACGAGAAGGTCGATACGCCCACGCAAACCGTCGTTCCTGTGGACGAGCCGTCAAACGAGCCTGCGCAAACGGGCACAACCATCCCCGTCAACGACAACGACGAGGGCACGAACCGACAGGAAACCATCATTCCCATAGGCAACGACGCTCCTGCTGGCAAGGGCCAGAATGAGACCATCGTGCCTGCGCAAGAGGAAGAAAAACCTGCAGGCGCGAAAGACACCAAGGTGCAAACCACAACCGTTACAACCAACGGCCAGGACCCTGTGGCAAAGGAGCCGAAGGCAGCTGCCAAACGAAAAGAAACCACAAAGCAAGCCGCAGCTACCCAGAAGGCGCAAGGCAAGCCGGCACAGGCGGCCAACAAGCCGGCGCAAAGCAAGCCTGCGCAAACCACCACCAAGCCCGCCACCCCAACGGTGAAGGAGGAGCAGAAGGCGCAGCCCACGATCAGCAATGGCGCCTACATCTTCTTCGACGACGACACGCAGGTGCCGCCCAGCAAGAGCCCTGCCAAGAAGAAAACGGCAGACGACGCTTCCAATAAGAAGAAAGACACCAACAAGCAAGAGAAGGACCGCACCAACAAGCAAGACGACGACTCACAGAAAACCAACGACAACAAAGACCCAAAGGACAACACGTTCGACCTGGAGGACGAGTATTACGACCTTGACGGTTTCTAAACGAATGAGGAACGAATCATGGCAATGACACAAAACAACGGCTACATATTATGGGTCGACGATGAGATTGAGCTGCTGAAAGCTCACATCATCTTCCTGCAAAAGAAAGGCTACGACGTATCGACCGTGAGCAACGGCGCCGACGCCATCGAGGAATGTAAGCAACGCACCTTCGACCTCATCATGCTCGATGAGATGATGCCGGGCCTGACGGGGCTCGACACCTTGCAACGCATCAAGGAGATACAACCGCAGACGCCCGTGGTCATGGTGACCAAAAGCGAGGAGGAGAACATCATGGACCAAGCCATTGGCGCCAAGATTGCCGACTATCTCATCAAGCCCGTCAACCCATCGCAAATCCTGCTGACGCTCAAGAAAAACATCCATCGGAAAGAAATCGTTAGCGAGGTGACGCAAAGCGGCTACCAGCAGGCTTACCAGCAACTGTCGTTGCAAATCACAGGCTGCAAGACCTGGGGCGATTGGGCCGATGTTTACAAACGCCTCATGCATTGGGAACTCGAGCTGAGCGACACCGACAGCCAGATGATGGGTGTGCTGGCCATGCAAAAGGAGGAGGCCAACAACGGGTTTGCCAAATTCATCAAGAACAACTACATGGATTGGGTTTCGCCCAACAAGATGAGCGACCGCCAACACCCACGCCCCCTGATGAGCCCCGACCTGTTTAAGGAGAAGGTGTTTCCTGCGATCAACGCTGGCGAGAAGGTGTTTCTCATCGTCATCGACAATTTCCGATACGACCAATGGCGCATCCTGGCGCAGCAGATTGGCGACCAGTTCGACATCGACGAGGACATCTACCAGAGCATCCTGCCCACAGCCACCCAGTATGCGCGCAACGCCATCTTCAGCGGGCTAATGCCCAACAAGATCGAGCAGATGTTTCCCGAGCTATGGGTCGACGAAGACGAGGAGGAGGGCAAAAACATCAACGAGGCGCCCCTCATACAAACACAGATCGACCGCTTCAGGCGCCACGACACCTTCAGCTATCATAAGATCAACGATTCGGCCGCCGCTGAGAAATTTCTGCAACAGTTCAACAACCTCAGGGACAACGACCTCAATGTGGTGGTCATCAATTTCATCGACATGCTATCGCACGCGCGAACCGAGTCGAGAATGGTGCGCGAGCTGGCCAACAACGAGAGCGCTTATCGCAGCATCACCCTTTCGTGGTTTCGCCATTCTGTCATGGCGGAGCTGTTCCGCCGGTTGTCGCAAAGCAACTACCGCATCATCGTAACCACCGACCACGGTTCCATCAGGGCGTCGAAGCCCATCAAGATCGTTGGCGACCGAAACACCAACACCAACCTGAGATACAAGTTGGGGAAGAACCTGAGCTACAACGCCAAGGAGGTGTTTACCATCAAGGATCCGCGGCAGGCACAGCTCCCCTCGCCCAACGTAAGCACAAGCTACGTGTTCGCCACCGGCAACTCGTTCTTTGCTTATCCCAACAATTACAATTACTACGTGTCGTATTACAAAGACACCTTCCAGCATGGTGGCATCTCCATGGAGGAGATGCTCATTCCGATCGTCACCATGCGGGCAAGGAAGAAATAACTGTTTACACCAAGCTGAAAGCCACCCTCATCATATTGGTGAACGCCAACTGGCGCTCCTCAGCCGAAGCCGACTTCGCCTCCACAAGGCTGTCGCTAATGGTGAGAATGGTGAGCGCCTTGCGCCCGCAGGCCGCAGCGTTGGCGTAAAGCGCCGCACTCTCCATCTCAACGGCGAGCACACCCATGGCCGCCCATTTGCGCCAGTCTTGGTTCTCGTCGTAGAAGATGTCGGACGAGAGCACATTGCCCACATCATACCTTATTCCCATCGCGCGACACTCGTCGACGGCCCTCGACAACAGGCCATAGTCGGCAATGGGCGCATAGGTTCCGGGCAAATGATACTGCTGGAGATAATTGGAGTCGGTGCACGACCCCTGGGCCACCACCAAATCGCCAATGTCCATGCCCTTATGCAAGCATCCGGCGGTGCCCACGCGAATGATCTGCTCCACATCGTAGAAGTGGTAAAGCTCGTAAGAGTAAATGGCCACGGAAGGAATGCCCATGCCATGCCCCATCACGCTGACGGGTTTGCCTTGGTAGGTTCCTGTATATCCCAGCATGTTTCTCACGCCGTTGAACTGCTTGGGATTCTCGAGAAAATGCTCTGCCATAAACTTGGCTCGCAGAGGGTCGCCCGACATGATGACGGTCTTGGCGATGTCGCCCGGATTGGCTGAATTGTGAGGAGTTGACATATCCTATTCTTTTTTATGTTGTACGCTAAATGTATGTTTCCGCTAAATTACTAAAAAAAACACATATATCCCAAGCGTTTCTCCCCTTTTTTATGGTTACATTGTTTTTATGTATCGCCTTTCTGCAACCCATTGCCCCATATCCACGCTTTGCCAACAGCATGCGCGACATGTGGAACCACCTTATTGTAACATGTAACATGTAACATTGTAACATTTCGTGGCGCCGTGGCGTGTGGGAAAGGCAGGGGTGAGCCATCTGAGGGAAAGCAAAAGCGGCAACCATTCCCTGTAGAGGATATGATTGCCGCCAAGGCGAGGCCGCTCACTCCACCTTGATCCATGCCGGCTCGCCCGGCTCTCGTGCGTTGAGCAGGGCCATGATCTTTCTCATGGCTGTGCGCGAGTTGAGCACCATGCCTTTCTTTCGGTTCTGTCCGGGCAGTATGCATCCCTGCGTGTCGAGGGGTGTGTTGCCGCTGTGTATGCGCACGCCCTCAAAAAGGGTTACGCCCACAAGCAGGGGCAACCATTGCTTGAACCTTGGCGACCACGTCACCACCAGCGGGTAGCGCCCTTCGGGTATGGCGCTCTTGCCATCTACCTTTTGTGCGCCGTGGTGGAAGTCGCGCCATTGGGGTTCGAGTGTGTCGCACACCTTCATTATTCCGTTTACATAGAGGTGGCCGATGGTGTAGCCGTCTTTCTTGGCTATGCGTTTTAGTGTAAATTCCATTTTTTCAAATGTTGAGTGTTGTTTTTTTTCGTAATATTGAATGATGAATATTGAGTGGCCATGCGGGGTGTTTTTTGTTTCCCACAGATCGCGCTGATGGGCACAGATGCCGTTCGAGGTGCTTTTATTTTCCCACAGATCGCGCCCTTGGCGCGGCGGATGGCACAGATCTTTCGCAGGCGCATTTAATGGGCACGCCCCAAAGGGGCAGAAGTTCATAGCCCTGGACTATGCGTATTCTTGGGCTTCAGCCCGCCTTGGGTTGACTGGGCTATGCGTATTTTTGGGCTTTCAGCCCGCCTTGAGCCATTCAACATTATGAAACGTGCGCCATGTGTAACCACCTTATTGTAACATGTAACATGTAACAATGTAACATAAGGCAGCACACATGCGCGTCACGGTTAGCTGTCGGCAGCCTTCACCTTTCTCCAGTGCAGCTTGTCGACCTTCTCGAGCCATCCCTGCGAGCACCAGCGCGACAACACCACCCTTAGGGCGCCATCGCTGCAGTTGCCATCCTTCAGTTGCCGCAGGTCGTCCTTGGTGAAGACGGGTGGCAACTGGTCGAAGACCGTCATGTTGTGCGTCTGCCTCACGCAGCTTCTCCCCGCCGTGGCATATTGCATGGCCAGCTGTTCGCCGAAGGTTGTCATCTGCCCTTGCAGCGTTCGCTCGGCCACCTCGAGGGCAAAGGCCACGGCGTGCTCCGTTTCCTCGCTCTCGCCCGAGAGCAGGTGGAACACCACGCCGCACCTGAACCCTATGACGGCCGCTCGCTTGCGGTAGGTGTCTTTCACGTGGTCGATGTCCTTGGCAGCCTCCAGGCGCTTGCTCTCCACCCACTGGGCCATGGCCGCTCGCAGGCGTGGCGTGTCTACGAAGCCCGTTACCGACCTGAGGTGCGTCACGCCCTCGTCGATCAGCTGCTCGTCGGTGGGTGTGCGTTGGGAGAAATGGGGCATGGGCGCAAACGAGTTGTCGGGCATGTCGGCCACGATGACGCGCGACGACAGTCCGTTCTCGATGTTGTCGGTCTTGAAGCATTGCCTCATGGCGCCGTAGGTTCCCAGCATGGTCCAGTTGTAGGCCACGTTCACCACGCCGCTCTCCGCCTGGTCGGAGTTGTAGTCCTGTCCCCACTCGCCATGGTCGAAGGCCAGTCGGTAGATGTCGTATTTCGACGACCACGACCCCGCCCCGTTGGTCTTGCGCAGCGTGTCGAGCTCCTCTCCGAACGAGTACTCGGTGTGTCCCCTCGAGTTTTTGAACCTCTTGAGCAGGGTGCTGCAGCTCACCGTTACGGGCAGCACGCGTATGAGCACCTGCGGGTCGTCGGGGGCCTTCTCGTTGGCCTTGCGGCTTTTCCGCTTGGCCTTCCACTCGTCCTCCCGTTGGCGCGCCTCCTGGTCTTCCCGGTCGAGCTGCCGTTTCCACAGGTCCACGGCTTTCTTGCACACGCTCTTCCCCGACGCTTGGTCGCCCAGGATGATCGACATGAGCGCGAGCCTCTGCCGCGCCCCGTCGCAGTATTCCACGGTCACGCCGTCGGCGTAGGCGGCGGCAATGGGCATGACGGCGGCAATGACGGGCCACCACATGTTCTCGGGCACGCCCTTGAGCGACGCCCTCAGGGCAGGCGGCAGGCGGCTCATGGCGAAGGCTTCGGGCGCTCGTTGGCGTGTGGGCTGCGTGGTTGACTGCTCGTCTGCCTCGTCGGCCTCCAGCGTGGCTCGCTTGGCCTGTTCGATGGCTGCGCGGAGCGTCTTGCTCAGGCCCTTGGGTTGCTCCTTGCAAGCCGACTGCAGGATGGCGTGCATCTCCTCGTTGGGCAGGCCGTAGGAGGGCACGACGGCGAGGAGCAGCTGCGGGTCGTTGTCGCAGATGGCGCGCAGGGCGGCCGCCAGTTGGTAGAGGCGCACGTTGCGCTCGCCGAGCGTGGGCTCGCCTCCCGTGAGGGCAAACCATCTGTGGATGATCTGGCTGTAGGGCACGCCCTTGTAGGTGCGCGCCTGTGGCTGGGTGACCTCGCCGCTGGCCCCTTCGCTGGCCTTGGCCGTTGGCGTTGGGGTGTCGTGGGCAGCGCGCTCCACGTTCTCGCAGGCGCCCATGGCGAAGAGGTCGTCGTGTAGGAAGAGGAGGTCGGAGGGCGACGCGCTTGTGGTGAAGAACACGCGTGTGAGGTCCTTGGCGCCCTTGTCGAAGGCCACGCCGAGGAGGTCGCTGGCCCATTGCAGGTTGGCCTCGTTGGAGAGCTCCTTCCTCCGCCTGAACACGAGGTGGTAGCCCTTCGTAACGCTCCTTTCGAGCATGAGCAGTCCGAGCTCGTCTTTCTTTGCCAGGATGGTCTGTGGCGCCTCGGCCATGAGGCGTTCGTAGTGGGGCGATGCGGGGTCGAAATCGACGTCCATGCCCACCGTGTTGGAGGGCGTGGCCGCTCCCTTGAGTGTGCCGTCGGCGTTGGGCAGGCACGAGTAGTTCATCTGCACCAGTCGCATCTTGGCTCCCCTGCTGCCTTGCCTTGCCATTCGCAGGTTGGCCTGTTGTGCCGATGTGTTGCGCAGCCTCAGGTATTCCTGTCGGCTCACAATGGGGCGGGCCACCTTGTGGCCCTTCTCCATGGTTATAAGGTGTACGCTCATTTTCGCAGTTGGTATTGTTGTATGGCCTCGGCTGCCGCCTGCGCTTCCTCGGCTACGGCCTGGCTGATGTTGATGTTCTCCTCGGGGCTCACCTTGAGCCACAGCTGCACGTCGCCGTCCTTGGTTCGGCTCACGCGTCCGTGCGCCAGCTTCTTGATGAGCATGGCTTGCGACTTGCGCCTGGGCTTGGCCACGAAGTCGAAGGTGCCGTCGGTCATTTGCTGGGCCACGCCTGCCATGCGCCTCACGCGCGGCACCTGGTGGGGGGCGGGGTCGAGGGGCGAGAACAGGAAATAGCGGCGCTCGTCGTAGAAGGCCTGGCCTTCGAGCTGCACATGGTCGCAGTTGGAAATTTGTATGTTTTTATCCATGTTTTTTCTTGGTGTTTACGGGCGTCGGGCAGAGAGAAGGAGAAAGGTGCATGCTGTTGTTCCGGAGTCTCTCTCTTCCCATGCCGTAAGCCCAAGGGTTGGTGTTTTGTTGCCTATGGCGGCTGCTTATACGCGCAGCTTGAAGATGTCGGTCACGAGGATGTCTTGGTAGACCTGCCCGTTATACTCGCGCACGGTGAACCGCATGCGCACGGCCACCACGTCGCCGGGGGAAAAGCGCAGCTGGGCCGTGTTGCCCAGCATGGCGGCGGCATACTGGTCCTCATACTTGCCGCCCATCTCCTGCAACACGATGTTGCACTTGGTGGTCTGGCCACTCTCGCTCTTCTGGCTCTGCACAGCGAAGGCCTCGCCCTGCTGCACCACTCTCATGATTCTTGTTTCCATGTCGGTTTTTTGGGTTGGTTTTACTTGTTGTTGATACTGCTGTTGACACTCACGCTGAAAGAGAACTTCCAGATGGAAAAGGTGAAATAAACGCTCATCTTACTTCTTGTTTTTTTTGATTTATTTTGAATTTATGCAAATGGTTGGCTGGATGGCTTACCCGTCGACGCAGCCGCTTAGCAGCCTGAGAAAATACTGCTGGCCCTTGCCCGTTATCTTCGTGGTTACGCGCTCCTCGGTTCCGTGGTGGGTCTTCACCACCGTTACCGATGTGGCGAAGATGCCTCGCTCCACCCATTTCTGTATGGGCTCCGTGGAGCGCTTGAAGATGTAGCCGTGGGCGCGCATCCAGCCGAAGAGCCTTGTGCGGCCCGTGGGGTAGCCGTTGCGTGTGAGCAACTTGGCCATCTCGCTCATCAGTATGCACCCGTCGCCGGTGGTAACGGCCTCGGCAAACTCCACCTTGGGGCGCTGGGCCTCGAGCAGGTCGTCTTTCTGCTTGAGCGTGCGTTGCAGGATGGTTACGGCCTTGGCCAGGATGGTCTTCTCGTCGTCGTCGCCACTCAGCGGAATATATCCCCCCGTCTTGCGGATCTGCGGCAGCACCTCGGAGGTGACCCACTTGCGGAAATCCCTTGCCGATGGCTTGCGGCTGTCGAGGATAACATCATACAGACCGTCCTCGTTAACGAAGTTAGCCATCTGCAATCGTCCAAGCGAGTCGGCGATGGTGTCGGTTGAAACGACCCCATCGTCAAGTCGTTCTCTCACATGCCTCTGCTTCAATCCAAGCACCTTGCACACATCCGTCAGGCAAAACCAAGGCTCACCCCTCTCATCAGTCACCGTCCTTATCCGTCCGAACTCGGGACTCTCGAAAATCTTCATTTCGTTCTTCATGTTTTTATGTTATTTTTGAAAATAAAACCCCTCGCAACCCTTGGCTGCCGCTTGGCGCGCCGTGAGGATTACGAGGGCAAAGGTAGGGAGGAAAACAAGGGTAGGCAATCACTTTCCCAAACCTCACCGACATTTCCCTGATAATTGGGAAAAATCGGGGCTTTCTTGGGAAAGAACTTTATACATTGCCAAAGATCTTCCACATTCTATAACTTTTACCTCAAAAAACTTGTAATGTCAAAGAAATGTTGTAATTTTGATGGATAATAAAACAGCAAACAGACCTCTTGTTTATGTAGAAGCTACAATATGCTTATGCATGGATGGCGGCTCTATCCATATAAACAAGAACGAATTGAAACGCAATCGTTAATATCAAGATTTAAGAATATATGAATAACGAAGAAAAGCTTACAAAAGCTACGACTGTTGGCAGTCTTACTCTTTTTGTTTCATGCTATGGTATAAGCATTTATGATCAAGCATCGCATGATAGCTACACTAATTATCAGGATAAGTTGCCCTTCGAATCTATTCTTGTGGGAAGTATTGTCACAGGAATTATAATGACAATTATTACGTGGCTGTTTTTAACACTTTATGATTGCCATAAAAAAGCAAAGGAAGATGATAGTGTCACAACTTTAGAACTATTCAAGAGGGAAGTTTTTTGCAAACGCACTTTCATAGGATTGATAATACTAATCATTGCTTCTTTACTTGTTTGTTTTCTTGGAATAATCTTTTTATCATTGATTGTTTTCTATATATTTATATTGAAAGGGAAAATTAACTGGAGAAAATAGGCACGAACGTTTCTATGCAGGTGCGGATCATATTTACATCTCAACACCCCATCAATGCCTTCGCATATAATTCCTTATTTTTCAGTTTCTCGTAAAGGCTTTGAGCAATAGGATAATCAGATTTATTGACAACCCATTTAGAGAAATGGCAGTTGTGGTTATTCTTGGTTTCCTGCTTCCTGAATGATTCCACAACACATTTCTTTTCTGTATCTTTAAACATCAGATTCATTCTGTCTGCAAAATCATTCTTATCTACTCCTTCTTTTATCATTCCGAAGGTATATTTCATTAAGCACCACACGATGTACCACTTCTCTTGCGTCTTAATATTACCCTTTATCCAGTATTCCAGATGTTTTTCAAGTTTATAGGGGTCAACCCAAGGAGCAAACAACGGGTCGCCCTTGCGCTCCAAATCATCCATTTTGGCTATCTCATCCTTCAGCATTTGGCGTTCACCTTGATACTTGAATAGTCTTTCAAATTCATCAGGAGTGGCCTGTGCTCTGTTTAGCTTATATGCCAACTCTTCAGTTTCGTCTTCCACGTTTACACTATCGGTCCATATTTTACAAAGCGTGTAGTTGTTTAATGTCTGCTCTAAATCGTTTAACCTTTTTATCAAAAAATCAACATTCATTGACATTCTTCTATCTTCAAGATAGTTCTTATATTCCCTTTTCTTTTGAGAAAGATAAGCATCAAGCTTGGCTTCATCAAAGCTCTTTTTGATATACGTGTATATGATAGCATTCTCCTTGTTGTCGCGAAACAATCTATTGCGGTAAATGGCCGAAACAAAAAACTCGATTTCCTTAATATTCTTTAAAATAATATTAACAGCACCTTCCAAAATATAATGATACAATTCGCTATTTGCATTCTTACTTTTATTATCTTCGGGATTAGAGCAAAGGGGTGGTTCTCCAGACGCTATAAGGTCCGCCAGGTCCCATATAGTATCTTCATTTTTATTTATTTCGATATTTCGATATTCATCAAATAATGGCAGTAGTTTCGTCTTAAACTCTTCCTGCACTTCGCTTTCATAACTTTTGTAAATAGACACATACACCTTATCAAGGTATAGTTTTAATTTCTTTATATAGAAGACAAGATGCTGATTGAATAGTCCAAAAATATCCTGGTACGGCTTGACGCCAGAACATTTGTTTATTATAAGCCATTTCATCTCATCTATAACAAATCTCGTTACTATGCACATGTGTTTTGTATCTTCTACAAATTTATTTTTGTCATTACACGTGATAAATGCATATAATTTGTTATCTGATGCATCTCTAAACAAATCATCTTCCGATTTTATTTTCAGCAGGTTGAAATACTCATCTTCTGAAAATGTCTTTTTTTGTACTTCCATCATTTAAGGTAGTAATATCAGGTTAAGGTATAAAGCGGCATGGGAGCACCTGCAGCACCAGTATTAAGGTACCTGCAAGAACCATCAGTAAGGCACAAACAAGTGCAGCCCACGCCGTGTTGGAGTGGACGCCTTGCTGTCACCGTCTTCTTACTGAATTTTTGAATTTGCAGGTTCTTAATACTGTAGAAGTGCCAGTTTTCAGCGTCTATTCAGATATGTTTCTTTCTCGTTCTCTTATCGTTGTTAAATTAAGGTTTTATTCCACGTTTTCGTCGTTATCTGCCCAGTGGTCGCATTGGCGCATCACGGTTTCGAGCGCCTTTGCCGCACCCTCTGGTGGATACTTATATTTCTTGAGCAGTCGTTTCACCATCACGCGCATTTTGGCACGTGCCGACTCCTTGCGGTTCCAGTCGATGGTTCGGTTGCGGTGGAGCACGTCGGTCAGCTCCTTGGTCAGCGCCACAAACTGCTCGTCGGTGTAAGCCTGTCGCACACCCTCGGGGGTTGAGAGCGCGTCGTAGAAGGCTTTTTCTTCCGCCGACAGGCCGAGGGCGCTGCCCGCTTCCTCCGCCTTTTTCATCTGCTCAGCTATCTTCAGCAGCTCCGCTATCACCTCCTCATTGGTGAGCAAGCCTTTCAGATAGTTCGACAGGCTCTTGCTGAGCATGTCGGAGAAGAGGTCGCTCTGTATGACGTTGGTCTTCTGCTGCTGCTTTATTTTCTCTCTCATCAGCTTGTTGAGCAGCTCCACGGCGAGGTTGCGCTCCTTCATGTTCTTAATCTCTTGGATGAAGGCTTCATCAAAGAGCGAGAACTCCAGTTGCCGGTCGCCAAAGAGGTTTATCACGCCGTCGGTCTTCACGCTCTGGCGCAACAGGTCGCCTATGCGCTTGTTGATCTCGTGACGGCTTATCTTGCCCTTCTGCGAGAGTTTGAGCAGCATCACCCTTAGGGCGTCCATATAGCACGCCTCTGCCCTTAGCCGCTCATCGAGAAGCGATCGGCAGAGCGTGGTGGCGTTGTGGAGCATGGCGCTATGCTCCATGAAGTTTTTCTTGGCTTGCTCCTTGGCTGGCGACGACAGGAAGTTGGCGCCGCCTGTTATGGCAAGGGCTCTCTTGGTGTTGTCGGGCTCAAAGAATTCTGTATAGTCGAAACCATGCAACTGGTCGCGGCAAATCTCCATCTCCTCCTTCCACTTTACCAGCGCAGTCTTGGCAATGTCGGGGTCGCCAAAGCGTCGGCGGTCGCGGTTGGTGTATTGGTGCATGGCAGCCTTCAAGGCCTGCGCTATGCCCACATAGTCGACGATCAGGCCGCCCTCCTTCTTCTCGCCGTCGTCTGCTTGGAACACGCGGTTCACGCGTGCTATGGCCTGCATGAGGTTATGGCCGCTCATCGGCTTGTAGACATACATGGTGGCGAGCGACGGCACATCAAAGCCCGTGAGCCACATGTCGCGCACAATGGCTATCTTCATGGGGCCGTTGTCGTCCTTGAACTTGGCTGCCAGCTCCTTCCTATAGGCTTCGTTGCCTATAATCGGCTGCCAGTCGGCAGGGTCTTGGTTGGAGCCGCTCATCACCACCTTCACCTTCTCCGTCCAGTCGGGGCGCAGCTCCAGCATCTTGCGGTAGATCTTGATGGCTATGCCTCGCGTGAGCGCCACGATCATGGCCTTGCCCGTCAACAGCTGGGCTCGGTTTTGCTCGTAGTGGGCTAAAATGTCTTTCACCAGCGTGTCGATGGTGGCGTCTTCGCCCAACAACACCTCCAGCCGGCTATACTCCTGCTTTGCCTTCCTTATCTGCTCCTTGGTGGCGCCCTCTTCCTCGAGGTTGTCAAACTCGCCGTTGAGCAGCCTCATCGCGTCTTCGTCGAGGTTGAGGTTCACCACCCGGCTCTCGTAGTAGATGGGGCGTGTGGCGCCGTCGTCAACCGCCTGGCTCATGTCGTAAACGTCGATATAGTCGCCAAACACCTCCTCGGTGTCGCGGTCGCGGTCGCTGATGGGCGTGCCCGTGAAGCCTATGAACGAGGCGTTGGGCAGCGCCTCGCGCATCTTTTGGCTGTAGCCTTTCTTCATGCGTTGGCTTTGGGCGTCCCAATGCTCATCGCCATATTGCGAGCGGTGGGCCTCGTCGGTCATCACGATGATGTTTCTTCGGTCAGAGAGGGCCGAGTCGCCCTCCTCAAACTTCTGGATGGTGGTGAAGAAGATGCCGCCGCTCTGGCGGTCGCGCAGCAAGTCGCCAAGGTCTTTGCGGTCCTGCGCGTTCTGGGGTTTCTCGCGGAGGAAATCCTTGCAACGGCTAAACTGCCCGAAGAGCTGCCCGTCGAGGTCGTTGCGGTCGGTAACCACCACTATCGTAACCTCGGGCAGGCGTTGCACCAACTGATGGGCGTAGAACACCATGGAGAAACTCTTGCCCGACCCTTGCGTGTGCCAAAACACGCCAATCTTGCCGTTGCCCTCCACGGCGGCGTGGGTTCTTACCATCGCCTTGCCCACGGCGAAATATTGGTGGTAGGCGGCGAGAATCTTTGATGTCTTACCGTCTTTATGCTCAAAACAAATGTAGTTTTGCAGGATGTCGGTCAGGCGCGCTTTCTGGAACATGCCGAGGAAGAAGGTGCGATAGTCGGCCACGAGGGTTGTCACGTGCTCGCCATCCACCGATTTCCACTCCATGTAGCGTTCCTGTTTGGCGGTGATGGTTCCTGCCTTGGTTTCGCTCATGTCGCTTATCACGTTGAAAGCGTTGTAGCTAAAGAGTGTGGGCACCGACTGCTGATAGTTTTTTATCTGCAGAAAGGCGTCGTCGATGGTTGCGTCTTCGGCTGTGGCGCTTTTCAGCTCCATCACCACGAGAGGTAGTCCGTTGACCATCACCACCATGTCGCAGCGCTTCTTCTTGTATTCCTCCACGGTCCATTGGTTCACCACCTTGAAGAGGTTGCGCTCGGGGTGGGCGTAGTCGATGAGTTGCATCAGGGCTATTCTGTCTTCGCCATTCAGCTTTAAGGTCACCTCCACGCCGTCTTGCATCCACTTGGTGAACTTCTCGTTGTTTTGCTCCAGCGTGCCCTCGTTGATGGTGGTTATCTGCTTTATTCCTTCGTCCAGAGCTGCAGCTGGCAGGTCGGGGTTGAGCCGTCGCAGGGAGGCTTCAAGGTCGGCACGATAGAAAGGCTCCTTATAGTTGCGCTCCACGTCGTAGCCACACTCATATTTGTAGCCAAGCTCGTCTCTGAACAGGGCAATCAGCGCCTGCTCATAAGCGTCTTCGGTGAATTTCTTGTCGTCTGCCATATTGTTGTTTTTCTTGTTATTTTTTTTGTTACTCCCGTTATTCCGGGACTTCTATCTCGCCTGACATTAAGCGAGGGAGAAGGTTGTCACGGAGGAGGGAGAGGCGGGAGGATTCCAATCGTAACGAAATCATCTTGCTCAGAATAGGCTCAAATAGTTCATGTGCCTTTTCCATTGAATCATTATCAGGAATAGCAACCATAGCCTCTTCTAAATGACCTCGCTTGATGTGTCCCATTGTAACCGCCTTATCTTTAGCGATATGAATAAACTCTTGCAGATGATGTTTCGTCCAATAATAGTAAAACCATTTTGGATAATCTTTCGAAGTAACCTTGAATAGGTGTTGATTTAAGCCGCAATCTCCACCACACCAAACATCAACCAAAAGCGTTCCCGACCATGAGAAAATCACATCACCGTTATGAATTTTACATTCATCTTTTATGTTACAAGAACATCTGTCGCTGTCTGTTCCACAGAACCCTTGACCTAATTCTTTTATTTTGAGAACAGGTAATGAGTCCTCGTTGTTTTCAGGAGGGAACTTCTGCATAGCGAGACCATTCATATAAGAAGCAATCTCTGTTAGCCTTCCAACTCTCCATCCTTCCGGAATCATTCCCAATTCACTATCCACGAACTTACCGTCCTTGAAAGGCTCAAAGTCGACGAACCAATTCTTGAAAATAGCCTGCGCCATCTCCTCCAAATCAGCATTGATTTTGTTGTTCAACTCTATCTTGCGGTCGAGAGAAGAAAGGATGGAAACTATATTTTTTTGTGCCTTTTGAGACGGCAAACTAACCATTATGTTAGAAAGCTCAGAATATGTAATTTGAGGGAAAGTCCCCGAACGTGATTCTGCAAGCATTTGTAATTGCGCCAAAGTATCATTACTTCTCAAAATCTGATATAAATATTGTGGGTCTACATCTTCATGTGCCCTTAAAACCATCAATTTGGTTGAAGCTATATAATCTTTAGGCTCAAAATCCACAAAACAAAATCGTTTGTTCGCAGGACGTATTTCGCTATAAAGAATATCTCCTTTTCGGAAAGTCTTTTTAAACTGTCCCTTTAATTTCTTATTCGGAACGTATTCATGATTCAAAAATTTTCCATCAAGAACATCAGAAGTGTTTATTAAAACAACCTCTGATGCATTACCATTATAGGTTTCGGAAACCGAATCACAAAGTTGGCAAATATCAACTTCTTTCCACTCCATACTCTTACACCTCCCATCCAATTTTCTTCAACTGCAATCTGATTTCTTCTTCCTGCTTCTTGCTTTCCTCAAACAGCTGCTTCAGCTCTCCGGTGAGATTCGTCATTTTCTCCTCGAAAGGCACTCCGTCGCCCTCGTCTTCGGCAATGCCTACGTATCGACCAGGAGTAAGGATGTAGTCTTGCTCGGCTATTTGCTCGGTGGTGCAAACGGCACAGAAGCCCTTTTCGTCCTCCAGGGTTCCCTGCTGGAAGCTGTGGAAGGTGTCGGATATTTTCTTGATATCCGTATCAGGCATCAGCTCACGTAGTTTGCGTGTAACCATCGTGCCCAGGTTGCGGGCGTCGATAAACACGGTCTTGCCCTTCTGCGCCTTGTTGCGATTGATGAACCAAAGGCTGACAGGAATACCTGTGCTATAGAACAGCTGCGAAGGCAAAGCCACGATTCCCTCCACCAAGTCGGCTTCGATGATGGCTTGGCGAATCTGGTCCTCACCACCAGTCTGACTCGAAAGTGCACCATTGGCAAGCACAAGGCCAATCTTGCCATTAGGCGAAAGATGATGAATCATGTGCTGCATCCACGCAAAGTTGGCGTTGCCAGCTGGTGGCAAACCATACTGCCAGCGCACGTCCTCCTGCAGGGCGCTCTGTCCCCAGTCGCTGAGGTTGAAAGGAGGGTTGGCAAGAATGTAATCGGCTTTCAGCGTAGGGTGTTGGTCATCAAAGAACGAGTCGGCAAACACATTGCCTAAGTTGGCATCCAAGCCACGGATGGCAAGGTTCATGTGCGCCATCTTCCATGTGTCGGGGTTCGATTCCTGTCCGTAGATGCTTATCTTGCGCAGGTTGCCCTGGTGGCGCTCAATGAATTTGGCACTCTGCACAAACATACCACCGCTTCCGCAGCAAGGGTCGTAGACTCTACCTTCGTAGGGTTCGAGGATCTCAACCAATGTGCGAACGATGCACGAAGGGGTGTAGAACTCGCCGCCATTCTTGCCTTCCATCGAGGCAAACTGGCGCAGACAGTATTCGTAGGTGCGACCCAAGAGGTCTTTCTCGTCGCCAGCGTTGTGCATCTCTATGTTGGTGAACAGGTCTACCACATCGCCCAAACGGCGCTTGTCGAGCTCCGGACGGGCGAAGTTTTTAGGCAAGATGCCCTTCAGACGCTCGTTCTCGCGCTCTATGGCGGCCAGCGCGTCGTCTATCACCACGCCAACCTGAGGTGTGTGGGCGGCGGCGCTGATCTTGCTCCATCGGGCTTCTTGGGGCACAAAGAAGATGTTCTCGGCCGTGTACTCATCCTTGTCCTCAGGGTCGGCGTATTCGTCGCCCTGCAGCTCCTTAAACTTCTGCTCGAAGCGGTCGCTGATGTATTTCAGGAAGATGAGGCCCAGCACCACGCCCTCGTATTGCGACGCGCTGAGGTTGCCGCGCAGAATGTCGGCAGCCTTCCATATCTTCTCTTCAAAGCCAATGCTGATGGTATCTTGTTTCTTTGCCATAATGCTATGTTGATACGTTTCTATAGATACGGCAAAGATACATATTTTTATTCATTCCTCCAATATATTTTCAGAAAATGGATGGGGTTTTACACATCGCCATCCCCCATTGCACGCTTAACGTCACCGGGAACGCTTCCTTGCAGGCTCCTTCCCTCCCCCACGGCATAGCCCATTTGGGCACCCGGCTTGCTTATCTGGCGGGCGGAAAGTGTTACATTGTTACATGTTACATGTTACAATAAGCACCTTCCGTATGTCGGCACCTTCTTTCGGAAGTCTGAATTTGGGGGGTGTAAAAATTATATAGTATATATATTATATATATAATATATATACTATATAATTTCTTAAAGCCCATCCTGCGCAATATGGAACCACCTTATTGTAACATGTAACATGTAACATTGTAACAAAACTCACGCTTGCTCCTTGGCGCCAACGGCGCAATCTGTGTGGAAAACAAGAAGCGCCCCGAACGGCATCTGTGCAAATCTGCGCAATCTGCGGGAAAACAAGAAGCACCCCGAACGGCATCTGTGCAAATCTGCGCGATCTGCGGGAGAACAAGAAACACCCCGAACGGCATCTGTGCAAATCTGCGCGATCTGTGGGAAAACAAGCAGCACCCGAACGGCATCTGTGGCATCTGCCGCGCCTGGGCGCGATCTGTGGGATTAGCCCTCCCCGAACGGCATCTGTGCAAATCTGCGCGATCTGTGGGAAAACAAGAAGCGCCCGAACGGCTTCGCGCGCGCCACGCCTGAACATATATAAATAAAGCAACTTGCAGAACGAAAACATAGAAAATATGGCGTTAACTACTATTAACACGCAACCCCTACGATTTTAACAGAAGCTAACACGCTGCAGCACGCCCAAATTTGGTGCTTGCCAATAATTGCCGTACCTTTGCATCGCAAGCAGAACCCCAAGCGCCACCGTCAAGCACAGGCCAACGACCGTCGCCCCTCACCCACCGCCAACCGCTTCATAGACAAGCGGATCAACATACCAACCACCCACCAACCCACCAACGCCACAGCCCCATGACACCACCACACACCGCCGCCCATCGCCACCCGTATGACACCAGCGCCCGCCGTTCGCCATCTCTCGCCTCGCCTCGAATGAGAGCAGCACACGTTAACGGGCATTAACGGGAACACGAAACCACACGTCGCACAGGCGCCGAGCCGAGAACGCCCAACAACCCCAATTTTCAGGACACAACCCATCAGACGATGAAGCTACGCCGAGCCTTATGAGACAACAAACACCTCTGGTGTTTTTGGAGACGAACACGAGATTCGTGAGATTGCAAACACCTCTGGTGTTTAGGAGACGAACACGAATCTCGCGAATCTACCGAATGACAATCAGCACAAATACCCGTTGGTCGGTCGTCATTACCTCCCGTTGGTCGGTGGGGCTACGCCGGGTCTCGTGAGATTCCAAACGCCAGAGGCGTTTCGTGTATCTGCATTCGAGAGTGAGATTCGTGTTCTAAAAAAGTGGAGCTTCGCATGTCATTCGTGAGATAACAAACGCCAGAGGCGTTTCTCTCAGCCGTCATTCGTAAGATTCGAGAGATTCGTGTTCTAAAAAAAAAGACATCGCAGAGCCACGTGTTCTAAATAAAACAACAAGCCATGAGCATCAAGTTCAAACCCACACAGATAGCCATGCCGCAAAGCCCCAACTACGGCAAGTGGTACGCCAAGATGGTGCCCACGGGCACGATAACCAGCAAGCAGTTGGCAGAGGAGGTGTCGCACGCCTCGACCGTCACCCAGTCGGACATGTTGGCCGTGCTCTGGTCGATCGCCGAGGTGATACGCCGCCACCTGCTCAACTCCGAGATCGTGCACGTCGACGGGCTGGGGTCGCTCCGGGTGGGCTTCCGCGCCCGCGCCAAGGACAGCCCCGACGACGTGGTGGCCGACGACATACACGGCCTGCGCATCGTGATGACCCCCGAGCGCACCTTCCAGCAAACGGGCGTGAGCCACAAGCAGGGACGCACGGGCCACTACACCGGAGAGCTCATACGCGGCGTGGAGCTGGCCAACATCAACGCGCCAAC
>ERZ1673734.753-NODE-753-length-24754-cov-162.629216_pt1 | contig 24754 bp, 39 predicted proteins | sample MGYA00580199_ERZ1673734 | MGnify/ENA primary metagenome ERZ1673734 (study PRJEB41218, sample SAMN15661742) | gut metagenome | host: Homo sapiens | place: Canada: London | collected 2015-08-20/2019-03-30 | study: EMG produced TPA metagenomics assembly of...
GCCTGTGCCGGTAACTCTGCGCTGGTGTATATCGAAAAATATACGGGCAATGCGCCGAAGTTAACGGCGTTTGATCAGCCAGCTATTCAGGCATAAGAAGTGAATAGCGCCCGGAAACGGGCGCTGAGGTTATGCAAACGTAAAGCTGCCTGATGCGCTATGCTTATCAGGCCTACATAGTCCCTGCAATATATTGAATTAGCAAGGTTTTGTAGGCCGGATAAGGCGTTCACGCCGCATCCGGCAGTAATACCAGACCTTTACGGCTTGCGCGCAATCAGCACCGCACGTTTAGGTGCCGGATAACCTTCAACTGTCTTACTCGGATCATGTGGGTCGAGGAAATCGGCCAGCGATTCAGTAACCATCCATTCGGTGCGTCGTTGCTCTTCTGTAGTGGTAACGCTCACATCTGCAATGCGGATATCTACAAAACCACACTTCTTCAGCCAGTTTTTCAGCGCCAGCGCGGAAGGGATGAAATAGACATTACGCATTTGCGCGTAACGATCGCCTGGTACCAGCACCGTGTTCTCATCACCATCAATAACCAGCGTTTCCAGCACCAGTTCACCTTCATTGACCAGTTGATCTTTCAACTGCCATAGATGCTCCAGCGGTGAACGGCGATGGTAAAGCACGCCCATCGAAAAGACGGTATCAAAGGCTTTCAGTGCCGGAAGTTGTTCAATACCTAACGGTAACAAATGCGCGCGCTGATCATTACCCAGTAGTTTACGCACCGCTTCAAACTGGCACAGAAACAGTTGCGTAGGGTCGATCCCCACCGCGAGGTGCGCGCCTGCGCCAATCATGCGCCACATGTGATAACCGCTGCCGCAGCCGACATCCAGAATGGTGCGTCCGGTTAAATCAGAAAGATGGGGCAGAACACGATCCCATTTCCAGTCGGAACGCCATTCGGTATCGATGTTGACGCCATACAGTGAGAACGGCCCTTTGCGCCACGGCATCAGGTTGCGCATCAGCGTTTCAATGCGTTTAATTTGCCCTGCGCTCAGTGGCTCTTCGCTTTCTGCCGTAACGCTATGCAATAAATCAAGACGATACGGTTTAATTTCAGGTAGAAACTCCACCGCATTTGACCACTGCTTAAACAACCCGTGCTGCTGCTCGCGCTGCCAGTTAGCAATCTGCGCGGGCAGCGTTTCGAGCCAGTGTGAAAGATGATTTTTGGCAATCAGAGAATAAAAGTTACCAAAGTCGATCATGCAGCGTCCTCTGCTTTTAATGCCACCAGTGAACCAAAGTTAAAGCACTGGAACCACAGCTCACTATGCTCAAAACCGGCGTTATGCAGGCGTGCTTTATGGGTTTCCACGGAATCGGTCAACATCACGTTTTCCAGCATGCTGCGCTTCTGGCTGATCTCCAGTTCGCTGTAACCGTTGGCACGTTTAAAGTCGTGGTGCATGTTGAACAACAGTTCACCAACTTTGGCATCTTCGAAACTGAATTTTTCCGAAAGCACCAGCGCGCCGCCCGGGTTCAGCCCTTGATAAATTTTATCCAGTAATGCCTGGCGCTCGGAAGGATCCAGGAATTGCAGGGTAAAATTCAGCACCACCATCGATGCGTTTTCAATGGCGATATCGCGAATATCACCTTCAATGACGTCTACTGGCGTAGGGGCTTTATAGGCGTCAATATGACGACGGCAGCGTTCAATCATCGCCGGGGAGTTGTCGATGGCAATAATTTTGCAATTATCATGATGAATGTTGCGACGCACCGAGAGCGTCGCCGCGCCCAGAGAACAACCCAGATCGTAAACCTGCGTACCAGGTTGAACGAAGCGCTCGGCTAACATACCAATCATGGAAATAATATTGGAATAGCCGGGAACGGAACGCTGGATCATATCCGGGAAGACTTCAGCTACCCGTTCATCAAAGGTCCAGTCGCCCAGTCTGGCGATAGGGGCAGAAAATAGCGTGTCGCGGTGAGACATAACGTAAAAATCCGGGAAAAAGAAAGTGGCGTATTGTGCGCTAACGCAGGGAGAAAACCAACTCCCAGGGCATATACCAAAGATTCGCCAGCACCATCAGCAACAGCGCACACCAGGTGGCGCTCATGCCGGAACGTCGCCAGCGGAACAGACGGTGATGAAAACCGTAATAATGCATCAGACGACCAGCAAGCAAAACGATGCCGCAAATATGCACCATCCAGGTTTCTGCGCCATTCATTTCCATAAACAGCATCAACACAATCGCGATGGGAATATATTCCACCGCGTTACCATGAATGCGAATAGCGCTTTGCAGTTCGCTAAAACCGCCGTCGCCATAGGCAACGCGGTACTGCATTCGCAGGCGAACGACATCAAAAGAGAACTTCATTAATAACAACGCACTTAAAACGGCATACAGCGCGCTTACCATACAAACTCCCTTTAAAATGGCCGATTGCACCTGTCTATGATAGGTGGCAAATTCAGAAAAGAGAAGATTGCTGTGGAATAGCCGGAACTGCTCCGATCTCTGGAAGCGTTTTACGTAAGTCTTCCCACAGGGTATGTACCAGTTCCGGGGCCTGGGCAATATCTGGCGTATGTAAAAAAAGATAAGGCGTAGTGGTCTGATGCCACTGCGCTAATTTCTGCAACCAGACCTGAAATAATTCCCGGTTTTGCGTCATATCATCACTACCGATAAAACGAATCAGCGGATTTGTCGCCGTCAGTACAGCATGTACCGGAACTTTAGGTTTTTTTCGTTGAGCGTCGCGAATAGCTTCACTGTGTGGACATGCTGCATGAACCGGGCGGCTGTCTAAAATCATCAAGGTCTAAATACACTATGAGGATGATTCCTAGAACATCCGAATCAACTATGAGAACATACCTGTAAAAACAGGACAATATCAGGTGAATGATTATGCGATTTAACGGTAGATTTCCAAGTATCTAAGCAGTTTTACACAGATTCTACGCAGTATCGACATAGCCCCTTTTTATCCTAACTTATTGAAATATATAGAGAATCTGTGAAGTCCCTTTTCAGGGAACTATGCAGGGTGTTAGTCGTCCCTCTCTCGACTCCTAGAAAAGTGCTATATACAGGAGTATATAACGCTATTCATGCAGTTGGTCACCATACGTTACAGTTGCAAGAGATAACAATCAGCTATGTGAAAGTTAGGAGGTGATGGTTATAGTTGATTCGGTTGTTCTAGGAATCAACCTCATAGTTACCTTGTCAAATCTTCGTAGTTCCTCTTAAAAAATCACTTACAGAGACCTTAATATCTATACAGATTTCATGTAGAACACGATTAGTGCGTAAAACAGCTATTATGTTAAAAACACACTGTATATGTATCAGTACTGATTTATAAGGGTTTTGTGTATTGGCTGATAAGAGGCTATACAGCACCTTGAGAGCATGTCTTCTAAGTCATTGACATATAAGGTCACAGAAGTTTGTAGCTGTTACAGAGAAAACAGGGGAGGACTTCACAGGACTATAAAATGTTACAGCTATTGATAGGTGAAATCTTCTTGATAGATGCTATGAAGTGTGATGAAGGTTTCTTGAGATGGAGTTAACAGATGCTATGAAGAAAGTCAATAGATATTTTAAAATTCTGCAAAGGGGGTCACATAGCTGGTGTGACGGGTACTTAGCAGCTACAGACATCTGTCAGATATTTTCGAAGATTTTTAGAAGGGGAATTTGAAGAGAGGCTACTACGATTTTATAAAAATTTTCAGACTCTGAAAAGTTACTGTACAGATTTAATACAGATATCTTTAAAGTATCTGTAAAGACTTTTAAGATAAGAGATAGATATCCCAGAAAGGATATCCGTTTAGAAAGCCTGTTAAGTATCTCTTAAAAGAGAGTAAACCTTGTCAAGAGTGATTGCAATAAAAATTTTTATTTCTTATGTCAATTGAGCATATTTTAATCGGGAAACATCATGGGGGTTCTGATTGCTGGAGAACTCCATTTTTGTTATTTAAGAACTTACACCGTGAATACCTTTTCACTTTAGATGGTGCTGCAACTGAGCATGATACGTTATTACCCCGCTTTACCGATGATATCCACAATCAGTCATGGGATGGTGAACGGGTATTCTGTAACCCGCCGTACAGCGACACTAAAACATTCCTCGCAAAAGCGTCTGAAGCAGATTTAGCGGTATTCCTGATACCGTACCGACCCCACACCACATACTGGCTTAGGCACATTTACAGCAATAACCACTGTCATGAAATCCGTATTCTTCATCGTGCAGTTAAATACCTTCCACCAGCAGGGCATAACGGGCTTGTTATTAGGTCACCGTTTGCAAGCGCAATTGTCATCTTTAAATCTGAACCACGCAGGCATGAAATTACACAGATGATTTGCTGTGCTGATACATTGCTACCGTTAACCATCATTAACCGTGGTGGACTAAGAGGAAGACCCACCATTTACCCACCTGAGACGCTCGACAGCTTCATAAAACTATACAGGCAAGGAAAACCCATTAAGTGCATTGCAGATGTTCTCAGAATGCCTCTGAGCACGTCATACAGGATTGCTCAAAGGTTGAGCTAAAATTCTCATAAATATGGTCATTTACAAGACAGGTGATTTAGATATTAAGAAGTATCCCTGTGAACAATAAACGACCAATCAGTAATTATTCTGTGAAATAATTGTTGCAATTTATAATCACATCTGTTATAGTTTCTATATGGGCTGATAAAAAAGTTCATGTCTTGAAGTGGTAACACTTGGGGAGGTGTCAGATGGTTGGCGTCAACAAGACCTCTCATTCAGGGTAATTACCTCAGCGTTTTAATCATCGTACTGTTTCAGGCATGGACTTCTTTATCAGTCCATCAATCCCCCAGATATTTTAATCACACAGGCTAATCGGTTTTATCCGGTTGGCCTTTTCACGTATGAGGTAATTTATGAATGTCTAAATATAACCCAAATCAGTTTTATAAATTTGATGTGCGAATCTCTCAACTTTCAGAAGAAATTAACGCAGCAGCAAGATTGATTTATATGGTCATGGTCCATAGCTGTGACTTCTATGAAGAGAAATACAAATCATATTCACCAAGTATTGACCATCTCGCTTATATGGCTGGCGTATCAAAGAGAACAGCAATCAGAGCCATTGAGACACTTGAGAAACACGGTTTAATTCAGGTGCAAAAGAATCAGGGTCGTCAAAGCACTTATCGTGTATTCACACTGGATGATAAGCCGGAATTACTTGTAAGACCTACATCACAGGAAGTTGCAGCCTCAGTAAGACAAAATGACACCACTACCAGTGACAAAATGTCATCAGTACCAGTGACAAAATGTCATAGGGGTAGTGACAAAATGTCACCCGTGTTAGATAAAACATTAGATAAAACATTAGATAATATTATAGATAAGAATAAAGAAGCTGGACTTAATGATGATATTAAAGAAGATGACTTTCTTTCTTTGGATGAATTAAATGATTTTCTCTCTATGAATGAATCTGACCTTGATAGTGAAGCTACTGAAGAGACCTCTAAAACATCTGACTTAGAGGAAGATAAAATCTCTGATGTGAATATCGATAGTGACCATAAAAACACACAGTGCCCCGCCACTGATGATGAGATGGACCCCTTCGATGATTACCTTGATGAAAAGGCAGAACGTGAAGAGGCTATTAAAAAAGCACAACGCAAAGCAGAGATTAAATCACGCATTGAAATGGCGAAGCTAAAGAACAAGGTTAATGACCTCGATGACTTTGATGATGGTGACGATGATGACTTTTCTTTCACACCAAAGAAGAAAGTAGTTAGTGAAAATAAGAAGCAAAGGATTAAGCCTAAAATGTACTATGCAGGTGGAGGTATCCAATGAGAGAATATCACGGTGAAAAGAGATACAAAGATTACCTGTTAAAGCGTTACAGCATTTCTCGTGAAGGTCATCTTATGAAGGATACTCACGGGGAAGTTTACCGGATTAGACCGAAGAAAGAAGGGAGGGATTATTATTTCGTCGATGGTGTGACAGATTTAAAGATTGACGCTTTGAAGTTTGCGGTGCTGTACCATTATGATATCTGGGACTCAATCCACCAGCTACGATTAAAAGACGGTGACCCCAGCAACTTAAAGGCCACCAATATCATCACAAAACGTTAGTTTGTTTTACCATCATCAATCGTAATTGTGATTTCATATTTGAAAAGCTTAATGCTGAAATTGAATCGTGTACTTTTGGCGATAATCATTTTTAAAAGCTGATACACCAGAAGCACCAGAAACACAAAGCAACCTAAGCTTGCGAATCTGTGAGATTCAGCAATTGTTTCAAGAAAGCCCATTAATTCCCCTTATTTATCAAAGGGAATGGCCTGTATCAGCCCCTATAACCATAATATCATGTAAATGAGATGTTGACAATATGTTATAAATATGTTAAAGTTAGTTATAAGTCAAAGATTTTAAGAAGGAAAATTTAATGAGACACACAGTTACGCGCATTTTGCCAGAGGCATATTCCAGACTGGCAGCAATCAAAGACAAATACCCAGCCATGAGCCACACAGCACTTGTTGGTGAGATTCTGAAGGAACACACAGTCCTTACACCGTTTGACGCTATCAAGGACGTTGCAGAGGGTTCTAAGGCTATCCGTATCACAGTAGAGCAATTGGATGAACTGAGAACACAAGCTAAAGGTACAGGCTGCTCAATGATTCAGGTCTTGAGCGATAAGGTTTGCAAGCTTGCTGATAAGCTGGGGGTTTAATGCTATGCACATTTGATTATCATGCGTTTTATCGCCATAGAGGCCACCTTGTCCGTGAGAATAGCGGAACATGGAAAGATTTAACTCGTAATGCTGAACCCTTCACACACCAGCAATTAAAATCCCGCTTCTCCAGATGGAAGAATGCACCAGCAGATACTGGTGATTTTGAGATTATCCATACATTTGATTACGCATCAGAAGATGACCTTCACGATGCAATTAAGCTGATTGAAGGCTTCAATACCTCAGAAGATGTGGATGGTGACAAATATAAATCCCGTGGTAACCGCTATAACCGTGATGATATCACTCAGGCCATAAATGCTGGTCAATCTCAGCGATACATCACAGAAAAATATGGTATTTCACGGAGACAGTATTTCTACGTTAAATCATTGATTAATAAAGACAATTCAAAATAACCATCTAAGTAACGGTAGAATGCACTTTACAGGCAGAGTTGCACCTTAATTTGATAAATTACCTTACCAGCCAGTGCAACTCCCTCTGTAACCCGCATGGTTACTGGCCTCAGAATGGCTATTTTAAGAGGTCTGAGATGTGTTTTATGGGAAATCTAAAAATGAACAATTACCCAATGCAAATTATGGTTGACCAAGAAACTATGAATTGGTTGATTGACCTGAACAGGTCGGGCTTTAATATCTGTTTCCTGCATTGCTTTGAAGCTTCAAGTTATATCGACAAACGCACCATCAACGAAATTAAACTTGGTGACTATGTTCACAAGTTGGAAGTAACAGACCCATACAGTAAGCGCTTTATCATTGAAGAGTGCAATCGACTTGATTTAAGCCCAGAGCAACTATTGAAGTTGAATGTATTCCTGACCTTTCAACAGGAATTAAACCCTTACAGCGAGGTTATGTAATGACGCTCGTTATTCTCTGGACGGCTTTAGGGTTATTTGTTGGTTGCTGGATGGGTAACACAGTAAATAAGAATTGATGTTACCAATCTGTTAAAAAGCTGTTGACAAATAACCTTGAGCATGACATAATTGTATATATGAGGATAGTCTTCTATCCGAAGTCTATAGGGAGAGCAATTCTCCTTGAATTAAAATATTAATCGTCTCTACATCGATGATAACTATATTCTGATTGGAAAGGTGCAATGCTTTTCGTCATGGCCTTTCAGTTTAGTCTGAGAGGCTATCTCAAAAAGTGCTTAATCATTCATTATTGAATCCTTTACAGCTTTGCCCTAACTCATGATTAGGGCGTTTCTTTAAGAGTTTTTAAACAGAGCTTTTAAAGAAAGTTTTCCTGAAACTTCGTTAACGTTATAAGCAAATCTCCAAAGCCCTTCACAGATTATGTTTAGGGCTTTTTTCCAATTCATAAAAGCACACTTGGCAGGTTCTTGTTCAGTCAGACTCTTCACCTCTGATTGCTGAGTGTGCTTCTACGAATTTGAAAATAAGCAATTACACTAAAGAGGTGAAAAATAATGTCTATCCGTGATGAACATGAAGCGATTGTTGATAGAAAACCTTGTGCATATGATTTGCATTTTACTGATGAAGGAGATGAGTATGCACATATGAAACCTTATCACAAAATTATTGCCAAGCTTGCAGATGAAGAGGCCAAAAAAGAAAGGCTACGAAAGATTGTTCCAGCCAATAATCTTGAATTTATCAATCCTGAGCCTCTGGAAATGACTGATGTTTGCAAGACAGAAGCTCTGATTGCACTTGAGAGGAAGTACTATCCACTACTAAAAGAGCAGCGCATCAAGCTTGATAATGCTTATGATGTTGTCAAGAACTTCGAAGAAACTCAGAAACCTTCAGAATATGATATTGAATATGAGCTTAAGACAAACCCGTTTATCTATTACGAAGGAAATTACAACAATGGTTTCGGTACAGCAAGAGAGAATATTCCAAAAGTGCTTCAAAGTATTCCTGACGGTTTTCGATTAATAGATGTCAGACAAGCTCCACGTGGCACAGGCTCATATATCCTGATGACTAACAAAACAGACGAAGAGATTATTCAGTTGGTTGAGGCTAATTTGACCAAGCATTACTCCGATAAGCTGGGCAAGTTAAAGCAAAAGCTTAAAAAAGAGCTTGATACTATGAAAGAACTTGTTAGTGAATATGAGTCGCAGAAGAAGGTTGCTATGCAGGGTGATATTGAGCAGCTTACTAAGATTTCTCAGAAATACAGCAAAGCACTTTGATTATGAATTAAGAAGAGGTGATTAATGTTTGAAGAACGTTTAGAGACTATTCGGTCTGTTTGTGAAAACCTAAAGTTACAAGCCAATCCAGCCTTAAGAATTAAAAACAAACGTCAAGTTATCACCTCACACAAACCAAAAACACGCAAGATTCCAAAGTGGTGTATTGACCGTATTCCTTCTGATGCTCAAATTATAGGTGAAACGGAACTACATTATCTTGTCCGGCATTAAAAAAGAATTGGTTGGGTAAATACGGGGAGAGATTAACCTTAATTGGTTGGTCCTCCCCTTTTTTGTATATGAGGATAGCCTTCTATCCGAAGTCTATAAGGTGAAATATGAATGGCACAATTTAAAGTTGATGATTTTCTGATTGAGTTAAGTTTTAACTCTCAGAAGGTTTTAAAAGGCTTGGAAAAAGCCGAGAAACAAACGATGCAAATCGCATCAAGAATTGAAAAACGACTAAATAAAGCTTTTAAAGTTAATCCTACGCCTTTAAATGATTCTCTCAAACTAATGGAAAAGAATGTCGATAAGACTGTTTCCAAGATTGAGCAGCGTCTTAAAAACACTAAAGCGTTTAAGATTAAAACTGAGATTGAGGATACTTTAAAGCCACTTAGACAACCGAGACAGCCACGAATTAGCGGCAACAGAGCAATCACAGCAGCTTATTCAGCTAATATGTCTAAGCTAAAAGGCTTTGACCCTATTTTGCAGAAATACATCAAATCTCAGTTTTACGTGCTATCTGCTAAAGCTGGGTCAATGGATAATTCAAAATTCAATGAGAAGTTGGCTCAGTTGAATGCTTCAGTCCGAGAAGCAATTGCTAAAGTTAGAGGCCATACATCTGGGATTAACGGAAATAAAGCAGCTAATAGTCTTGATAGTCTGTCTTCAGCAGCAGTTAAAACAGCAGGTGCATTTATCTCAATGCAAGCTGTATTAGCCAGTTATCAGAAGATTATGGAAGTTGGTTTACAGCGTGCAAGTGCTGAACGTTCAATTGATTTCGTATTTGATAAAGATGCAGGTCAAGTAAAAGATTTCACAAAGTCATTAGCTCAAACAACTGGTTTAGATATCGCTGAACTGCAATCACAGTTTGCTGGTTTTGGTGCTTCAGCTAAAGAGTCTATGGGTATTCAGGGTTCTGAAGAACTTTTTAAAAGTATGATTGGCTATTCTCGTTTAATGGGTCGAAGTGAAGAGGAAATTAAGCGAGCATTAACAGCGCTATCGCAGATGGCTGGTAAGGGTCAGATTATGGCTGAAGAGCTTAAGGGGCAACTGGCTGAAGCTGTTCCTGGTATGGTTCAGGTATTCGCTAAAGCAACCGGAAAGACTGAACAGGAATTATTTGATGCCATGAAGAAGGGGGCTTTAAAATCTGCCGATACTCTTCAGAAAGTCACTCAAGAGCTGAATAAACAAATCACCGCTAAAGGTGGCTGGAAAGCCATTTCAGAAAGTACACAGGCACAACTAGGGAACTTGAAAAACTCTTGGAATACCACGCTTGACAGTATTTTCAGAGGTTCTGAAGATGGTTTACAGGACTTCACAAGAAGCTTAACCAATCTTCTAAACGCTCTTGGTGGAACTGGTAAAACATTAGGTGAAAGTTTTGGTAGCTTGATGAGCGATATGTCACATGGTATCGATTCATTGACTGATATCTCTTACAGGGTACGAGGTTTCTTTGATGAGGTGACATTGGCTTACCGTTCACTAAATGACACCCAGAAAAAAATTGTTGATGGTTTATCTGATGGGTTAATTGATGGCTTGAAGATGCTTGCTGTGGCTGTTACCGCTCAAAAGGCTGCAAATGTAGCTGGAGGCTTGTTAAACCTTGCAAATGCTGTCACTTCATTCGGTGACGCTGTTAATAAAGCTAAAGCTGGTAAAGTTGGTTCTTCAGGTGGGGCGCTAAGTAAAGTCGGTAGAGTTGTCCTTTATGCTGAGTTGGTGAACTTTGCTCTTGATAATTTAAACCCTGAAGCAGCTAAGAATCCGAACTTACATCAATCAGGTATTGGCACAGAAACAAACTTCAACCCTGAATATAAAGGTGATTCATCTAAACCAAACCAAATTAATGAGGGATGGGCTAAGATTGGTAGTTCTATCGCTGACTGGTTTAATGGTGCGGCTAACAAAATTGCTAACTTCCAAGACCCGATGAATAACCTTGTACATAACGCACAATCAACTCCACCAGCTATCACAGGTGACATGGTTAATAGCAATGCTCAACTTGCAATGACTATTAGTGAACTATCACGCAAGGTAGACGCTTTAACAGCAGAAACTAAGAAGCCTTTGGCGGTTAATATCAAAGGTGAAGCAATTGTTAGGCCGGATGCACCATCTTTCTTTACTTTCAATCAAGCATCTAATGACCAGTTCACGCAGGATATGCTCTTAAGTTCAAGCTATCCAGAGGAAGAATAATTTCTTATATATCCGTGTGCTACGTGAAATCTTCTGAACAGATATACCCACTGAAAAATAGAATTTACGTAGCTCACGCTTAACAGAATAGGAATAACAACAATGTTTGAAACAAAGCAAATTAGATACTCAGGTAAAGATGGTATCTATTTTCACCTTAGAGATAATGTAGAATCTTTTCTTGCCTTAACAGCTACTGAACAGATGGACTATGACTCACCGATGATGGTGACAACTCAGGCTATGCAATCGGGGCAAACTATCACTGATAATGTTCAGAGAGCACCTAAGACCATCTCTATTAGCGGTGTTGTAGTGGTTGATTCGACGGGTTCAGTTCTATTAACCAGACAGGGGCAACTTGTAGAAACCTTTATTTCTACGGTTGAACAATGGCGAGACCAGAAGCAAATCATCACTATTGTTTGTAAAGATGGAATATCTATCACTGATAGTATCATTACTCAGTTTAAAGCGAGTAAAGAGCATACCATTGCTAATGGTCTTCGTATTCAGATGACCTTCCAAGGTGTAGAATTTCGTTCAATCGTAGGGCAAACTGATATTTCGGCAGCTACTGGCAAAACGGCTACCACAAATGATGGTGGTGCAACTTCTAAAAAGAACACTGGTAACGTGACTACTGAACGCAATAACGCACCTATGTTGATGTGTCAGGAACTGTATAGCTACTCAGCATCTGAGCTATCTGATGAAGCGCTAAGGGTCCGTAGCAATTGCTCTAAAAATGTCACGGTGAAAGATGGTGTAAGCACCTTCACAGCCTCAGCTAATGCGCAAGCTTCAAAGGTGCTTAAGTCGGGTAATGCTTTACGGAAGTTTAGCGTGAATCCGAACAAGCGCTACTGACGATAGAATCTCAACTATATGATAACCTCATCAACATCTATTAAACCCCTCTCAGTGACCTCAGAAAGCGACTGTATAGCCTCTGTAACGTCCTCTGAGGGGTTTTCTGTTATTGATAGGGTGATTGACTTACTATTGTGAAAAGTTACTTTACAGCGACGTTTAGCGGTATTTAAAACGACCTCTTTAACAGCACTTTTGATTATCAGTTGTGCTTCAATCCTTCCCGCCTTTGTAGTCAAGTCACAATCAGACAAACAACCCACATCAATAGATTTAAGGCGTTGTGTCTCCTTCTCGATATCCGCATCAACCTGTGATAACTCACCTTTTAACTGTTTTAGTTTGCTGGTAATAGCGGACAAGTCTTCAATTTCAAGTGATAGTTGTACCAGCTTTTCAATATTGCTTGAGATGTGTTCACGGTGTAGCTTCAGTGTGTCTATGGTATTCGTCGTATCGCTATCAAATCGGTCAAGACGAGATAGCAGGGCAAGCAATGTACCATCGGTTTGCTTACGTGAAAGTCCTTTAGCACTACAACGGTTTTCATTACGAAGAGGACAACGATAAATCCCGCTTCTTGTATCGCTAAAGCCTGTGATAATCAGAGCATGACCACATTCAGAGCAACGGATAACCCCTTTAAAGAGATTCACACTCAATGGTTTATCTGAAGCAGGTTTTCGACCGTAACGAGCATATGATAGTTGCTGGACTTTGTAGAATGTTGTTTCATCTATAATTGCAGGATAATAACCAGCTATCTCCTCACAGCCTTTAGGTGTGAAGTAACCAATTACAGAACGATTCTTCAAAAGGTCTTGTACTGAGCTTTGACCAAATGAACCCGGCTTATACTGGCTCATCGACTGGTGACCTTCATCATTAAGAGTTCTGACAATCTCCCAGATAGACTTACCCTCTAACCGTAGCTGAAAGCACCTCTTCACAGTCTCCACTTTCTCAGGTATCACAGAGAAGCTTTTACGGTCATCATTAAGCTTAAGCCATGCAGGACAACGTTTAGAAACTTTGATACCAGCTTTAGCAGCCTCTTTCTTGGCATCCCATGCAGCCTGTATACGCTCAGCCTTACGTAATGATTCCTCATGCGCCCTTTGCATTATCAAAATGCTTTTAATCAGAGCTAGCGGGTCTCTAAGAGATTCCCTTGTGTAATGTTCACCATCGGACAAGGTGACCACATCTACACCAGAACGCAGGATGTTTCTTAATAGCTCCGAAGCAATATCTATGTCTTGACGTGACAAACGGTCAAGAGATTCTATCAAGAGCGTATCACCAGCTTTAACAAGCCCTTTCTCGATAGCGGTTAAGAAGTCACCTAAGCCACCTTTCAAGTGCTTACCAGTGAATCCGCTCACACCTAAATCACGGAAGGTAAGAGATTCATCTAGATGATACTCAGGATGAGCTTTAAGCCAGTCAGTGACCAACTTCGATTGTCGGCGTAGTGAATCACCTTTAGCTTGCTTCTCTGATGAGAAACGAATGTATGAAATGACACGTTTCATTGTTTACCACCTCAAAACTGATACCTAGATTGTATCGTTTTAGATGGTGTATTTAAACGTGTCTAATAAAAATCACCCGATTAACGCCGCGCTGATGTAAACCGCGATTAAGCGTTTGTTCCTCTTCCCCTTTGGCGAAAAACTGTGGATGGCGGACTTCCACACCATAATTAAATTCGCCAGGGAGAGAATCGAGAAAATGCCAAAGCGCAGGCAGCTCCCGTGGGCCGAATGTGGCAGGCAGTTGCAGCCAGTATTGCCCAATGCGCGGAGCCAACGGTGACATGCGGGTCAAAAATTCAGTCACTAAATCATCGCAATGCCGTAATGCTGCCTGATGCGAAATGGTCGCCGGAAACTTAAAACAGAAGCGGAAGTCATCTGTGGTCTGCTCACGCCAGCGCAGGACAACCTCGGGTTTCGGCAGGGCGTAAAGCGTGGTGTTGCCCTCCACGCAGTTAATGTGACGGGTATTAAGGATTAACTTACTGATTTTAATAAGCCTCTGGTGTCACTTTGGTGACTATGGGGCATCATTGGGACATAATCTGTCAGCTTCTGATTCAGCATTGCGATCTGTTCTGCATTGCTGTCAGTCATCCATGCTCCGTATACATTGAATACCATCTGGGCACTTGCATGGCCCATCTGGCTGGCAATGAAGCTTGGGTTTGCTCCGGCAGATAATGACCAGCACGCATAAGTGTGTCGTGACTGGTATGCCTTTCGATGCCTGATCCCTGCACGCTTAATGGCTGTTTCCCATGAGTCACCTACAGAATCGACTTTGTAGACAAAACCTACCTGTTCGCTTTTTCTAACCACTTGAGGGTTAAACACGAAAGTACATTCATGGTTCACTGAACGTCCATATTCACGTAGTTGCACCTTGATGTTGTACTGCTTACCCAGTCTTGTCATTTCAGCCTGATTTTTCAGGACACTGATAGCGGGCTGGATAAGGTGCACAACCCTGTTTGTGCTTGCTTCAGTTTTCGGTAGAGTGAACTCACCAAGTTTCGTATAATTGCGCCTGATGGTAATTGTTCCTGCCTTCAGATCGATATCTTCCCAGGCCAGGGAGACCAGTTCACCGTGACGCATTCCTGTGTACACAGCCAATGACCACAGGTTTTTCGTCTGCTGATGTCGGCAAGCATCTATCAGGCGAATAAATTCGTCACGAGTTAGCGGATCTGGCTCTGCCCTGGCTCTTTTAAGAGGCTTAATTCCCTGGAAGGGATTTGCTTCTAAGTAACCGTGATCTGCAGCAAACTGAAACATTCCAGCGATTGTCGTCATGTAATAATTTACAGTAACGACGCTCCGTCCTTTTGCTGCTGCTTTGTTTTTCGTTGAATTCTGATACCCGGTAAGCAAATCTTTCCTGATATACAGCAATTCCTCTTTGGTTACCGATGACACCAGTCTACTGCCTCCAATTTTCGGAACCATCGTTCTTGCAACGGATTCATAGCGATTGAATGCATTTGCAGAGATTTCCATTCGTTTCAGATCCAGCCACTTTTCTTCAAGTTCCTTCACCGTAATTTCTTTTTTACTTACCCCAAAAGCCTGAAGGTTGGGGGAGTCAGGGAACTGTGCAGCATAATCAAAGCTTCCTGTGCGGATGGCAAAACATACTGATGTCCGCAGTTCCCCGGCGATCTTCCTGTTCTTGGCAGTGTCAGGGACACCAAGATTTTCCCTGACACGTTTACCTTTAAAATTAAACCAGATGCGTAATGTGCCGCCGTGGTTTTCGACGCCTGTTGGATATTTGACTTTATCCATCGATACCTCCAGACGCCCAAGAGCGATACGAGCTTACATATTTCATGATATTAAATCACCTGGGTTGTTTGTTTTTCATTGAGGCGACCCAGGCATCTATTGCTTTTCTGTTATACATACATTCACTGGAAGGCTTTGGATTACCGTCTGGTGATACGTGAATATACTCTCTTCCAACCATCCAGCATTCTTTCCGGGCCCGAAGAATTGTGCCTGGTTTGAGCCCGGTAATTGCGATAAGAACGCTTTCACAAACCCATTCATTGGGAGCCAGTTGAATCACATTGCCCATGTATTACCTCACACAACACTCAGCCCACGGCAGTGGCACCACACTTCAAACATTCGCTTCACAACTTCACGACAGTAGAAGCCGTCAACATCTCGCGTCAGGTCATAGCGATTGCCGTAACGCTGGTGGACCCATCGTTCAAATGCTTTATTCATTCTTTACTTCCTTTTTATGGCTCGTAATTTTTTCAGGTGCTTTTCCTGCTCAGTGTCCGCGAGAATTTTGCGGTACTCCTGGTGGTCAATATGTTCGAACAGGCAGTTTAACTCACCAATGCGTACCCGCCCGGATCGTCCGTCCATCCGTCGAAAGAACACTGAGTGCTCAGTGATGCGAGTAATCACCACGGGGTATCCGGCTCTGTCCGTGTATATCTGACCGCGTTGAATCAAAGCGAACATGTGGTTATCCCCATCGACAAATCGAGAACACAACAAACGCTGCTGCGAATACCACCCCCAGAGTTACGATTGCATCAGGCCAGCTCATTGATTCACCTCCTGCCTGTCGTCCGGCATTCGCTCACTACAGCTTATCCAACCATCCGGAGTTACCGGAGAGCTGGTTGACGCTTCCGGGATTTTCCGAAAATTATTGGTTGACGAATCTTTATTTTCCCGAAAGTTTCCGGACTGAAGCATGGCTTCGCGGCAATCGTTCCAGCCTGTAGCGTATGCAGCCGCTTTGCTGCTGCCTTCAACTGGCGCATCCTGCCAATACATTTCTTCCGGCACTATCGGCGCTGGAGGGGCGGCAAATAGATATCCGCCAAAGTCAGGAAGCTCTCTAATGGCCTGTACGAATTTTTGTTTGCCTACGTCAACTCCTAATGGGTAATGAGCTATAATCTTTGCCACCGGCTCTGCTTCCAGCGATACCAGTGCAATTCGTGCCAGTTCTTCCGCTTCTTCTGCTGGCAGTACAACGTTGCTACCCGGTCCGTATGTTTCGCGCCACTGCTTGATTGTCAGCAGTCGCTCTTTGGTTATAGTGGTCATGTGTTACTCCTTAACCCGCAGTGCTTTCAACTGATGAGGGGAACAAAATCTTTTCATCAAACCCTGCATTCATATCATGAACAGCAACACACCAATCCATCGACGAACGATTATCAAGAGCCTCCATGATTTCATCCATGCGGCGCAGGTCATACAGGTAAATGCTTTTATCGCCAATGGTGTAAAAACCAATTTTTTTCGGTGATGGACAGCGATCAAGAACGTCCTGTAATTCGCTCAACCATGCTTGTTCTTTTTTTGTCAAAGTTGCCATATCACTCTCCTTTGATGCGAATGCCTGTTGCAATGCTGTTTATGATGCTGTCAGTGCATGGGGTAGAAAGCTGGGCATCTCCAGCAATTTTCATGACCTCAACATCTGCATATCGAATACCGAGGTGTATCAGACCGGCTATGCCTGACTTAAGCCGAGCATTTTCCATAAATAGAACTTTTGCCCGCTGTTTTTCTGCTTCAAGCTCAACGCGCAGCTTCCCTACCGTTAGCGCAATATCCTCGTTCTCCTGATCGCGGCTTTTGATGTATTGCAGGTTTCTTTCCCGTTCATCCAGCAGTGCCAGCACGGTTTCTGGTCCGGTCAGAAATTTGAAGGCGTTGAGCGCATCAATATCCACACCGTAATCTTTAAGTTCCTGTTCACTTAACAAGTCATCATCAGCTGGCAACATTAACAGGCGTTCCATTGCTGGAATTGCACGTTCCGCCACCTCACGCAGTGCCTGGTAATTAATTTCGCTCACTGGTTGCCTCCTTTGCGAAGCTGGGCAGCAAAGTCAACTAACCACTCAGTCATTTCAACCTTCCCTACCAGGTCTGAACCAGGGTACATACAGCAATCACTCTGCGCCGCTTTGAAATCCTTATACTCATATTCTTGGGCCACCAGATTTTTTGCAGCTTCTATAGCAGCATCCACCCCCTGCGCCCGGACTTCAGCCAGGAAAGCATCAGTGGTTGGCGTTTCAGGTATCTGTCTCCTCATCCGTTCTATTGCATGATTGAACCCGAAGTCTTCCGCGAGAGATACGTCATCCATATTGTCATTGTCATCTTCAATATCCCGTGATTCTGGAATTGCAGACTTTATTCCCGCATTCTCCGCTGCCAGCGCCGCGCACTTGGCCTCAAGATCGGCAACCACTTCCTGATGGTCTTTGTACTTAACGTATGAGCCGGAGATGTCATCACCTTCGGTGTTTAGCCATGCGTCATTGCAATTCACTGCGTAGGTTCTGATGCTCATGTTGATGCTCTCCCGCCCCTGACAGACGCCAGGCCAGTCAATAAAGTATCCGCACAATGCCTACCCTCAGACGTGCGCGCAGGATAAATGCCGTTATGACCCGGCAAAATATATGCTACCCATTCATCTTGCGTTGCCTGTTCCGCCGCCTCGCGCAGTGCCTGATAGTCAATCTTGCTCACTGGCAGCCTCCTTTGCCGGGATTTCTAACTTTTGAGTGGTTGTATCAAATTCAAACAACTTAACCACGTCATCAAACAGGACATAATCACCATCAGGATCTTCAGTCATATCTGCGCCACAATCCTGACCGCACGAGTCGCAACCATCCATATCAAGCTCGTATCGCTTCAGGTTTGCGATATTTGATAAATTCAGCGCCAGTACAGCCAGGTCATAAACCTCTTCGGCAGTGACATCGCTGTTCAGTCCCATTTCATGGCGATATATGATTTTTTCTACTCGTTGTTTTGTGATCGTCATTTTTCTCTTCACTCCGATATACAAGGATTACTACACCCCCTCTGCTGATTGCGCGAGCTGGATCCCCTGGTTCCATGCCGTCAATTCCGAAGGCTTCGGAAAACGCATTCATTGCCTTCTGGCGTTCATCCTGCTTACGGCGTTTATTCCATTTTTTCAGGAACAACAGCGACAGCCACCGTCCGCTGCAGAACACGATGTAAAAATAACCAAGGAGCGCCAGGCCGACATTCAGGGCCGTTTCTATGGTTAGTTGTGAGTCAGTTGCCATTTCTTACCTGTTTAAGTAACTGGTTGAACATAACACTTAGGGGATTGCTGTATCCAAACGGCAGATTGTTTACGCAGTACAGAATCATTTTGTTTTTTTCTCCAGTTCGTACTATTAACCCATTCCACAATAACCGTGATAATTCATTACTGATAGAAGTTGCGCTTCTTCCAAGTGCGAGGGATATATCTTCTCTACTGCAATCTGGATTTTCCTGGATATACTCGATAACGGTCATGTGGTCCCTTTTACTTAATATCTGTTTCGGATTGCATGCCATGAGTATTCATTTCGTTAATAATTTCATCCAGAAGGATTTCAAGCCCTTCTCGACCCATATCTGAAAGAATGAAACCTTTATCAGGGGAAGTAGTGAGCATTTTCTGATAAAGAAACAGCGCTCTTCCCATTCCTTCAGCTTCGCCGTATTTTTGAATTAAATTCCATTCAATATACTGTTGTAAGGCAAATCGAATGGGGCCGGGATATATCGTCATAAACCCATACATCCCGTTATATACCACGGCGTGTTCAGTTGTTCCGTGTTCATTCAGGATATCAATTGTGCCGTTCTTGTCTTCTTCTTCGTTGATGAATGTCGTCACATACAACCATCGCCACTGAGCAACCTTCATCTCAACCGGAAGTTTACCCAGTAATCCTGCTTCGTCGGCTTGCGCCAGACACTGAAGGATACGTAAACCTCGCACATTAGGAGTATCGAATTCTCCGGCATCCAGACGACGTATGGCGTCGTGATAATCAATCGTCATACTGCCAGTTCGTATACCATTGGCTGTTGCTTCAGCCTGGAATTCATCGTATTGCATGATATTTATTCCTCATCTTCATCTTCATCTTCATCTTCATCTGCTGGTGCAATAACGTCATATCCTGCCTTTTCTGCAATAAACAGGAATGTTGAAAGAGTTCCTACAAGTTCATCGTCATGAACATGGCGAATGAATATTACTTTCCCGTTTTTGATGGTCAGCAATACTCTGGTTTGTTCGTGTTCTGCTGTTTTCTGATGCATTATTATCTCCCGTATGCTTTACGCAGAAATAAGCAGGCAATATGCATGTAATTTTCACCGTATTGTGCAATAAGGCAGGCGGTCTTGTGTGATGCCATATTCTTTATAAAAGTCACAATAAAGCCTCCTGTGGATTAAGGTTGTAACAATCCCCGGCGATAAAACCGCAATAAACGTTCAGGGCATATTTGTTGTTATTGCGCTAATTCTTTTTCGGCAGCAGCTTTTGTATACTCACATGCAAAACTCAGAATTTCGCTGCCGAGTGTTTTCGTTTCGTGATTACTGGACATATGTAATACCTGTGTTGCATGCAATAAATGATAAACATTTACCGCAAATGAATCAGGCTCCAGACAAATGCCTTCGTAATTATCTTGCTGTGAGGTTGTTTCTGTCATTGCTCCTGAAGTGCATACGAGCCTGTTTTTGACAATTCTCTTTTCTCTAATCACTATATCGGCAACATCTATTGCCTTTACAACCTCCGGGAGAAGTTCCGGGTTTGTATAATCAAAGTCATCAACATGGAGAACAGTTATGTTTTCGAACTTTTTCATGGCTTCCTCAGCTGACTTATATGTTCTGCTATATAGCGAGTCTCAGAAGTGTTTTCATATTGAGACTGTTTCCGCAATGATTGATAATCAGTTACCGGATGCTTATCCGTGTCCGGCGCACGACCACACGTAGCCGCGTGTTGGTCCCCATTTTCAATTCAGCTCTCAATGGAGGATAAATGATTAACGCAGAGCAACTCGAAAAAGAGATTTCAGAACTCAAAAAAGAATTAATTTGGCACAAAGTTGCTATCTCCGCATTAATTCGTCAGGTAGTTTCACCTGAAGATAAAGTAAAGTTTATGAAGCAGTTCTCATCTTCATCAAAGGAGTTTTTCACTGACGAGGTTCATCCAGAGGCTGGATTTTGGATCCGTCAATTATTTTCGCAAGATAAGCGTAAATAGCGTCATCAATACTCGCGTCGCTCTTGAATTTAAGAGCGATGCTCTTTATATCCTCTGAAATTATTACCAGATCACCATATGTTATATTTTTATTATTGCGCGCAGTGCTTTTTTGTATGAAATCAAGCAATTCACCAATGAGACAAATATGGTAAGCATCACAGTTTTTCATGCGCAAGTATCCCCACCTGTTGGTTTACCAGTTAACAGGCACATCGGATCGCAGCCAAGAATATTTGCCAGTGGGATAAGCATACTGATAGTTGGTTCATACTCTCCGCTCTCCCACTGGATGATAATTTCTTCATCGAGATCGAGCAGCCTGGCGAGTTCGGCGGTTGTTAAGCCGCAGGCTTCGCGTTGGGTGCGAAGACGGTTGTTGATTGCAGAATTTTTGTTCTGTAAAAGCATTGCTGACGATAGCTTTCTGGATATGCTATTTGTCATATCCCATGCCAGTCCTGCGCATGACTCTATATCGCTAGAGAGCGTAGCATCAGGTGTTGCTTTTGCTATTAGTGTAATGAGGCTGCCGAGGTTTTTCAGTTCTTCGAGACAGTCAAGAGTTGTAGCTTTATTGATCATGAGATGATACCTCAGTTACGAACTTTGTTTTATGGTAACTAAGGTATCAAGGTGTGGCAAGTGATTTTTGATGCTTTGGTTTCTTTTTGTGTTTTGTGTCTGGTCAGAAAATATCCCACCTGGCATCAACCACAACACCTACTATTTCGCAATCATTGTCCATTTCTATGATTGGATATTGTGGATTAAGGGGCTTTAGAAACGCCTTTCCCATGTCAGAAATATATTTTTTGAATGTTGCTTCATTGGTGGATTTTTTTCTGGCGATGACGTAACACCCTGAAAAAACTTCTTTATCTGGGTTGACAAGGATCGACATTCCTTCAGGAAATGTTATTCCTACGGGCGAAGTCATTGAGTCTCCGTGCACTTCCAGCCAGAACCCCCTCTCACCAGCGTATTTTACAGAATGCCTCCAATTATCCTGATCATACATGTTGTAGTCATCACCAGAAGTTGCGAATAATCCTGCCTGAACCCAGTTAATTACAGGGTAAGAGTGTGCTGTGTCTCTCTGTGGGCAGCTCTTAACATTATTTTCCCAATGCTTATCTTTTTCATCTCCGTTCTGAAGCCACTGCGGTGAACACCGCAGTGCAGCTGCAACTTTAAAAAGGGTGTCACCGTTGAAACTTTTTGTAAGGCCTTGCTCGGCTTTACTGATTGCAACTCTGGTGATCCCAGCTTTTTTAGCCAACGCATCTTGTGTTAACCCAGCTTTTTGCCGTGCGTTGATGAGACGTTCACCTAAAGACTTCATTTTTCTTCTCCTCTCATGGCTGTTGATACTAAAGTAACAGAATTTCTTGATACTTTGGATTCCCGTGGTTAACATCGTTGGATAACAAAGTATCTGGTGTGAGACTAAAGAATGACCCTTTATGAAATATTAAAAATTCAATTTAAAACCAATGCTGCTATTGGTCGCAGGTTCCCAAAGAAAGGAAGGCCTCGTGGCAGTCAAGGTGTTGGAAAGTGGAAAACGCGAGGTGTTCCGGAGGATGTTGCCATTCTTTGTCATCTGGATCCGAGCATTCCATATACACACCCAAGTCTAGCGAATACAGAAGATGACAAGCCCACAGGAGACCAACAATGAACACCGCAATTTTTAACGGCAAAGCATCCATGACCAGCGTTGAGATCGCAGAGCTGGTGGGTAAACGTCATGACAATGTGAAACGCACTATTGAAACATTAGCCAAAGGTGGCGTTGTCCGGTCTCCTCAAATTGAGGTTTCCGAAAGAATCAATAACTTAGGTTTTAAAGTTCAATATGAGCATTACCTGTTTGAAGGAGAACAAGGTAAGCGCGACAGCATCATTGTCGTCGCACAGCTCTGTCCTGAATTCACTGCTCGCCTGGTAGATCGCTGGCGCGAACTGGAAGAACAGATCCGTAAGCCAATGAGCGAAATCGAAATGGTTGCCGCGATGGCTCTTGAAGCAGTTCGTCAGCAGAAACGGATCACTCAGGTGGAAGAAAAAGTCAGCCACGTTGCTGAAACAGTCGAGCAAATTAAAAAGGGCACTATTCGTGAGGGCTATGCCGGATATCGCCAACTGAAAGCAAAAACCGGTTTGTCAGATGATAAATGCCGCAATCTGGTGAACGCCTATCAGATTCCTACAGACACCCATGAGTTCATGACGCCGGACGGATTGTTGTCACGTCGCGCAATTGTTGCTGTGGAACCGTTTATGGCTGCTTTTTATCGGGTTATGGAGGAAGCAGAACCGCGAGGGACTCGCTGGTATCACCCGAAAATGGGGTTATTTCAGGTTATTGGTTGGCAGCGGTGAAAAAAAGCCGGGAGTAACCCGGCTCACTCAACATCAATAACGGGGAGCTGTTTCGCATAAAACGGCTCCGAAACATCCAAGAACAGTTCTAAAGATATCAGCAGCTATATGATCATTTCAAGACCAAATATTGATTCTGCAATTTCGGGACGTTACACTGTCTCCGCACCTTATAAAGCGGGTGCCGGGATTGGCGTCCTGAAATTCGCACATGCGCATAACCGCGCTTCAGCGGTTTTTTTGCGCACGTTTCCTCACATCCAAATTATGGTGGGGCGTGCAGGGGCATCGAAAGATGCGCCGGGGTCATGTGCGACCGGTTACGCCAACCCTGTACGTCTCACCACCTCTGTGATTGGCGTCCCATGTGGTGAGTTTTCAAAATTCGCACATGAGGATGTCACTATGGCAACCACCCCTACCCAAACTCACCCTAAAATTGATGTTATCCATGGGAAGGCTGTTACCTCTTCTTTGGCCGTTGCCGAATATTTCTGCAAGCAGCACAAAAACGTTATTCAAAAAATCCAGACGCTTGAGTGCTCTGTTGAATTCACTGAGCTGAATTTTCAGCCCAGTGATTACACCGATTGCACAGGCCGCAAACTACCTTGCTATCAAATCACCCGCGATGGCTTCGCGTTCCTTGCTATGGGCTTTACTGGCAAACGTGCAGCCCGGTTCAAAGAGGCATACATCAACGCCTTTAACCAGATGGAGAAGAATTTATCTGGTGCTGACGCGGTTGATATGTCAGCTGTCGCACGAAACGCCAGAGGCGTATACCTGCATTTGCGTGAAATCCATCAAATCTGGACAAGCCAGCTTTATCCAATGCTTAAGGCCGTTGAATCTCCGCTGGCTAGCAAACTGTACGACCGTGTTGGTGATGCTGTTTTTGGCGCTGCACTTGTTGATTCCAGGCTGAATGGTTCTGACAAGGAGGTTCGCCCATGATTAGTTACGAAATCATCATCTCCACTACGGAATACAGAAACGATGTATCAGTTCGCACGGATGTATCTGTCTGGCACCGTCGCTATAAATCCAGAAAAACAGCGGAACTGAAAGCGGCAGAGATGTGTGAAACCATCTCAATGAAAGGTAGCCCGGTTAAATACGTAACTACGGCAGAGGTGCGTCCATGATCCGCCACATCGTTAATTCCCTGTATCACCGATACAACCGTTGCCCCCGTGTGGGGCAGTGGTTCGCCACCAGCAACGGTCACGTTCTGCGGGTTTGCCTAGTCAACGCTGAAAGCCAGAAAGTCGTGTGCGAACTACAGGGGCGTAGCTACACCATCAGTTACCCTCTGGCGGTATTTCTGTCTGGAAAAATGTTTAAGCGTCTGGGAGGTGTGGCGTGAACTGTTTTCAGTTTGTGTG
>ERZ1673734.772-NODE-772-length-24160-cov-17.092719_pt1 | contig 24160 bp, 26 predicted proteins | sample MGYA00580199_ERZ1673734 | MGnify/ENA primary metagenome ERZ1673734 (study PRJEB41218, sample SAMN15661742) | gut metagenome | host: Homo sapiens | place: Canada: London | collected 2015-08-20/2019-03-30 | study: EMG produced TPA metagenomics assembly of...
CATTCGTTTATGGCTGGATGCGCGAGCGGGTGAGCCTATGACGACACTCAAATCTTTACTGGCGGCAATCGGAGTTGCGATCCTGATGGTGCTTGGTGCATTTGGTGTGGGCCGTTTTCGCGGGCGTGAACAGGCTGAAGAAAAAGCAGACCGGCAGCGCACAGAAGAAAAGACCGCAGCCATTGAGTTAGTAGCCGAACGCCGTGTAGAAGCAACGAAAGAGGCCAGCAATGTACAGCAGAATGTTAACCGCATGCCTGATGACGATGTTGATCGCGAGCTGCGTGACACGTGGAAGCGTCCCGGTGGTGGTTGATACAGCCTGTGACTGGGTAAAGCCAATCTACCTTACTGATCACGACATTGATGTTCTTGACCGCCAGACGAAGCGCGACATCCTGGCGCATAACAAAGCGTGGCAGGCAAACTGCCAGAAAACAAAAGAATCGGGGGCAAAGTGACGAAAACCAACCAGTGCAGTGAAGGTTTCGACAATCCATCCAGGTTCCGTGAGGAATGGGATAAGCAGACCGAAAATAAGTAGGCCGTTACAGAAGCTCTTCTCTGAGGGGCTTCGATAATGGATACCACCACGCGCTGTATCGTCGCAGCACCTCCACATTAACCATGACCGTAGGCCGACGGGCTGATCCTTAGCGCGAGTGTGTGGAAGTAATCAATAACGATACATACCGCTGTTTTCCGCAACTAAATCGCGGGTTTGGGCTCATTGCTCGCCAGCTCAGAGCGAGGGTAGAAGAATCTGAGTCCGTTTTACAGAGGTTTCCACTGCGAAATCTCGATAAAGCAGGATTTATTTTATGTGCGCCTACGGGCGGGATACTCACTTTTTAGCAGGATATTCCAATATGGCGACCAAAAAGAAAACTGGCCGCCCTTCTGATTATTTACCAGAGGTGGCTGATGACATTTGCGCACTCATCGCTTCTGGTGAAAGTTTGCGCTCCGTGTGTAAGCGTCCAGGCATGCCGAACACCACAAAAGTGATGCGTTGGTTGCGTGAACATGAAGACTTTCGTGAACAGTACGCGAGGTCAATGGAGTCAAGAGCCGATGCTGTATTCGAAGAGTTATTCGACATTGCCGACGAAGTTTATGAAGAGTCAGCGGCTGTTGCCAAAGCTCGCCTGCGTATCGACACTCGCAAATGGGCGCTGGCCCGGATGAATCCGAAGAAGTACGGCGACAAGGTTAGTCAGGAAATCGACCACAAATCATCCGACGGCAGCATGACTCCGAAGCCGACAATCATCCAGCTACTACCCGTTGAGCCGAAAGCATGAGTAACGCCGTTCAACTGCCGATCCCCGCGAAGCTTGCGCCGCTGTTCACTGCGGTGAATAAGCGCTACCGGTGCTCGCATGGTGGGCGTGGCAGTGCCAAGACGCGCACTTTTGCGCTGATGACAGCCGTAAAGGCGTATCAGTCGATGATGAACGGAGAAAGCGGAGTGGTGCTCTGCGCGCGTGAATTCATGAACTCTCTGGAAGAGTCGAGCATGCAGGAAGTGAAAAAGGCGATCCTTTCTGTTCCCTGGCTGGCTTCCAACTTTGATATCGGCGATAAGTACATCCGCACCATCGACAAGAGCGTTAACTACGTGTTCTGCGGTCTGCGGCATAACCTCGACAGCATCAAGTCGAAAGCGCACATCCTGCTTTGCTGGGTAGATGAGGCTGAATCAGTAAGCGAAATAGCCTGGCAGAAGCTGAGCCCGACAGTTCGTGAAGAGGGCTCAGAGATTTGGGTGACGTGGAACCCGGAGCGCGACGGCAGTGCCACGGATAAGCGTTTCCGTAAAGAAGCTGGCGACGACTGCATAACCGTTGAGATGAATTACACGGATAACCCGTGGTTCCCGGATGTGCTGGAAGGTGAGCGACAGAACGATCAGCGCCGCCTCGATCCGGCAACATACGCATGGGTGTGGGAGGGGGCTTACCTTGAAAACTCAGATAAGCAGGTACTGGCCGGAAAATACCGGATCGCTGAGTTCTCGGAAAACCTCTGGAAAGAAGCTGAGCGCCTGTTCTTCGGTGCAGACTTCGGTTTCGCCAAAGACCCGAACACTCTGGTGCGTTCGTTCATCCTGCATAACCGGCTGTACATTGAGTACGAGGCATACGGGCAGCAGACAGAGCTCGACCACATGCCAGAGCTGTATGACACAATTCCCGGATCGCGTGACTGGCCCATCAAGGCCGACTCCGCTCGACCCGAGACGATTAGCTATCTCAAGCGACAGGGCTTCAATATCTCAGCTGCTGAGAAGTGGCAGGGGAGCGTTGAGGACGGCATTGCACACCTTCGCGGATTCGACGAAATAATTATCCATCCACGCTGCAAGAACGTGGCGCGAGAGGCCCGCATGTGGTCGTACAAAACGGACCGCATCACCGGCGAGGTATTGCCGAAGCTCGCCGACGGCTATGAACACTGCTGGGACGGTATTCGCTACAGCCTAGACGGACATATCAAACGTAAACAGCAGGGTGTCGGCATGATGATTCCGAAACGCCTTCGATAATCAACGGACACGACATGAACGATAAATTACAGCTGGCGGTTAATCACGCGATTAACGACGCCAGGCTTGCTCGCGCCCGCATGGGGATGCTTAACCCTTCGATGGGGCTGGACGCCAAGCGTAATTCTGCGTGGTGCGAATATGGATTCCCTGAGCAGGTAACCTACGAAAACCTCTATGCCCTGTACCGCCGTGGCGGTATCGCTCACGGTGCAGTTGAGAAGCTAGTGGGCAAGTGCTGGCAGACGAACCCGGAAATCATCGAGGGTGACGATGCCGACGAGAGCGAAAACGAAACCACCTGGGAAAACAAGTCAAAGCAGGTATTCAACAACCGGTTCTGGCGCTCATTTGCCGAGGCGGATCGCCGTCGCCTTGTCGGTCGTTATGCAGGCATCCTTCTGCACGTCCGCGATGAAAAAGACTGGAACCTTCCGGTTACCAAAGGGCGAGGGTTGCAGAAGGTTTCCGTGGCGTGGGCCGGATCGCTAACGGTGAGCGAGTGGGACACTGGCCTGAACTCGAAAACCTACGGTCAGCCGAAAATGTGGCAGTACGCCGAACGGTTGCCGAATGGTTCAAGTCGCCGCGTCAATATCCACCCGGATCGGGTATTCATCCTTGGCGATTACTCGGAAGATGCCATTGGCTTCCTTGAGCCAGCTTATAACGCCTTTGTGAGCCTTGAGAAAGTAGAGGGCGGGTCTGGTGAGTCATTCCTGAAGAACGCCGCTCGCCAGCAGAACATCAACTTCGACAAAGAGGTTAATTTTGGTGACCTGGCTTCGATGTATGGCGTATCGGTTGATGAGTTGCAGGAGCGTTATAACGATGCGGCAAGAGAGTTAAACCGAGGGAATGACACGCTACTCATTACCCAAGGGGCCAACGTTACATCGCTGGTTTCTCCAGTTTCAGACCCTTCGCCGACATACGATGTAAACCTGCAAACAGCTGCCGCCGGAGTTGATATCCCGACGCGCATTCTGGTTGGTAATCAGCAGGCCGAGCGCTCCAGCACTGAGGACCAGAAATACTTCAATACTCGCTGCCAGTCTCGCCGTGGCGACCTGTCATTCGAGATTGAGGACTTCTGCGACAAGCTGATCGAATTAAGCATCCTCGATCCGGTCATTCAGAAGACCGTTATCTGGGACGACCTCAACGCGCAAAGCGACAGTGAAAAACTGGATGCCGCTCAGAAGATGTCGCAAATCAACAGCGCTTCCATCGGCACGGGTGAGCAGGTTTTTACTGGTGAAGAAATTCGCGTGGCCGCCGGGTATGAGGGTTCGCCCGAACCACTTCCAGAGGTAGATGATGACGAAGAAGAAATTGAAGTCACCGATACTTCCGGGAAACCTTAAAGACCCGACGGGTGCCGACCGACTTGAGCGCGGGGCAATGAGCGAGTTCGCCAGGCGAATGAAGCGTATTGGTAAGGCGTACAAGGGCATTCTCGACCGCATTCCTGCATCGCCATCAGTAAACCAGCGTTACACCTTCGACCTCGATTCCACCCAGCTATCAATGCTCCTCAGCAATGCCTCATTGCTGGTGGATGAGATATTGGGTGCGGATAACGAGACGGAGTTCTGGTTCTGGACTGAATACGTTAACCCGGCGTATCAGCGCGGGACGGCGCAGGAGTTTGCCAATCTGGCGCAGCAATCAGCCGTGTACGCTGCCGGACAGGAAAGCGTATCGACAATCCTTCTCAGCGAACCGTACCGACGCAGGCTGATTCTTGTTCGCGCTCGTACCTTCGAGGAAATGAAGAACCTCAGCGCCACTGTGAAAGCCGACATGGCGAGGATACTGACCGATGGGCTTGGGCGCGGACAGAACCCGCTGGAAATAGCGAAACGCATCACTGAGCAGACGGGAATTGAGTCTCGTCGGGCTAATCGTATTGCCCGGACGGAGATTACCACCGCGCTGCGCCGCGCGCGCCTGGACGAGGACGATGAAGCCAGGGAGCAATATGGCATTCGGACAAAGCAGATGCACATTTCAGCACTCAGTCCTACGACCCGTAGCACGCATGCCGCGCGCCACGCCCACCTGTACACCGCAGAAGAACAGCGGGAGTGGTGGGCTAAGGACGCAAACAGTGTGAACTGCAAATGCTCCACGATCGCCGTTATGGTCGATGAAAGTGGCAATCCTATAAGCGAATCCATCGTCGAAAAAGCTAAGAAAGTCTTTAACACAATGAAAGCCCGTGGCTACCAATGGGCTAAGGGTTAACACATGCCAATGCAGGTCAACATCACCACTAAGGTGAACAGCCAGTCTATCCGGCGCGAAACATACAACGGGCGTGAGCATCTTGTGTTGCCGAGCTATACGCTGCCGGCGAACGTCGTCATGAATGGCGGGCTGTACACAGAAGATGAAATCAACGCGCACTATCAGGGGCTGGAAGGCACTCTTGCGCCTCTGGGGCATCCTCAGGTTAACGGCCAGTTCGTGTCTGCATTCTCTCCTGAAGGGCTTTGCACCGGATTCGTAGGCGCGTGGAACCGTAACGTTAAGAAGTCCGGCAATCGGATCTACGTAGAGAAATGGGTGGATGTGGCCCGCGCTGAAGAGTCAGAAGGCGGGCGAGAGCTGCTTGAGCGAGTAGCAGCTATAGAGCGTGGCGATGACGTACCGCCCATTCATACCAGCGTGGCCGCTTTCCTCGACCAGCTTGAGCCGAACGAGCAACAGAGAGCTACGGGCGCCGAGTGGGTGGCGAAGATTCACAGCATGGACCACGACGCGATCCTGCTGCATGAGGTTGGCGCGGCGACGCCGGAGCAGGGCGTGGGCCTGATGGTTAACGCTGACCTTGCGCAACCGCTAAAGGCTAACTCAGGAGCATTGGTGGGGGAATCCTACCGGGAGCGTGAGCAGCGTCTCGATCGCGCAGCTAAAGCGAAGTTTGCATCCGGGACAGATGAATACGCCTGGGTGGCTGACTTCACTGACTCGCAAGCGGTAATCATCCGCAACGGCGGCACTGCTGAAGTGTTTGGCTACAAATCAGAGGGCGGCGTAATCACCTTCGACGATACCGGCACAGCAGTAGCGCGCCAGGAGTCATGGGTGGCAGTCGTCGCTAACAAATTCAAAGCTCTATTCACACCGCAGGAACAGCCTGCACCAAACCACAAAACGGAGGGCGACATGCCTTTAACCAAAGAAGAACTGGAACAAATCGGCAGCATGGTTAGCGAGGCCGTCGCCACCAATACCGAAAAGGCTATTAAGCCTCTGGCGGAGAAGGTTGATGCGCTACAGGCCAACCAGGACAAGCTGACCGAAACCCTGACTGCAAACTCACGCGCGGAAGAGAAAACGAAACGTGAAGCGGTGGCAAAAGTTCACGGCGATATTGTGGCTAACGCCCTGTCTGGCGAAGCTCTGGACGCAATGTTCAAGTCGCTGGGCGAAGCTGCTCCGCTGGGCACTAACTCTGCGCAACAGCAGAAAGAAACCGGTGCGCCGAACCCTGACGAATACTTCAAGAAATAAGGAGCCAGACTAATGGCACGTTATCGCCGCGTTAATATCGACGGTCAGTCTCTGTACAAGACCGAAACCCGCGCCGCCGCCGCAGCACTGCTTCCCGGTACGGCTGCTGTTATCAATGGCGACAATCAGTTTGCGCAGGCAACCGCGCTTACTGGTCGCATCTACATCATCGACGTGGCCTACCATCAGGGCTTGAATATCACAGAAGCGGTTCCCGCTGGTGATTCCGCTGTAGGCAACTACGTCGAAGAAGGCCGCGAGCTGGCGCTGCTCTGCGTCGCCGGAACCTACGCCAAAGACGACCCGATCAAGCTGGGCGCAGATGGTAAGTTCACGAAGGCAACGGCGGATACCGATTCGGTGATCGGCTACAGCCAGGATGATGCAACCATTGCCGCCAGCACTACCGATTTCATCCGCGTGCGCATGCGCGTTGGCACTGTGGCTGCACCGGCAACCGGCGGCGGCGAGTAAAGGAGAGCAAGAATGTATTTTACCCCCGAAACACTGGCTGCTAACAGCCGACTGCGCGGGCACTGGAATGAGCTGTGGGCCAACCGCAACATCTTCAACCATCATCACGACATGATGGTTAACTCATATCGCCAGAGCATGACCCCGGAAATGCTGGCAGCTAACGCTATAGGTGGCTTCGCCCGTGAGTTCTGGGCCGAGATTGACCGCCAGATTATCCAGATGCGCGATCAGGAAATTGGCATGGAAATCGTCAATGACCTGATGGGCGTGCAGACTGTGCTGCCTATCGGAAAAACCGCGAAGCTGTATAACGTGTCTGGCGATATCGCTGATGACGTTTCTATCAGCATCGATGGCCAGGCGTCGTATTCCTTCGACCACACGAACTTCGGTTCTGATGGCGACCCGATCCCGGTATTTACTGCCGGTTACGGCGTCAACTGGCGTCATGCTGCTGGCCTGAACACTGTTGGTATCGATCTGGTGCTGGAGTCTCAGTCCGCGAAGATGCGCAAATTCCACAAGAAGCGCGTCAACTTCTATCTGAACGGCGACTCCAGCATTGTTGTTGATGGCCTCCCAGCTCAGGGAATGAAAAACCACCGCAATACGCAGAAGATCAACCTGGGCAGCGGGGCGGGCGGCGCCAATATCGATCTCACCACCGCAACCCCGGCTCAGTTGCTGGCCTTCTTCGGCCCGACCGGACCGTTCGGCCTGACGGCTCGCCGCAACAAAGTTACCGCTTACGACAAGTTGTGGGTCAGCCCGGAAGTGTGGGCAAACATGGCGAAGCCGTATCTGGTAGACATCAACACCGGCACCAATGCCCTGTTGAGCGGAACCGTTCTGGATGCGATCAGCAAGTTCATTCCTGCGAAGTCCATCCAGATGTCCTACGCGCTGTCTGGCAATGAGTTCCTCGCCTATGAGCGTCGCCAGGACGTAATCTCCCCGCTGGTCGGTATGGCGGTGGGCGTTGTTCCGCTCCCGCGCCTGCTCCCTCAGTCGAATTATAATTTCCAAATTATGAGCGCAGAGGGTTTGCAGATTAAGAAAGATGGTGAAGGTTTAAGCGGCGTTGTTTATGGCGCGAACTTGGCCTAATGATTCATTTCCGCGCAGATGATGATAAAATAGGCGAGCCGATGCATGCGCTAACATGACACCGGCTCTAACCAATCATTACCTGTTCGGAGGTAAATCATGGCAACACCAATTCTATCTGACTTGATTGCAGTGGATCCATCATCTTCAACTGGATTGCGGTGGATTGTGGCAAGGGGTAGGCAAAAGGCCGGTAGCGAAGCCGGTTGCTTATTCAACAGCGGCACAAACCAATATTATGTCGTCCGCATCAATAAAGTTCTCTATTACGCTCACAGAATTGTTTGGGAATTAACCAACGGCAAGATTGCTGGAGATTTAACCATCGATCACATTGATGGCAATGGCCTAAACAATGCAAAAGAGAATTTGAGGGTGGCTTCCTTCGCCTTGAACTTGAGGAACCGAAGGAAAAGCGACTCCAGAGAATCGGTATCTGTTGGTGTCAGTTTGAATAAAAGAGAGCGCGATAAGGGCTACAAAGCTCATTATCGTGGGCTTGATGGAAAGAAACATTTTAAGTTCTTTGGGTTCTCAACTCATGGCGAGAAAAGAGCGCTTGAACTCGCAATCGAGTGGAGAAAGGAAAGGATGCTTGAGCTCAATGAGGCTGGCGCGGGATACACGTCGCGGCATCTTTCCGGTGAATAATCAAACAATCAAATAAAGTCCGCTTCGGCGGATTTTTTTATGAGAGAAATATATGGCTGAAAAATACGAAGTGGTTAAGCCGTGGCACGGCGTTGCGCTTGGTGACGTTGTTGAGCTGGGCGAAGTTCATCCGTCGCTGAAACCGCATGTGCGCAAGCTGTCCGATAAAGCTGCTGCGGAACTGGTACCTGCAACCCCGGGTGCTGGCACTGGCAACAAAGCGCGCAAAGAGGCAGTCATTGCCCGACTCGATGCGCTGGGAATTGAGCATAAAGGCAACCTGGGCCTGGAGAAGCTCACCGAGTTGTTGCCGGAAGGTGAACTCGAAAAGCTTTTCCCTGCTGAATAACAGCCGCCGCTAAGGCGGTTTTTTTATGCCCTCTTCGGGGGGCTTATCAGAGGCTCGCATGATTACCACAGTACAGGCCAAGGAATATCTGGAGTCAGTCGGTATCACGCTGCCTGATTTCATCCTGCAGGCTCTTTTAGAGCAGGCTGGCAGCATTCAGGAGTGCCTGGATGCGCATTACCCTCCCGCAACCGCTCTGCTAATACAGTCCTACCTGCTGGGGCTAATGGCGCTGGGGCAGGGTGACAAGTACATCAGTTCTCAGACAGGGCCCAACGGCGCATCACGCTCATTTCGGTACCTGTCTTTTGCTGACCGATGGAAAGCCTCTCTGGGGCTTCTGAGGGGACTAGATAAGTATGGATGCGCTACAAGCCTGATCCCGCCTGATCCGACTAACACCGCTTTCGCTGGCATCTGGATTGCCCGGGGCGGCTGCATGTGCAACGGGAGTCGATGATGGCGTTGATATCGGTCAAGCAGAGGCTTCCTGAGCCCTTCGTAAAGGTCTGGGTTATCACTGACTGCGGGCGGCGGGTCACGGGTTACGTTAAAAGTAACGGTGAATGGTATTTGCTGTGCCGGAAGGTAGCCGCTGAGAATCCGGAGATTATCCGGTGGGAGGATGATAGTGTCAGCCACGGCTAACTGGTCTTACACCAATGTCGCCACTGTCTACCCTCGCGTCTATGACGACTGGAACAACACCTGGACAAACGGCACCCCATACCTGATTGACTGCACCTGGACGGCTAACAATGAGGTTGCGGTAGATGCCAATGGTAAAGAGTTCACCACTAACCTGATTTTCTTCACTGAACTGAAGCGTAACGGCGTCAGCTCAACCATGCCGCAGCGAGACTGGTACATCGCCAGAGGTGACACATCGGCGCTATCCGATCCGCTTAAAGCAGGTGCCAACGTCATTCGGGCCGTAACCGAATGGGATATGTCACCATTTGGTGAAGAGCCCGACTACAAAATCCTGACGTGAGGTAATCATGCCCGTTAAAGGTATCAAGCGCGTCCAGATGAATACCAGCAGGGTGCTGAGTGACATAGCCGGAATACGCACGGAGAAGGTTCTGTACCAGGTCATGAATGCCGGTGCCAATCATGCTGCTCTAATCACTCCTGTTAAATCGTCAACCCTCATCAACAGCCAGTACAAGCGGCTCGAACCCATGCCCTCAGGAATGATAGGCAGAGTGGGTTACACGGCAAATTATGCAGCTGCTGTTAATGCTGCAAAGGGCAAGCTCAAGGGCAAGCCAAGGCCTGACGGTAGCGGTAATTACTGGGACCCTAACGGCGAGCCGGACTTTCTCCGCAAAGGCTTTGAGCGCGACGGCCTCAACGAGATTAAGGCCATCATCAGGCAAGGATACAAAGTATGACGCGTAGCGAGGTGTATGACGCTCTGAGAGCGTGGTTGCAGTCCCACGGTTTTGATGTCGGCTATCGCGTCCAGAAACGCTTCTGGAACGAGCTGGAAGGAACTGAAGGGGAAAGATACCTCGTCATCCAGCAGGGCGGTGGCGGCAAGCCTGATGAGGCCATAACACGAGATTATTTCAGATTCCTTGTTCTTTCCGGTCAGAACGACAGCGACATTAACGAAGTTGAAGACCACGCTGATGCAATACGTCAGGCGATGATCGACGACTACCAGACTGAGTGCATCATCTCGATGCAGCCAATCGGCGGTATCCCCGCCATCCAGACCGAAGAAGGTCGCTACCTCTTCGATATTTCCTTTCAAACCATCATTTCCCGATAACACGGAGATAAAGACATGGCATGTGAAGCTGGTGCTTTCACAGGGCGTGATGTCGTCGTTTACTACGCGATTGGCTGCCCCGAATCACAACCCGCCAACGGTGACTATAAGCGCCTTGGTATGATGCGCGGGAAGACTGTTTCCGCCGAATGGGATACTGCAGACGCTACCGCTGATATGAGCGCAGCGTACACGCAGGAAAATCTCGTAACCTACAAAAACATCTCGTTCTCTGGAGATGGCGTAACCCGCAAAGAAGATGTCTATGCGCAGAACGCGCTGAAGCGTCACGTATACAACCCGCCGGCAGAGACCAGCAATCAACCGTATGTCTGGCTGAAAATCATCTCTCCAAACGACATTACCGAAGGCCCGTTCATGGTGACTTCATGGGAAGACGAAGCCCCTCATGATGACGTGGCCACATGGTCTATTGAAGCATCAAGCGCGGGTCAGGTGGATGTGCGTGATGTCGGCGCCGTAATCACCATTACTACCCAGCCGCAGAATCGCACACTCACTGTGGGTGATGCGCTCAATCTTTCGGTGGCGGCAAATGTCTCTGACAGCTCCACTCTGACCTATCAGTGGAAGAAGGGCGGTACTGACATCTCAGGTGCGACGAACGCTACTTACACGAAGGCCAGCGTCGTTACGGGTGATGCGGGTTCTTACTCCTGTCAGGTTACATCCTCAACCGCCGGCTCGGTAACCTCCAGCCCAGCTACTGTAACCGTGAACGCAGCCTAAATCCATGGGAGGCTTGGCCTCCCTCTTATTGAGAGTTTCCATGAAAGCAATCACCGATATCGGCCAGGCTGTCATTCGCGCCAGCGGCAAAGAGATATTCCTCAACCCTTCATTCCTGGCTATGTCCCGAATCGGCACGCCTGAGCAAATCGTTGATGCTTTCGTGAAAGTTCATGCAGGCCATTACCCAAAGCACAGAATTGCAGACCCCCAGATTCTGAAAGCGGCTAATGCACGCTGCTTTGCGGATATGGCAGCGGCCGCAGCTAGTGTAGTCAAACACTGCTCTGAAGGCGACATTACTGAAATCATCGGCTCTTACTCAGTGACTACGGCGGGACGCCTCCTGTTTAAGCCTGGCTCGTTGCCAGTTGAAGACGTCATCCAGCTGGCGCGTCACCTGATTTTGCATGGCGTAATGGGTGATCAGCCGCCAGAAGAGTTCGAGAGCAAGAAAGGCGAGTACAGCGATAAATTCGATGCCCGTACATTCGTTTATACCGCAGTTGCCCACCTCGGGATGAGTGAGGCAGACGCCTGGAACATGACGATGACAAGCTTCCGGGCTGCCATGAATGCCAAGTTCCCGCAAAAGGATAAAGGCAAGGTGCCAACCCAGGAGAAATACGACGAGGTTATGGACTGGGCGGAGCAGATGCTGGCGATGGATGCGCAGAGGCATGGGCCACATTAAATTGATATTGTTCAGTTGAGATTGCCAATAACAACTAGCGTGATAGGATAAATCTCATTTTTCAATTGAATGAGGAAGTTATGGATAAGTGCCCAGATTGTCAAAGCCCAGTAGTGTTGAGTGGTAAAGTTAGTTGCTGGTGCGATAGAGATAACTGTTTTGGTCAACGTTGCGGTGCGGACAGTTTATATGACGATTACACCTGCACCAATCAGGAGTGTGGGAAGACCGGTACTCCTGATAAAACTAAAGCTTACTATGAGCGTCACTCGCGCTAGGCTTTCAGGCCCACTGCGGTGGGCCTGTTCTTACATTTCATCCGCTTCTCTTGAAATCGAGAAAAGAACATTGATTGCCAGCAAATAAGCGTTGTCGACCACGCCATATGTAGCGCTGGTTATGACGTTCGAATGCCTGCCAAGGGCATTTTCTATATAAGAGAGTAGATTGCCGTCGCATCGCTCGCTCTTAGGGTCTAAAACGTCGAGTGCGATGATATAGCTTCGGTATTTATCAAAAATAGTGCTCACGAAATTTTCTCGCTCAGTACATGAGTAGAACTCATCAAGGGAGAGAGGGCGGTTAAGCTGTTCAAGTCTGGTTAGTTCCCTTGTTAGGGATTGACATCCGTCACGTAATTTTTCTGCGGCAACTTTCATAGAGATCCTTATTTACTGGTAAGAGATAACGATGGGTAAACTTCAACTAAAAAATGGCGAAGGTGATTTATCAACCATTCGGCGCCCTGTGGGCCTGTCACCCGAAACCAAACGGAGACTTTCTCATAGGCTCCCCTGTATTCGAGAGGGGTATACTCCCAAGCAAAGCTTCTGCGACAATATTCAATTGGATGAGGTTCCGACTTATCATCCGAGTATAAAGCGCTAATCCATTCGTAAAAGTATTCGTCAAGAATCCTTAGGTCTTCAGTGGTTGGTTGGCGCATGTTAGGGCGATGTGAAAACTCGATATAACCTGCAAAGTAACCATCATCCTCGCCGAAATCGCAGCCAAAAGTCATAAAATGACCATGCTTTAAGTTCACTTCTTCAACAAGCCGCCGCAACCAAGGCCAGTCTTTGATTTCATGAATTTCCTCAATCCGATTTGGCTCGTCAACAAGGTCTATCCCACCATTATTGACGCCACCATCCGCATGGATTTCTTTACGATAAGGGAATCGAGTAAAGTGATCGTTTATTTTTGCTTTTTCCATTGGGCCCTTTCCGTTAGTTGTATGCCTTTGAAGGCTAACCTGGTGACGGAGTATCGCAAAGCTTGATAAAGGATCAGTATCCAGACAGTCGACTGAGATCAATAAATCAGCGTTTGCCGTTGCACCTGTGCTATTCCTGGGTAGGATGTTTCCACTTTTACCAAAGGGGATAGGGATATGAAGCTTGAAAAGGGGGCAGAACTTTCGGATGGAAGGGTAATCTACTGGTTAGGTAACCTTTGTATTAATTGTGTTCCGAGTCAAGACAAAAGATGGCATGTTGGGCACTTTGATCGCGCAGAATATGAGTCTCGATGGGAAAATACGGTTGCTTTACTAAAAGACGAAAAATTTCAGTTCATGGTTAAGGTCGGCCCTGGCTTATCCGTTAGAGCTCGATGTGTTTCAGTCAATGGAACGTTTGTTTTCAGTGTGCACCGTGATCCGTATGCGACGATGGAAGCTATCATTGTTCTCGATGCCCAACAGAAAGAAGTTTTCAAGCTAACTACAACGACACATCTAACAGCCTGCTCAATCTCTGAGTTTGCTGAATATTTGGCGCTCTCTTTCTATGGGTCGCCAAAAAGCAAAGAACAGTTTGATAACAAATTAGAGGTTTTCAATCTCAAAACAGGCGAAGTGGTGTCCTCTATCAATAAAGATGAAGAGCTAAGACACGCGGAAATCAGCGTTACCGAGCCAGATGGTAATGTCGTTGCTTTCTATAAGGGAAAATGCTTTAAAGTTTGCTAGGATTGACGCCATTCTTTATCTAGGGGAGAGGGTTATGAAGAAGGTGCTGATTGGCATTTCAGTGGTGTCATTTTGTGTCGCAATGTACTTTGGGTCTAGGGAATGGGTGTCTCTTTTCTGGATTATACCTCTTTGTCTTCTCTGTGTTTCTGGTATTGATAAGGTAGGAGCCACACCATGCCTTCTTGGTGTTATTGCTGTTTGTATTGGCTCCCTTTTCTGGGTCAACTCAGTCTCCCCCATATGGGGAGATCGCTATGAGTCGAAAATGGAATATGAGCGATTAAAATCAGCCGCGAATGAAGATGAAAACGCAAAGATAAGGAAAATATCTACAGGTCAGGTCGCAGTAAAGGGTTTGTTAAAAGATCCTTCATCGGCCGAGTTTTCTGGTGACTACGTAGGAAAATCAGGCGCTGTTTGTGGATACGTTAACGCAAAAAACAGTTTTGGTGCCTACTCAGGGAAGGATAGATATATCTACAATGGTGGTGCGTACATTGATGATGGAGGTAAGGACTTCTCATCCCTCTGGAGAAAGCTTTGTAGATAAGAATTAAGCCAAACAACCAACCTCGCTCAGGCGGGGTTTTTTATTGCCCGGAGAAAATGAAATGGCCGAGAACGTAGGTGATATTGAATATGTAATTAAAGCTGATACGGCACAGCTACTACGTGCCGATAAGCAGGTCCGTGATATAACAGACGGCATGGAAGGTGGGTTCAACCGCGCCGACAAGGCAGCTTCATCGCTAACATCATCCTTCAGTAGCCTAAGCCGGGTTGCCACTTCTCTTATGGCAATTTTGTCTGTGCAGCAGGTGGCTCAATACGCTGACGCATGGACGACTCTGAACAACAAACTGGCAAACGCCCTTCGGCCTAGCGAGCAACTGGTTGACGTTACTGAGCGAGTATTTAATATCACGCAGCAAACTCGCGGCAGCCTCGACGCTACAGCTTCTTTGTATGCAAGGCTGGAGCGAGCAACCAGGGAATATGGAACCAGCGCTGATGATCTGGCTAAGCTGACTACCATCATCAACCAAGGGTTTGTTGTCTCCGGTGCGACCGCGCAAGAGGCCGAAAACGCTATTATCCAGTTGTCTCAGGGGCTGGCTTCTGGTGCGCTGCGCGGGGAAGAATTCAACTCTGTGAATGAGCAGGGGAACCGCCTGATTGTGGCGCTTGCTGACTCTATGGGGGTTGGCATTGGACAGATGCGTCAGATGGCTGCGGACGGAAAGTTGACTACTGATGTTGTGGTGAACGGGTTACTTTCACAAGGGGTGACGATCGGCAATGAGTTCGCCAATACAACCACAACTATCAGTCAGGCTTTGCAGGTTGCCGGAAACAATATCACCAAGTTCTTTGGTGAAAACTCTACGGTTAAAACCGGTACAGCGATTTTCAACGACGCCGTAATCAGCGTCAGTGAGAACATCGGCGCTTTAAGCGCCATTCTGACTGGTGTCGCAGCGGTAATGGGAAGTCGTTACGTTGGCGCTCTGACTATGGCTACCTCAGCGAAAATCGCTGATATCGCAGCATCCCGTCAGCAGGTTGCAGCAGACAACCAAACAGCACAGGCTGCTTTGATTGCCGCTAATTCTGTTCAGCGTAAAGCTCTGGCTGATAAAGACGCTGCACTTTCGTCCCTCGCGCTGGCCCAGGCTGAATATAACGTAGCTAAAGGCAGCGCAGCCGAAATGTTAGCGATGGATGCGCTTGTGGCAGCCAAATCAAGGGCTAGTGCCGCGTCTCTTGCATTGGTACAAGCTGAAAACGCCCAGGCAAGCGCATCAACCAGAGCTGCGGCTGCGGCAAGGGCTGCCTCTGTCGGGTTTAGTGCTGCGGGGAAGGCTCTGTCTATAGTTGGCGGGCCTGCCGGGGCAGCAATGCTTGCAGCTACCGCGGTGTATTACTTCTATCAAAAAGTACAGCAGGCGAAGCAGGAGAGCATCAATTTTGCCGACTCTCTTGATGGACTGACTTCTAAAATGAAGGAGATGTCTGCGGTTCAGGTTGCTGCCGCCATCGCTAAGACAGAGCAGTCGATAATCGATCAGCAGGATGCGATCGCTGAGTTGAGAGAGGAGTACGAAAGGCTAGAAAAGAAAAAAACCTTCATCGAACAAGCTGCGCAAATTAGAGGCGCTTCGGCTGTTGCAGAAGACCTGGCTGAAGCAAATCGCAATCTCGCAATTCAGGCCGATAAAGTTGAACAGGCTGAAAATAAATTAAGTAGAACCACAAGCTCTCTTGGTCTGCTTCGCGCTCAAGCTAATGGGCAGTTCCGTGAGGGGATTGACCTGCTTCGCCGGGATGGTGAGGAAGCGGGTATCACCGCTGGCATGATGGGCAAGCTTGGAGACATGATTAACTTTGCCGCAAAAGCGAAGGAGAAATATAACTCTTCCAGTCTGATGGTTATGCGCAGCGAGGATGGAGATAAACTCCTGTCCAGCCTTGAAAAGCAAAACAATCTGCTGTCCATAACAGACAAAAAAGAAAGGGCTGTAGCCGAGGCCAGACAAGCGGCCCTGGATGCGGGGGTGGATGCGCATTCAAATCAGATGAGGCAGATTGAAGAGGCCGCGGCAAAAAGATATGACCTTCAGGAGGCTGATTCAGCAGTAACAAAGTCTACAAAAGAGGGAACTAAAGCTGTTGATGAGGCTGCGCAGTCACTTTCAAGGCAACAGGCTGCTCTCGATCGCCTGAACACTGGTTACGCCGATGGCTCGCTCGAATTAGCGAAATACGATGCTGTTGTTGCGCTTGGTAACAAAGCATCAGCAGAGCAGATCGCCAAAGCGGAACAGAAAGCGGAGTCCATCTGGAAAGTACAGCAGGCAACCAAAGCGGCGGCGGAAGAGGAAAGGAAGCGCACACAGGCGGGTCAAAACTTTACCGGGCTACAGGGGCAGGTATCACCAGTTGCCGCAGTAGATAACATCTACGCACAGCAAATGGCGCAGCTTGACGAGTATGTGCAACTCTACCCACAAAAAATTGCAGAAGCAGAAGCCGTCCGTGCAGGAATTGAAGATCAGTATCATCAGAAACGCATGGCCGCAATGTGGGAGGAATGGCAGCAGCAAAGCGAGATTAATAGCATGCTTGGCGCGGCTGTAGATTCGCTTCAGGGCGGGGCGACCAATGCCATAACCGGGCTGATTAACGGCACTCAGAGCCTTCAACAATCACTGGCTAACATTGGCACTACCATCCTCAACAGTGTTGTAGGCAGCTTTGTCCAGATGGGCGTGGAGTGGGTTAAGAGTCAGTTAATGGGGCAAGCTGCAGCCGCTGCATCACTGGCATCGACTATGGCACAGGCTACCGCCGCCGCCTCTGCATGGGCGCCAGCCGCAATGAGCGCCTCAATCGCCACATACGGCAGCGCGGCAGGGGTAGGCCAGGCTGCGTATGCCCAGTCTTTGGTTGCTGCTAAGGCAATGGCTCTTGCAGGTGGTCGTCGCTATGGCGGCACAGTATCAGCCGGCAACGCCTACCGCATCAACGAAGATGGCCGCTCTGAAATCTTCCAGACAGCAGGTGGGCAGCAGGCATTCATCCCGAACCAGTCAGGGAAGATTATTCCTGCTGACAAGGCCGGAGGGGGTAGGTCGTTTAATCCTGTAATGAACCTCACGATAAACACCACAGGAGGTATTGGCGACGATGATATCGCAAGGCTGCGAAAGGCATGGAACACCGACATGATGAAAATGATGATTGACCAGCAGCGTCCTAACGGCTTGCTTCGGAGGAAATAATGCCAGAAACATTCACATGGACACCACAGCGAGCTTACCAGGTTGAACGCACCCCAAACGTAGCCGTTGTTAAGCTCGGAGACGGCTACGAGCAGCGACAGACCAAGGGCATCAACCCGCTAATGGATAAATACTCCCTGACCTTCCGGGGAGTAGGTGGCGCCTGCCGGAGTAATTCTGCTAAGGATGCCGAGGCGTTTCTGAAAGCCAGAGGGGCGGTTGAGGCGTTCTACTGGACGCCATCAGATACCGGAGCCAGAAAGCTATTTGTCTGCCGCTCATGGAGCATGACAAAGACGGGGCCGCTCTATGAGCTGACGGCCACTTTTGAACAAGTACCACGATAAGCCGAAAGGCGGGAGACAGTTATGACTTTAGAACAACGTGTTGAAGAGTTAGAGGCTATGGTTGATTCAATGAAAGCACAGATGGAAGAAGTTATTAGCGCTCACACCTGTGCTTATAATCAAATCACTGCGAAATTAGATCAAATTGCCGTAATTCAAGCTGAACGCAAGGCTTGAATAGCAAGTTTTTCAATCTCACCGATGGTTTTATTCTTTATCTCATCTGGCGCTATATCTAGGTTTACCGAATGAAATTGGTCATTAGGGCCAATCAAATTAGCTTTTAATTTAAATGTATTTCCAGCGACCGCAAAAGAAATAAAGTCAATAGCGTTTAATTTCAATTCTGACATTATTTTTCCTTTATCAGAGGTAATCAGCCATCCCCCTTCGATGGTTACGTCAGTGTCCCACCACTGACGGGCTGAGCTTACACGTTAACCAGGGTTATCAGTAAGCAACATCCTGATATTCAAACAGTAGCCACCACTTGGTGGCTTTTTTTATGGGAGTTTGCCGTGCGCGACATACCAGCCAGTATGATTATTGATAGCGTCGACGCCGGAGTAGGCGCGTTTATCGACCTGTTCGAAGCCGACCTGCAACCCTTTGGCGGAGACCTTATCCGGTTCCATTCCGGCACCAATGGATATTACGGAAATGTGATCTGGAAGGGGAATCAGTATCAGGCATACCCGATAGCAGTCGAAGGGTTCGAGTCAAAGAACGAAGGCACATATGCCCGGCCAACAATGGTGGTGGCGAACGTCACGGGTTTACTGACGGGCATAAACCATGACTTCGACGACATGCTTGGGGTGGTGATCACCCGCCGTCAGGTTCCGGTGAAATACCTGGACGCGGTGAACTTCCCCAATGGCAACCCTGACGCAGATCCGACGCAGGAAGCGGTTTCCCGCTACGTTGTGGAAGAGATGACCGAAGAGACATTCGAGCAGGTCACTTACACGCTGGCGACACCGATTGACTGCGACAACGCTATCATCCCGGCGCGAACCATCCTTGCCGACGTCTGCCAGTGGTTGTATCGCGGCGTCGGGTGCGGATATGACGGGCCGCCGGTTGCAGATGAGCGCGACAATCCAACCACTGACCCGGCGAAAGATAAGTGCTCTCACCGCCGTAGCGGCTGCCGCTTCCGTTATCCACGACCGGAACCAATGCCAATCAGCAGCTTCCCCGGCTCTCAGAAGGTTTCATGATGCAAGAATTACTCGATTATGCGGCATCGTCGCAGGATGAGGTGTGCGGCTTAATCCTGGATGGCGGGCAGTTGTTCCGCTGTCGGAATGTTCACCCGGAGCCTGGAAAGCACTTCCGAATCAGTGATGATGAGTGGCTGGCGGCCGAGGAGGCTGGAGAGGTGACTGCGGTATTTCACTCTCACCCAATGAACAGCCCGGTTCTGTCCGGCGCCGACCGTAAATGCCAGGTTGCATCGGGCCTTCCATGGGTGCTGGCCTGTAACGGGAAAATCAGAACGTTCAGGCCGGTGGATTACCTTTTGGGGAGGCGGTTCGAGCACGGAGTGACTGATTGTTACACGCTATTCCGTGATGCGTATCACCTGTGTGGCATTGACCTCCCTGACTTCGAAAGGACGAATGGCTGGTGGCTGAGAGGGGAGAACCTTTATCTGAACAACATGTCGCGCAATGGCTTCAATCAGGTATCGCCGGGAGAAGCGCTGCCAGGTGACGTAATAATCAGGCAACCATTCCCCGGAGCTGACCCTTGCCACGCAATGATTCTGCTCGATGACAATATGGTTCTTCACCACGACCATGCCGGACACCTCAGCAGACGAGAACAAATGCGACCGGCATACATCAAGCAGACGCATTCAATCTGGAGACACGAACAGTGCTCATCTTTAAATTTGCAGGCAATTTACGCCGATTTTACCGCCAGATATCCCTGAATGTTGATACTCCCGCGCAGGGTTTACGCCTTCTTCTGGCGCAGGATTTCGAATTCAAAAAAGCCTTTCTCAATACAAAGCTGCGGGTGCGGGTGGCGGGCGAGGATGTTGAGGCATCTGCGATGCAATGGCATCTGGACCGCCACCTTAAAGATGGCTCTGTGGTTCTGTTCGTGCCGGTAGTTGAGGGGGCCATTTCTGCTGCTGCGGCCGCATGGATTGCGGTGGCCGTCAGCGTGGCTTCGGTAGCTTACTCGGTTTACATGTCACGCAACATGAAGACCAAAACCTCCGCAGAAGCCGCAGAGACCAATACGCTAACAAACAACTCTTTTACCAGTGCTGAGAACCGGGTAGGCCAGGGCCGGGCGGTACCAATCCTTCTCGGAGAAATGGCTGTTGGGAGTAACGTAATCAGCCTCGGGATCGACACTTCTAATAATTCCGACTGGACAGAATCAATAGGCTAAGGTGGCTATATGTCTTCAGGTGGTGGTAAAGCATCAACCCCAAAACTCCTCGACGATAACCTCAAATCAAAACAGTTTTACCGGGTTCTCGATCTGATATCGGAAGGTCCGATTGCAGGGCCTGTCGATCAGGAACACATGTCATCTTTTATGCTTAACAAGACGCCAATCACGGATGCAAGCGGAAACGTTAATGTGAATGGAATTAGCGTAGCGTGGCGCCCCGGGTCGGAAACTCAGCAGCCAATTAATGGCTTCTCTGCTATTGAAGCAACAACCATCGTAAACACCGAAGTAACGCATGACACGCCGCTGGTTCGCACCATAACCGATCAGGACGTTACCCGGGTGCGATTCAACGTAGGCGTTACCGGCCTGGTTGAGCAGGACACCAAAGGCAATCAGAAAAACACGTCCGTCACTCTGGTGTTGGAGAGCAGAACTGGCGCTTCAGGCTGGGTTATTGAAAAGACCGTGACCATCACCGGGAAGATATCAGGCGAATATCTTGAGGCCCATCTGATTGATGCTCCGGATATCAAGCCGTTTGATATTCGCGTTCGCCGCATTACACCGGACAGCAGCAGCGATTTGCTGTCCAACGGCACTACCTGGAATAGCTACAGTGAAATCACCGACGACAATCTGAGCTATCCATTTTCAGCCATCGCTGGAGCCGTTATTGACCGCGACCAGTACACTGACACTCCAAGCCGCACCTACCATCTTCGCGGACTGATTGTGTCTGTACCAGACAACTATGATCCGATAGCACGCACCTACTCCGGTTTATGGCTGGGTGGATTTAAGCAGGCATGGACTAACAACCCGGCATGGTTGTTCAGAGAGCTGGCGAAGAATACCCGCTTCGGACTGGCTAAACGTGCCGGATACATCGATGTGGATGACGGCGCGCTGTATATTCTGTCTCAGTATTGCGATCAGCTTGTTGATGATGGGTACGGTGGCAAAGAGCCACGCATGACGCTTAACGCTTACATCACAGAGCAGGCCAGCGCGCGTGACATTCTGGACAAGATTGCAGGCATGTTCCGTGGCATAGCGCTGTGGGACGGGATGCGTCTCACCGTCATGCTGGACGCGCCTCAGGACGCGATCGCCACCATCACTAACGCTAACGTAGTTGACGGGGAATTCAAGCGCAGCTCGGTGAAGCGCTCTGAGAAATACAATGCAGTGGTGGTGTCATGGACCGATCCGGATAACGGGTGGGAGCAGGTCAAAGAATACGTATCCGATGATGACATGATTGCGCGCGGCAATTACAACGAGACTACCCTTGAGGCTTTCGGGTGTACCTCGCGCGGGCAGGCATGGCGAGCAGGTAAGTGGCTACTTGAAACAGCAAAGCGTGAGAGCAGCCGATTAACTTTCCAGATGGCCCGTGACGCCATCCATTTCACTCCTGGCGACATAGTTGAAATCATGGACAACAACTATGCCGGCGCACGCCTCGGCGGCAGAATAATGTCGCATTCAGGCAATAAAATTACCGTTGATGCTGTTGACTCCTCGCTTATCGGCGGTGGGGATACCATGTCTATCATGGGTAGCAATGGTAAGTTCGTGAAGTACGTTATTGACGGTGTTGCAAACAACGTCGTGACCCTGAAGACGTCTCCATCATGGGTGCGGGATGGAACGGTTTTTGCCATTTCTACCAGCAGCGTCTCGACTCGTTTATTCCGCATCCTCAGCGTTGCGGAGACCGAAAATAATTCCGTATACAGCATTACGGCGTCACAGCACGATCCGAATAAACAGGCCATCGTGGATGAAGGTGCAGTATTCGAAATTCCTAACGACACGCTTAATGGCTATCGTGTGCCAAACATTGAAAATCTGCGGATTATTAACACCAATTCGGAAACGGTACAGGTTACGGCGACATGGGAAACAGCTACGACGACCAAAAAGCTTGTTTTCGAACTCTATGTCTACTCGGCTGATGGGAAAGTGGTTGCTCAGTACGAAACTGACCAGTTCCGGTATGAGTTTTACGGCCTTGCTGCCGGTAGCTACACGCTCGGCGTTCGTGGGCGCAATGAAAACGGGATGAAAGGCGCTGAGACTCAGGTGAGTCTTATTATAGGCGCGCCAAAGGCTCCTAACTCCGTTCAGTGGATACCCGGACCATTACAGGCCACTCTGGTGCCAGTTATGTCTGTAACGGCAACATCAGATACCTCTTTTGAGTTCTGGTACGCTGGCGAGACGCCAATCCCATTAACCGATGATATTGAGAACAAAACTCAATTCCTCGGAAGGGGGAACCAGTGGACCATTCAAAAGCTCAAGTTTGACCACGTCTATTACGTTTATGTCCGGACACGCAACGCGTTCGGGGTTTCTGATTTTGTTGAGGCTTCAGGAAAGCCAACGGATGACTTTAGCGATATCACCGATGCAATCTTGGAGGAGATTAAAGAGACTGATACGTTCAAAGACTTGATCGAGAACGCGGTGGACAGCAGCGGAAAACTGGCAGAACTGGCTGATGCAATCAAAGAGAACGCAGACGGCCTTGCTGCTGCGGTTGGCTCGAACAAGCAGACCGCTGAAGCAATCATCGGAAACGCGCTGGCTATTGCCGATGTTGTCGTGCGCCAGACAGCCCAACAGGGCGCTAACTCTGCGACCTTCGAACAGCTCCGGGAGGTGATCGCCACTGAGACGGAGGCTCGCGTCACGGATGTTACTCGTCTTGAGGTAAAAACTGAGCAGAACGAGGCGGGAATTACCGAGGTAAGGCAGGCTCTGTCAGATGAAACGCAGGCGAGGGCGACAGCTGTCGACCAGCTTACTGCGAGTACTCAGGTCATTTCTGATAAAGCTGATTCGGCTTCGAGTAAAGCTGACGCTGCATCAGGTAAGGCAGATGCAGCTGAACAAGCCAGCTCACAAAACACTGCTGATATTACCACGTTGCGACAGGTTGTCACCGACACGACTTCATCAATGGCATCCCGTCTGGAGGAGCTGGGAGCAAGAACCGATACTGCCAGCGGCGGCATTCAGAATAACGCTATCGCGCTAATAACGAGTACGCTGGCGCAGGTTAATCAGCGTAACCTTCTGAGCGTGCAATATGGCGATAACAAAGCCGGTATTGAGCGGGTCGATAATGTAATGGCCGATGCCAGTAAAGCTGTTGCTGAGTCTTTGCGTACTATTGACTCCAGTGCCGGTGGAAACACTGCGAATGTCACTGACCTGTCAAAGACGCTTGCTGACTTCACCCAGGCGTCGGCTACTCAGATCAACTCACTGAAGGTCACCGTAAATGGCCAGCAGGCCGCCATTGTTCAGAATGCGCAGGTATCAGCGGACATCAACAATAACCTGAATGCGATGTACAGCATCAAGGTAGCTATTGATTCAAATGGCAACCAGTACGCAGCAGGAATGGGCATTGGTGTTCAGAATACGCCGTCCGGCATGCAATCACAGGTGCTGTTTGTGGCTGACCGTTTCGCGGTAATGGCGCAGGCGGGGGGAGCGGTTACACTGCCGTTCGTTATCCAGAACGGGCAGGTGTTTATCCGGGAAACCTTCATTCAGGACGGCACCATCGGCAACGCCAAGATTGGCAACTACATCCAGTCCAATAACTATGTCGCTGGCTCAGTCGGATGGAGGCTGGATAAGGGAGGTACGTTTGAGAACTACGGTTCGACAGCTGGTGAGGGAGCCATGAAGCAGACTAATCAAACGATCAGTGTCAAGGATGCCAACAATGTGTTGA
>ERZ1673734.774-NODE-774-length-23997-cov-6.836062_pt1 | contig 23997 bp, 10 predicted proteins | sample MGYA00580199_ERZ1673734 | MGnify/ENA primary metagenome ERZ1673734 (study PRJEB41218, sample SAMN15661742) | gut metagenome | host: Homo sapiens | place: Canada: London | collected 2015-08-20/2019-03-30 | study: EMG produced TPA metagenomics assembly of...
CGTACTCCACCGGCAGCTCCTTGGAGACGTTGTCGGCAAAGCCGCTGACGATCAGGGCCCGGGCGTCCTCCTCCGTCAGGCCGCGGCTCATGAGATAGAACACGGCGTCGCCGCTGATGCTGCCGATGCGGGCCTCGTGGCCGATGGCGGCGTCACGGGTGCGGACATCCATGGCGGGGATGGTGTCGGAGCGGGACTCCGAATCCAGCATCAGGGACTGACAGGATACCGAGGATTTGGCGCCCCTGGCGGTTTTTTCCACCACCACGCTGCTGCGGAAGGTGCTGACGCCGCCGCTCTTGCTGATGGAGCGGGTGTTCATATACGAACTGGTATTTTTGCCGATGTGGACCACCTTGGCGCCGGTGTCCAGATCCTGCCCCGCGCCGGCGAAGGTGACGCCGGTGAACGTCATGCGGGAGCCGTCGCCCTTCAGGACGCTCATGGGGTAGAGACAGCCGGTGTGGGAGCCGAAGGAGCCGGACACCCACTCGATGACGCCGCCTTCCTCTACCAGCGCCCGCTTGGTGTTGAGGTTATACATGTTCTTGGACCAGTTTTCGATGGTGGAATAGCGCAGCTTGGCGTTCTTCTTGACGTACAGCTCCACGCAGCCGGCGTGGAGGTTGGCCACGTTGTACTTGGGGGCGGAGCAGCCCTCGATGAAGTGGAGGCTGGCCCCCTCGTCCACGATGATGAGGGTGTGCTCGAACTGGCCGGCGCCCTTGGCGTTCAGCCGGAAGTAGGACTGGAGAGGGATGGACACCTGCACGCCCCTGGGGACGTACACGAAGGAGCCGCCGGACCACACCGCGCCGTGGAGCGCGGCGAACTTGTGGTCGGTGGGGGGCACCAGCTTCATAAAGTACTTGCGCACCATGTCGGCGTACTCGCCGTGGAGCGCGCTCTCCATGTCGGTATAGACCACGCCCTGAGCTGCCACCTCGGCGCGGACATTGTGGTACACCAGCTCGGAATCGTACTGGGCGCCCACGCCGGCCAGAGACTTGCGCTCCGCCTCGGGAATGCCCAGACGCTCAAAGGTATCCTTGATGTCCTGCGGCACGTTTTTCCAGTCGTTCTGCATTTTTGTGTTGGGCCGGACGTAGGTGGCGATATGGTCCATGTCCAGCCCCTTCAGCGACGGGCCCCAGTCCGGCAGCGGCGCCTCGTTGTAAATTTGCAGGGAGTGGAGACGGAACTGCTGCATCCAGACGGGGTCGTTCTTCTCCTGAGACAGCTTTTCCACGATGGCGGGGGTCAGGCCCGCCTCCATGCGGTAGGCATCGTGCTCCGCGTCCCGGATGTCGTATACGCTGCGGTCGATGTCGTCTACATAGGTCTTTTCGCGCATGACGGCACCTCCGTTCACTGCTGCTGAAGGCCGGTGAAGCCCTTTTCGTTGATGGTGTCCACCAGCTCCGGCCCGCCGTTCTTTACGATGACGCCGTTTTCCATGACGTGGGCGGCGTCCACCGGCAGGGATTCCAGAATGCGGGTGCTGTGGGTGATGATGAGCAGCGCGCCATGCTGCTGCTCGCGGTAGAGGCGGACGCCGTGGGACACGGTGCGTACCGCGTCCACATCCAGGCCGGAGTCCGTCTCGTCCAGAATGGCCAGGCGGGGCTCCAGCATCAGCATCTGCAATATCTCGGCCTTCTTTTTCTCACCGCCGGAGAAGCCCACGTTCAGGTCGCGGTCGGCGTAGCTCTCGTCCATATCCAGCAGGGCCATGGCGTCCTTCAGCTTTTTCTTGAAGTCCCACAGGCGCAGGCGGCTGCCGGTCTTCTGCTCCAGCGCCGTGCGGATGAAGGCGCTGAGGGTGACGCCGGGAACCTCCAGCGGGTTCTGGAAGGACAGAAAAATGCCGCGTCTGGCACGCTCGTTGACGGAAAGCTGGGTGATGTCCTCGCCGTCGAACAGGATGCGGCCAGCGGTGACGGTATAGGCGGGGCTGCCGGTGATGGCGCAGCCAAGGGTGGACTTGCCGGTGCCGTTGGGGCCCATCAGCACGTGGGTCTCCCCTGCGCCGATGGTGAGGTCCACGCCGCGGAGGATCTCCTTGCCCTCGACGCCGGCGTGCAGGTTTTCTATGGTAAGAAGCGGTTTTTGCATGTTCGTTGCCTCCTGTGTACAATTTACCTACTAATCTACTGGGGATTATAGGACGAATAGCCTATCTTGTCAATAGGGAAATGGAAAAAGAAAAGCGGAGCGGCAAAAGCCGCTCCGCAGGGGGTACGCAGGGGGTCAGGGCAGGTAGGTCAGCTCCACGGGGATGTGCTGCTCGGCGGTGAAGTCGAACCAGCGGCCGTCGAGGGACACGGAGGTAACGGTGTCCACGTCCACCATACGGTTGAAGATGTATACCGCGTGAGCGAAGGGGGCGGTCTCGCCGTCGCCGTAGATGTAGCCCAGCACCCAGTTCATCAGGTTCTGGCTGTCGCTGCTCACCGCATAGGAGGAGCCGTCGGCATAGTGCAGGGTCAGCTCCTGAACGGTCAGCTCCTGCGCGGGGGAGGCATTGTCCATGGTGATGCCCACGGCGGAGATGCGGGCCGTTTCGCCGTTGGCGGCGGTGAAGGTCCGGACGGGGGCGTAGGTGCGGGGCTGGATGGCCACAGCGTAGGGCTCCTTGCCCTCCGCGCCGCCGTCGTAAACGGTGAAGTAGAGGTTGTCGCCCTTCTGATACGTCTCACCGGCGGCAAAGTAGGCCACCACGTCCAGATGGGTGGCGGTGCTGGTGGTCTTGTCCACGTGGAGCTTGACATTGATGCTGCCGCCCTGCTGGTAGTCGGGGGAGCGCAGGTACATGCGGGGCTCCAGCGGCAGGCCGTAGACCTCGCCGTAGCCGGCCTCCTCATAGGACACGCCCTCGGGATCGTCCACGGCGTAGGTCAGGATGCCGCAGCCGCTCTCGTCGATGAGGAATGTCCCCAGTGTGATGGTGGTGCTGCCAACGGTGAGGCCGGCGTCCAGCTTGGACAGGTAATCGCCCACCAGGCGCTGCACCGTCTCCACATCGCCGGGGATACGCTCCATGTCCGGTACAGTGATGAGCTCACCGGAGTTGCCCTCCACCGTGGGGGCGGAGGTGTCCATATCATCGGTGAAGGCGTGGAGCGTGGTGTCATTGACGCCGTCGGCGGGGGTCACGTCCGCCTTGATGAGATGCACTACGCCGGCTGCTGCGGCCACCGTCAGCATCAGGGCGGCGGCGATGGCGATGACCACACCCTTGCGCAGGGTGCGGTGGGTCTTTTTGCTGTTCTCCATGGTTTTCTGAACCTCCATCAGTGTGTCGGGGGAGGCGTGCAGTGTGGAGAAGGTTTTTCGGAAAAGTTCATGCTCTGTCATGTCTGCGGCACCTCCGATAAAATGTACTTCAGCTTTTCTCTGGCGCGGGCCAGCCGTGTGCGCACCGTTTCCTCCGGTATGTCCATGAGGCCGGCGATCTCCTTCTGGCGGTAGCCCTCGTAATAGTACAGCAGCACCGGCACGCGGTAGCGCCGGTCCAGAGCCATCACCGCCTCAAACAGCTCCTGACACTGAGGCTCCTCAAAGGTCAGGCTGTTTTCATAGTCGGCGATGTCCTCCGTCCTGTGCCACGGGGCGCGGAGTATATTTTTGCACCGATTGACCGTAACGCGGATCAGCCAGTTCTTCACATGGGCGTCGTCATCGAACGCCTTGTCCGTTTTGTAAAGCTGCAGCAGCACGTCCTGGGTCACATCGTCGGCATCGGCGGGGGAGCGCAGATAGCTGTACGCCACCCGGAACACCGTATCCATATATCGCTCTGCCAGAGGGGAAAACTGTTGCTCTGTCATAGATCGATCTCCTTGCTGTCTGAAAGGCCCTTCATACTACATACACGTGGGGACGGTGAAATGTTTCATCGACAAAAAATTTTTATTCCCGGGAATGAGCACATCATGTGGAAAACGAAAAGCACGGCATGGCGCGGGGCATTCGCGTCATGCCGTGCTTTTTACGCTTCCGATGGCGGCTCCGTCTCAGGGAGTCTGCGCGTGGGGGACGGATGCTTTCTTCTTACGGACACGGGGGGGGGGACAAATTTTCGTAACGTCTGCGCCAGCAGGGACGCGTCTATCGGCTTGGCGACATGGGCGTTGAAGCCGGCGTCCAGACTCTGCTGGATATCATCGGAGAAGGCGTTGGCGGACATGGCGATGATGGGGATCTCCACAGCGTCGGGACGGTCCAGCGCGCGGATGGCCCGCACGGTGTCCAGACCGTTCATCACCGGCATCATGATGTCCATGAGTATCACGTCAAAGGCACCATCCGGCGCGTTGGCGAAGGCGTCCAGCGCCTCCTTGCCGTTCCAGGCGCGGGTGACGGAGGCGCCGCGGTCCAGAAGCAGGAACTCGGCGATCTCCATGTTCAGCTCGTTGTCCTCCGCCAGCAGGACATGGATGCCCTCCAGCCAGGAGGAACCCTCCGTCTCCTCCTCATCGGGGTCGGGGGCGTAATGGCGGTCGATCTCAAAGGGCAGGGTGACGCAGAAGGTGGTGCCCACGTCCTTCCGGCTGGTGAAGGTGATCTGGCCGCCCATGGCCTCCACCAGACGCTTCACGATGGACAGGCCCAGCCCCGTGCCCTGATAGCGGGTGCGGGCATCGTCGGACTCCTGCATGAAGGGCTCGAAGATGTGCTGCTGGAACTCCTCGCTCATACCGATGCCGTTATCGGCGCAGGTGAACTGGTAGACGGCGCTGTCGCCGTCGGCAGGGAGCGCACGGCCGGTGAGCCGGATGCAGCCGCCGCTGCGGCCGTACTTGATGGCGTTGCTCACCAGATTCATCAGGATCTGGCGGAGGTGGGAGGGGCTGCCGATGAGACGGGGCGCGTTATCGGTGTCCCACAGGCACTCCACGGTGTAGGCGATGCCGTGCTCGGCGGCGTAGGGCTCGTTGGTGACACGGACCTCGTCCAGAATGTCCGCCAGAGCGAAGGACTTATGCTCCAGCTGGAGCTGGCCGCTTTCCAGCTTGCTCATATCCAGAACGTTGTTCACCAGATCCAGCAGGGTGTTCAGGGCGGTGCCGGCCCGCTGGCGGCATCTGGTCTGAAGCTCCATGTCATTGGGGGCCTGAGCGGCCATGGCCAGGTAGCCCTGAATGCCGTTGACGGGGGTGCGGATGTCGTGGCTGATGCGGCGGAGGAACTCGCTCTTGGCCATGTTGGCCAGACGGGCGGACTGGGCCTCCTCCATGATCTGGGCCTGGTACTCAGCTTCCTTTGTCTTTTCACGGTTGATGTCCTGGAGCACCACCAGAACGTGGAGGGGGGTACCTTCCTCATCGAAGTCCACCGCCGTCACGGTGACGCGGCACCAGTTGACGGCATCGCCGCGGTAGGCCTGATAGTCGACGTAGAAGCTGTGGCGCACATCGGAGAGGTTGTCCCTGCGGAGGGTTTCGCGGATGGCGGCACTGCTCATCTGGCGGTCAAGCTCATCACGGTACTGCTCCAGCACCAGCAGATGGGTGAAGCGGTCCTTCAGCTTGGAGTAGCTGAGATCCTCCGGCAGGAAGCCGTCCAGCCATGGGGCCAGGAACACGGTGTCGAAGCGGTTCAGCTCCAGATCCACATAGAAAATGGTGAAGTAGATGTTCTCCAGAGAATGGAGCATGTTCACCGTCTTTTGCAGCTGGCTGTTGCTGCGGCGCAGCTCCCGCTGGCTGTCGGACAGCTCCCGGGTCTTGAGGCCGAACAGCAGTACCCAGAAGCCGCCGTACAGAGCGATGAACACTGCGGCGGAGGTGAGGGTGGAGGAAAAGACGGACAGGGCGGGGAAATAGATGTACAGGCCGTAATCCTCGCAGGCGGAGCGGGCGCCGTAATACAGATGTCCGCCGCAGCGGAACGATTGCAGGGCGCCGCCGTTCTCCAGCCGGTTCAGGCAGTCCAGCACGGCGCTGTCATCGCCGGTGCCGGCGGTGCTGGAGGCCAGCACCGCGCCGTCGCGGGTGATGAGGTAGGCGCCCTTGCGGTCCAGATGCAGGCCAGTGAGCAGGGTGGCCATGTCGACCTCCGTGTCGGCGAGAAGGCCGTTGGGCTGCTGGTAGAAGCCGATGACCACGCCGGGGGCGTCCCGCCGCGCCACGGCGCAGACATCATAGGAGACGCCGTCCTTCTCCAGACGCTGGGTGTAGATCTTGGCGGAGCCGATGAGACTCTCCAGCCGGGCGGAGGACGCGCCGTCCGGCCAGGGCATGCCCGCGTACTGACGGGTGTAGCCGGAGGCCTCCAGCTGCAGGTCCGCGTTGAGGAGGGCGATGCCGCTGAGCCGTATCTCGTCCACGAAGTCCTCCAGATAGGCGTTGGAGGCGAGGGTGGGGTCCAGCTCCAGATGGCGGCTGAGCGCCTGTACGCTGTCGGCCAGACGGAACAGGCTCTTGGTGCCGTCCGCCGATTCCAGCTTATGGAAGCTGATGCACTGCAGGCGCAGAGTGTCCAGCGTGTTGTCCGTCAGGGCCTGGGTGCGGCTGAGGCCGTTCCGGCCGGACAGGTCCAGGGTCAGGAGGAACAGCAGGATGCCGGCGAAGATGATAGGGACAACCCGCCACTGGAGGCGGGAGACGGTTCGCTTGATGTTGTTCACGGCGTCGTCCTCCCCAATGCGGTGTCGGCGCCCAACCCGAAGGACGCAGCGATGCGCTCCGTGGTGCCGTCGGCTTCCATGTCCGCCAGCGTCTGGGCCAGCAGGTCCCGCAGGGCGGTGTCGCCATCGGCGGCGAAGGCCACGCCCAGCTGGGCGTGCAGCAGCGGCTCATCCAGAAAGCGGTAGGATACGCCGGCCTTTTCCAGCGCACCGGCCAGCGCCTCGGCGTGGCTGGCGCAGGCATCCACATAGTATTTGCGCAGGGCGGTTGCCACCTGATCCATGTCCACCAGACAGTACAGGGCGCGGAGCTGGGGAATGCGGGCATCGGCGGGGTCGGAGAGGATGCTCTCGGCCTTGGAGCTGACCTGCACCGCCACGCGGCGGTCCGCCAGATCGGCCAGAGTGTAGATATCGCTGTCGGCGCGGACGGCCACCACCTGATCGCTGTACAGGTAGGGGCCGGCCCAGAGGTAGGTGTTCTCCCGTCCGTTCATGGAGAAGCAGCCCCACAGGCAATCCACCTGGCCGCTTTCCAGAAGGAGATCCTTCTCGTCCCAGCTGATCTGCCGGAACACCGGCTCGTAGCCCATGCGGCGGCAGGCCTCCGTGGCCAGAGCCACATCCACGCCGGCGGCCTGACCGTTTTCGTCCAGATAGTTATAGGGGCGGTAATCGTCGCTGCCGATCACCAGCTCGGGGAGATCCCCGGACGGCTCCTCCTGAGCGCCGCAGGCGGCGGGCAGCAGGGCCAGCATCAGCACGGTCAGCGCGATGAGATATTTCCTGATGTTCACTGCTCCGGCGCCTCCTTGCTGTCGGGATCTGTGTCGGTATCGCCGCTGCGGCGGGACAGCAGGCGGGCGATGGCCAATTCCAGTGCCTGCACGCTGACGGGTTTGGCGATGTGGCCGTCCATGCCGGCCTCCAGCGCCGCCTGACGGTCCTCCGCAAAGGCGTTGGCCGTCACGGCCAGAATGGGGATATGGGACAGCTGGGGGTCCGGCAGGGCGCGGATGCGCCGCGTGGCCTCGTAGCCGTCCATTCTGGGCATCTGCACGTCCATGAGGATCAGGTCATAGTGACCCGGGGCGGACCGGCGGACCTTTTCCACGGCTGCGTCGCCGTCGTCCGCCTCCTCCACCAGAAAACCGGCATCGCTGAGGATCTCGCGGGAGATCTCGCGGTTCAGGGCGTTGTCCTCCACCAGCAGGACGCGGCGGCCCGCAGCGTGGAGCCGCTCCCCGCCCTCCGGCAGCTCCGGCGCCGCATCGGCGGCAGTGCCGGTGCGGAGGGTGTAGGTGCAGACGAACTCGGAGCCTTTTCCCGGCTCGCTGCGGCAGGTGATGGCACCGCCCAGCTCCTCCACCAGACGCTTGGTGATGGCGAGGCCCAGACCGGACCCCTCAATGCCGGAGACGACGCTGTTGTTCTCCCGCTCGAAGGCGTCGAAGACGCGGCGGCGGAACTCCTCGCTCATGCCGATGCCGTTGTCCTTTACGGTAAAGCGGTAGTCCGCAGTGCCGCTGCCGCGGCCGGTCTGGCTGACGGTGTAGGTGATGTGGCCGCCGGCGGGAGTGTACTTGATGGCGTTGCCGATGAGGTTCAGCTCGATCTGGTCCATCTTCAGGGCGTCAAAGTACGCCACGGGGTCCTGTACGTCGCAGGCGACATCCAGCGTCAGCTGCTTTTTTTGCAGGTCCGCCTGAAACACGTACTTCACATTTTTCAGCATGGCGGGGATGTCGTGGGCCCTGATGTCCAGCGTCATCTTGCCGCTTTCGATGTAGGCCAGGTCCAGCACGCTGTTGATGAGGCGCAGCAGATACTGGCCGGAGAGGTTGATCTTTTGCAGGCAGTCCGCCACGCGGGCGGGGTCGTTGATGTATTTTTCCGCCAGAGAGGAGAAGCCCATGATGGCGTTCATGGGGGTGCGGATATCGTGGGACATATTAAAGAGAAAGGTGCTCTTGGCGCGGTTGGCGCTTTCGGCGGCCTCCTTGGCCTGCCGGAGCTCCGCGGTGCGGCGCATATCATCATCGATGCAGCGGGTCATGGAGATGGAGTACACATCGCCGGTGACGTTTTCCATCAGGATATTCCGGGTTTCCATCCAATGAACCTGCCCGTCATCGCCGGTCTGGCGCACCTGCACATGGAGCAGGCGCTGGCCCCGCCGGTAGGCGTCCAGCTGGGCATCGCGGTTCATGAGGGCATGCAGCTTTTCGAAATCCTCGGGATAGGGCATGGTGGGCTTCAGGGAGTCCATCATCTCCTCCATGGTGAAGCTCTGGAACAGGCCCTCGTTGACGACGCTGTGGTTATAGACGGTGAAAGCCTCGTTTTTCGTCAGGTTCTCCTCCAGAATGAAGGGGTAGACGGTGCTGGCGGCGGAGACGATCAGGTCCATGCTGGTACGGGTGCGGATGCGCTCGTGAGTCAGCTCCGTGATGTTGCGGATGCCGGACAGCAGGCGGGGCTTCCCGGGATCGCTGCGGTCCAGGATGAACTTGCTTTGCAGATGCTGGAGCTCGCCGCCGATGATGGCGTCATATTCGATATAAAGCTCCCGCTGGCGCTCCAGCAGGGGCAGCAGCGTGTCCAGCCGGGCGGTGCGGAGGAACCGGTCACGGTCCTGAGGGCAGACGAACTGCCGGGCGAATTTCTGCATGCCGTGGGTATAGTCGGCGTCGCCGCCGGTCCAGTCCTCCAGACCGCAGCTCTCCCGCAGGCGGAACAGTTCCTCCTGCTGGGTGTTCAGATCCACGCTGATCAGGCAGAGGTAGTCGTCGGCCACGCTTTGCAGCAGGGAGGTCATGCGGTCGCGGGAGCGCTGGGCCTGAGCGGCGGATACCTGCTGGCGGGTGAAATAGAGCAGCTGGGCTCCGATCAGCACCAGGATCACGACCAGCACCAGCATAGTGAGGTGCTGGTCCCTGTTGATCTCCGCCAGCATCTGGACCGCCACCTGGGAGGGGAACAGCTGCAGGAGGGACCAGCCGGTGCCGGACACGGGCTGGATGCCGCCCTCGGACGCGCCGCCGCTGCCCACGAAGGAGAAGGTCATGGCCGTCTGATCGGCGGCAGCCTCCAGCACGTCGCGGGCCTGGGACACCTGGAAATGGGAGAGAGCGGCGTCCAGATCCTCCACGTAGGCAGAGCCCGCGGTGCGGTACTGGCCCAGAGAGCGGCCATCGGTATCCACCAGCATGGTGAAGGCGGGGCAGCCGTAAAGCTCCGTCTCCAGCACGGCGGAGACAGTCTCCTCATCCAGGAGGCCGAGCAGCACGCCGATGACCTCATCGCCCAGCTGCACCGGCGCGTAAAAGCCGATGAACCTGGCGCTGTTGAAGCGGGACGCGGAGACGGAGATGATGCCGCTGCCGCCGCGGATGCCGTCCATATAATAGACGCGGTCCGCCACCAGCGCCGTTTCTCCGTCGCTGGTATAGCTGACGCCATCGGCATCGATAAAGCGGATGCGGTCAAAGCCGGAGACCTGTTCCAGCTGGGCCAGATGGGTCATGTCCGCGCCGTCTTCGCCCAGCGCCTCACCGTACAGGCAGGCGGCGGAGGTGATGGCGGACAGCTTGTCCTGAAACACATCGCCCGCGTGCTGGGCCGTCCGGCCGCTGAGCACGCCAATGTAGATATCCAGCCGCTCCATCTGGCGTGTGTAGTTCCGGTGTGCCGCAGCGAGCAGCAGCACCATCACGGCAGCGAGCAGCAGGACGATATTAACCGCCATGTGCCTGACAAGGCGGAGGTGATTTTCCTTCATGGAACGGCCTCCCTTATACCGGCGCGTCACGTCTCCAGCTGTGCCAGGGTCTCTGTGACAAGCGCGTACTCCCGCGCCACGGCATCGTGCAGCGCACGGACGTTGGCCGGCATCACCGCACTGCCCCGCAGGGCCTCGGTCATGGCGGCGCAGGCTTCGGCCAGACGGACAAGGCTCAGGTTCAGGGCGATGCCCTTCAGGGTATGGACGGCGCGGAAGGCTTCCTCGGCGCTGCCGCTGTCCACAGCCGCCGTCAGGCGGGCCATGCTGTCGTCGCGGGGCAGCATCCGCAGGAACCGGCCGATAAAGGCGTCGTTCTGCAGGCGGGCGGAGGCATCCTCGTAGCTTCCGCCTACGGCGGCGTAGAATTCAGTCAGTGTCATGGGTATTCTCTCCTTATTCCGTACAATATGGTTTATTCCTCATACACGACGGCGCAGTTTTTGGTGCGCTTGGCGCGGTACAGAGCCAGATCGGCCTTGCCCACCAGCTCGGAGACACGGGCGGAGCCGTATGCGCCGCCGATGCTCAGGGACAGGTGCAGATCCGGATACTCCGGTATCGTCAGGGCGGCCACGGCACGGCAGATGTCCTCCAGCTTCCGCGCCAGCACATGGGCGGGCAGGCCGTGGAACAGCAGGAAGAACTCGTCGCCGCCATAGCGCACCAGCTCGTCCCCGCTGCGCAGCATGGAGCGCATGGTCTGGGCCGCGTGGAACAGCGCGGCGTCGCCGGCGGGGTGGCCGAAGCGGTCGTTGATCTGCTTGAAGTTGTCCAGATCGATCATGGCCAGGGCGTACTCGCCGGTGAGGCTGCGCAGGCGCTCGTCGTAATAGCGGCGGTTGAAGACCTGGGTGGCGGAGTCGGTATACACCTGACGGTTGCGGACCAGCAGCTGATTCAGGATGTTCTCCTCGCCGCTGCCTATCATATCGTCGGGGCGGATGGGGTTGACGCACTCCAGCGCGTAGGGGATGCCGTCCACCTCTACGCAGATGGCGATGACATAGAAAACGTCGTTGCCGATGGTCTCCACCTTGCTCTGGGTGGTGCGGGTACGCACCGCGTCCTGTGAGATACAGCGCTCACAGCGCTGACGCTTGCCCCAGACGGCATAGCAGTGATCGGTCTTATCCACAGAGTGGCCGTGGGCGTCGGAAGTCACCTGCATACAGATGCCAGGGTCTATCAGCCGCACGGTCTGGAACATGGCGCGGTAGCTCTGCATCACAGGGCCCAGCTGCTCCGCCGTGACGCGAAGCACGTCGTCCCGCCCCATGGTGACGGGCAGCAGGAGCTGGCGGTCCGCCAAATGGCCGACGGCGCGGTCATAGCGCTCCAGCCGCTCACAGTTGTCATCCATGTCGATGACTCTGCCGAACAGGGCGGAACAGCGGCCGTGCTCTGCGGCGGACCGCAGCACCAAAATGGCCAGATGGCAGCGCCGGGGCTGTCCGTTCAGCACCAGCTGGGCCGCCATCTCCAGATACGCCTCCTCCATGGAGAGGTCCGCCAGGCGGCGGCGGACGGCATCCACCGTCTCCGTCCCTACCCGCGCCAGAAAATCCGGATCGTCCAGGGGCTCCACGATCATGGACGGCAGGCCCGTCTGCTCTGTGGCGCCGCGGGACAGGCGCAGGGAGGAGGGGTGGGGCGTGTATTCAAACCAGATCTCCCCGCTGAGAGCGGAGAGGAAATCCTGCTTGGCGTAGGCGTCCTCCAGCTGCCGGGTCATGCGAGCGGCGGCCAGATCCTGCCCGCGGTACAGCTTCTCCACCGTGCGGCGGGGGGAGCGGCGGCCGGCGGCCTTGCGGTCCACGCCGCGTCTGGCGGCCTCGCCGACCTCATCCAGACAGGACAGCAGCAGGGGATTGAACGAGCCGCAGTCCCCGTTATGGAGCATGGCCATTGCCTGCTCGTGGGTGTAGGGCGTCTTGCAGCTGCGCTGGTGTACCAGCACATCGTAGGCATCGGCCAGGGAGACGATCTGGGCGGCCAGAGGGATCTTGTCGCCCTTCAGACCATCGGGATAGCCCTCGCCGTTCCAGCGCTCGTGGTGCCAGCGGCAGATCTCCATGGCGTATTCGGTCAGCTTCTCCCCCTGATAGACGGGGAGCTCCGCGATGAGCTGAGCACCGATGACGGTGTGGCGCTTGACGATCTCGTACTCCTCCGGCGTCAGACGGTCCGGCTTCTCCAGCAGCTCACGGGGGATCATGAGCTTGCCGATGTCGTGGAGGCTGGCGGCCATGCAGACCGCTTCCACATCGGCGGGGTCCAGCGGGTGTACATCCTCCCGCGCCAGCAGGCAGCGCAGCAGCAGACCCGTCAGGTAGCCGACGCCGGCCATGTGGCGTCCGCCGACGCCGCAGCGGTGCTCCACGGCGGAGCTGAGGATGGACACCATCTCCTCCGTGTTCTTCTCGTGGCGGTAAGAGTAATTGGACACGATGTCTATGAGCTGCTGCTTCTTGGTGTGCAGCAGGATGGCATTGATGATGCGGCGGCGGATGATGCCTGTGGCAAAGGGGCGGTTGATGTAGTCCGACGCGCCCAGCTCAAAGGCGCGGTCGATATACGCGCTGCCCGTCTCCGCCGAGATCATGATGGTGGGGACCGACTCGGTCCAGCCGCGGCGCTGCATCTCCTCCAGCACCTGAAAGCCGTCCATCTCCGGCATGACGATGTCCAGCAGCAGGGCCGCGATCTCGCCCTCGTACATCTCCAGCGCGGAGATGGTCTCGTGGCCGTCCACAGCCTCGATGATCTGGAAATCGTGATCCAGCATATTGGCCAGCATGGCACGGTTCATCTCAGAATCATCTGCGATCAGCAGTTTCCTGCGATCCATACGAAAACGCCCTCCCTTTCGCCGGATGCCGTACCTTCCATGGCGCATCCGGCGCCTTTTTTGCGGCCGCACCCGCGGTGCGGCTCCCGAAGCATATAAAAAGCCACCTTTCATTATACCGCACGACAAAACGAATGACTACCGCTTATTCATAAAATATTGAGCGAATATTCGCCCGCGCGCAGGCTTCTGCTTGAAATAACTGGAAGAAACAGGAAAGAAGCCGCCGCACCGGCGGAGAAAGACGCTGCGGCGCCGGCACCGGGGAGACGTCAAATTCAGGAGAGTTTGGCTGAAAGTTTGGTTATTCATAAAGTAAAGTTTGCTGGGCAAACGGAAGAAAATGGATTATAATAAACCGGTACAATGGAGCAGATAGGGTGAGGGAAATGGAACAAAAAGGAAATGTCACATATCCGCGGCCCCAAATGGAGCTGGTATGCGTTCTGGACGAGGCGGAGCAGGCGGGGCATCTGATGGAGACCATCGTGGCGGAATTCACGGAGCACCCGTTTTCCATGCCTGCGCTGTGGGCCTGCCGGGACCACTTTTACCGGCTGGACGCGGCGGCGCGCAGGAGCCATCCGGCGCTGCCGGCCGTCTTTGCCCTGTTGGCGGCCATGGCGGGAGATCTGGATCTGGCCAGGGAGTATGTGAGCCTGCTGGGCACGACGCCCAGGCACTGGCGGATGCAGGATCTTCGGGAGAAGGATTATTACCGCATCTGCGCGGAGCTGGTCATGCCGTACATCAGCGACGGCATGTTCCTGCGCATCGTGTTTTTCCTGGTGAAAACGGGCATGGTGCCGGTGAGGTCGCTGACGCTGTCCGCCTGCCGCCCCAGCATCATCAACGGGTTTCGGGATTTTACGCGGTTCGGCCCGTATCTGGAGCGGCATAAGGACGCCATTACCCAGATGATCCACCAGCTGTACGGCAGCGTGGGGAAGAACGTCTATGAGATCATGCTGGCGGAGTGGTACTATCAGAACAACGACTGCTTCAACGCGCTGATCCTGGCGACGGGGACCATCCCGCTTATCGAGAGGGAGAGCGATATGCGCTGCCTGTTCGTGGCGCTGGCGCTGCAGATGCGCATCCTGCTGATGAACGGGCAGGCGCGGACGGCCAAGCCTCTGGGGGAGAAGATCAGAGACCGCATCCAGGAGACGGGGCGGGAGGAGCTGACGGCCAGCCTGAACGCGCTGGAATGTCTGGCGGCCTGCTACGACGGGCAGCAGGAGGCGGTGACCCAGTGGCTGGAAAACACTGCCCCCGATGAGAATCGGGACATCTATATGATGGACATGTTTGCCTGGCTCACCAAGGTGCGCTGCTATTTGCAGGTGGGGAAAAACATGGCCGCCTACGTGCTGGTCAGGCAGCTTATCACCCTGCTGGAGCCGGGGAAGCGGCACATGGACCTGTGCGAGTGTCACATGCTGCTGGCCGCCGTGTACTACAAATCGGGGGACAAGGACCGCATGTGCCGGGAGCTGGAGACAGCGCTGGCGCTGGCGAAAAAATACCGGTACATACGGCTGCTGGCGGACGAGGGCGCCTGCATGGTGCAGATGCTGTTCATCTACCAGCGGGAGCGGGGCGCGGACGACTTTACCGACCGGATCATGGAGCTGGCGGGCGGCGTGAGCCGGTACTTTCCCAATTATCTGAAGTCTCCGGCGGAGTACTACGAGACGCTGACCGAGACGGAGAAAAAGGTGCTGCGCCTGATGGCGCTGGGCATGAGCAATGACGAGATCGCGGAGCGGATGGACCGGAAGGCGGGTACCATCAAGTTCCACAGTAACAGCATTTTCAGAAAGCTTCGGGTGTCAAACCGGCAGCAGGCGGTGAACCGCGGAAGAGGCATCGGCGCTGGCGGCGGAGGCGCAGGGGCAGGCCGGTCAGGAGCAGACGGTCCTGACGCAGGGAAACGACGGGCAGACGCAGGCACCCGGTCAGGATGGTGCGGGCGAGGACGATAAAACGTCCGACGAAGCGCCTGACAAAGCACCTGACAAAGCACCTGACAAAGCACCTGACAAAGCGCCTGACAAAGCACCTGACAAAGCGCCTGACGAGGAGCCTGACGAGGCGGTTTCGGCTGTGCAGGCGCTGATCGACGCGCTGCCGGCGGCGGAGGACATCTCGGACGCCAACGCGGACGAGGTCTCCGGCCAGCTGGACGCCATCGACGAGGCGAAGCAGGCCCTGACGGAGGAGCAGGCGGCCCGGCTGGACCTGACCGGATACGATGCGGCGGCTGCCGCGGTGCTGGCGCTGGCGGGAGAGCCTGACGCCAATGAGCCCGCACTGCTGGCCGCCATCGCCGGCACGCAGCCCGGCGGCAGCGGCACGGCGGAGGACCCCTATCGGATCACCGGCGCGGAGGAGCTCATCTGGCTGCGGGACGCGGTGAACGCCGGTGCGGCGAACACCTGCGCGGAGCTGCGGCAGGACGTGGAGTACGTGGATGAGGTCTGGACGTCCATCGGCACCAGCGAGCACCCGTATACCGGCACCTTCAACGGCAACGGCCACACGATCCGTGTGTGGCTGGATGGCTGGGGACAGGCCCTGTTCGGCTATGTCGGCGCGAACGCGAAGCTGACGGATATCGCCGTGACGAAGCGCCAGAGCGAGAATTATTCCATCAGCGCCAGCGCTCCCCTGGCGCGCATCAACAACGGTACCATCACCCGCTGCCGGTACAGCGGCGGTATGACGGCCAAGGACAGCCTGGGCGGTCTGGTCTATACCAACAGCGGCACCATCGAGGCCTGCTGCGTGTACGCGGGACGACTGGACGGCGGCAGCCGCATCGAGATGTACTACAGCGGCTGGGCGGGCGGCATCGCTTATGAGAACACGGGCACCATCGCCAACAGCTATTTCTACGGAGACATGGTGCAGGCCCAGTCCGGTGGCACGGTGCGTGACATCATCGGCTGGGGCGCCATCGCCTATGAGAAGTCTGGCGGCAAGATCATAAATTGCTACTACGGCGCAGACAGCGACGACGGCTACGGCGGCAAGACGGAGGATCAGTTCCGCGGCGGCGAGGTCGCGTATCTCCTGAACGGCGGCACGGCCCGGGACGACTGGCGGCAGAACTGCTACGCCGGTGACAACAGCGACGCGACCCCCGTGCTGGACCGGAGCCATGCCCAGGTCCGGAAGACCGGCAGCAGCTATGTCAGCCTGTATCCCCACGTCCACTGCATCTGCGGCGGCGACGCCACATCCGGCGGCCATCCGCAGCACAGCGACGTGCCCTACACCGCGTGGACGAACGACGAGGCGGCCAGCCAGTACGGCGACAGCAGCCATACCGCGGCCAACTCCCTGCCCAAGAATCCGGGCTATTACTATCTGACGACCAGCGTGTCGCTGTCTGACAGCGACACATGGCGTCCCGCGGACGGCACGGTGCTCTGCCTGAACGGCCGGACTGTCAAGGAATTTGCTTTTTATAAGCCCGACTTTGACGCCATCACCGTCGACAGCGGCGTGACCTTCTCCCTGACGGAGTGCGCCTCTATCCAGGGGTACATCTATTGCGCCGGCAGCAGAGGGGTCCACACCGTGAACAACAGCGGTACGTTCAACATGTACAACGGACGGCTGCGGGGCACCACCAGCACGGCCGACGGCGCGGCGGTCTACAACAACGGTACATTCAATATGTACGGCGGCACTATCAGCAACAACGGTACCAGCGCCCGGGGCGGCGTGTATAACGCCGGTGTGTGCAACCTCTACGGAGGCCTCATCACCGACAACGGCAGCGGAGGCGGTGTGTATAACAACGGCACGCTGACCGTGGGCGGCACCGCGACGGTCACGGGCGGCAGCCCCAACGTCTATCTGACGGCCGGAACGACCATCACGCTGAACAGCGAGCTGGATGAAAGCGCCCGCATCGGCATCACGGCGGGAAAGCAGGACAGCCTCGCCGATACGGCGGCCATCACTGTGGTCGAGGGCGGCGCGGCATCGCTGGTATGCTTCTTCCCCGATGATGACGGCACCTATGACCTGTCCTTCAACGATGACGACGACGTCCTCCTGCACCGGATCCGCGACCACACGCACTGTGCCTGCGGCCACAAGGGGAAGTACGCCAGGAGCATCGGCGATCACACCGAGCACATGGACCGCGAGTTCGTGGCGTGGACAGATGAGCTGGTGAAGGAGCAGTACGGCAGCAACACCACATACAAGGCGGCGGATACCCTGCCCAAGGCGGCGGGTTACTACTACCTGACAAGCGACGTGGATCTGGGTGCATACCCATGGGCGCCGAAGGACGGCACCATCCTCTGCCTGAACGGGCACAAGATCACCGGCAGCTGGTCTACGGCGGTGCGGATCGATTCTGATGCCCATATCGTCCTGACCGACTGCCGGGCCAGCGGCTCCATCAGAAACACCAACACCAGCGGTGCGGCGCTGAAATCCTCGGGCTCCAGCATCTCCCGGAACGGCATCGCCGATATCTTCCGCATTTCCCTTTCCGGCACCAGCGTGGGTGTCGAGAACTACACCAGCAATACCGTCAACCTGTATAACAGCACCGTTTCCGGCACCAGGTCCGCCATCTACAACACCGGTACGGTGAACATCGCCGGTACGGTCAAGGCCGCCAGCGATACCGTCGACAGCGGACGTTACTGTGTGAACAACCTGGGTACGCTGACTGTTGACGGCACGCTGACGGCGGATGGCGGCAACATAGGCGTGGCCAATCGGGTCGAGGACTCGAGGAGCGGTACCATAACCGTCAACGGTACGCTCATCTGCACCGGCGACAGCGACGGCCTGAGCAACAGAGGTACGGCGACAGTCGCCGGTACGCTGACGGCCACCGGCAAGAGAAACGACGGTGTGTATAATTACGGCGGTACGCTGACGGTCAACGGTACGCTGACCGCCACCGGAAATGCCAGCGGCAAGCAGACCGACGGCCTGGATAACAGCAACAACGGTACGGTCACGATCAACGGCACGCTCACCGCCTCCGGCGGCCAGTTCAGCGTGTACAACTACGGCACGCTGAATCTGAGCGGCACGGTCAATGCCACCAAGAATGTGTTCCTCGGCACGGGCAGGACCATCACCGTGGTGGGCGAGCTGGACGACGCTACCAGCATCCCCATCCAGACCGCGGCTACGCCTGAAGCCGGCAGCCCCGTGACCATCGCCACCACGGAAAATGCCGACTGGATCAAGGAGGGCAGCTTTGTCAGCTGGACCCCCGGCAAGTACGCCGTCAGCCGCATCGACGAGGGCAAGACCGTGGTGCTGCGGGGCCATGAGCACGACTGGAGCTATACGCTGGGCAGCGACGGCACGGCCATCAGCGCCGAGTGCGGCAATGCGGACGGGCTCTGCGGCAATCCCAACGGCGGCAGCGTCACCATCGCGCCGCCCAGCGGCGGACTGATCTATGACGGCAGCGCCAAGGCGGCCAGGCTGACCAAGACTGGGTGGACGGCGGCGGACGTGGGCGAGATCACCTATCAGAAGGACGGCAGCGCCCTGTCCGCAGCGCCCGTTGATGCGGGCACCTACACCGCCGGCATCACCGTGGGCGGCCAGACCGCCAGCGTGACCTATACCATCCGGCAGGCTGTCCCGCAGGCAGGGGACTTCGCCTTCTCCCCTCCCGATACGCTGACCTATGACGGCAGCGCCAGAACGGCGGCGGTGGCGGCCAGGGCCGGTGTTGCGGGCATGGGCGGCGTCACGGTGAAGTACTATCGGAACGGCGTCAAGGTGGAGCAGCCCGCCGATGTGGGCACGTACAACGTCAGGATCGACGTGGCGGAGGGCAAGAACTACGATGCCGCCGCAGACCTGACGGACGACAGCTGGACGTTCACCATCCACAGGGCGGCCTATGGCGACAGAACGGTGAACGGTTCCGCCATGTACGACAACAACGGCACCGTGGACCTGAGCAACCTGATCGCGGAGGGCGGCACGGCGGTGCTGGGCAGCGTGACAGATGATGCCGGTGTGCTGGCCGGTACGTGCTCGGTCAGCGAAGGTATCCTGCGCTTCGGCTTTGCGGACGATGCGTCCAAGGTGGGCAAGACCGCCAAGGTGAAGGTAAACGTCACCGGAGCCGACAACTATGAGGACTACACCATCACCGTTATCCTGACGGTGGAGGCCAAGCTGACGCCCAGTCCGGAGGGCGCGCTGACGCTGAGCCCCGCCGAGATCACCTACGGCGAGAAGCTGGGCGCCATCGCCATCAGCGGCACGATGCAGGCGGACGGCAGAACCGTTGCGGGCACGTTCACCTGGCAGGAGCCCGACACGGTGCTGGATGCGGGTACGCATGCAGGCGCTGCGTGGAAGTTCATGCCGGATGACACCAAGACCTATGAGGCGGTCACGGGTACTGTGGCCGTTCAGGTCAACAGGGCCGCGCAGAGCGCCGCCGTCAGCATGGCGGACTACACCTACAACGATGCGCCCAGCATGCCCAGCCTGACATATCAGGTGGGCGATGGCAGCGCGGTCTACTACTACGGCACCGAAAATGCCGCCAGCGGCGGCACGAAGTGGGAGGATGTGCAGCCCACCACGCTGGATGCCGGTACCTACTACATGTACGCGGTCATCGGCGAGACGGATAACTACAAGGAATTCACCACGGCGGCTGTGCAGTTTGTGGTGAAGAAGGCAACGCCGGACTATACGAAGCCCTCCGGTCTGACGGCGAAGTACGGGCAGAGGCTGGGCGATATCCAGCTGGTGAATCCCGAGGGCAATCTGGCCGGTACATGGAGCTGGCAGGCACCGGAGACGGTGCTGGAGCAGCTGGGCACCCAGAGCTTCGACGCCGACTTCAGACCCGACAGCGACAACTATAAGGGAGTGGTCGACGCCGCCATCGATGTGACCGTGGGCCCGGCGGACGGTCGGAATCTGAAGACTGTGGAACTGGTGCAGAAGTACACGGACACCGAGGAACACACCTACGCGCCGGACTGGTCCGCGCTTCCCAAGGGACAGCAGTGGACGTTCGACAGCGAGGCCAGCGAGGTGCTGCCCAGGCAGGACTTTGCGGCGGACGGCAGTCTCCTGACCTACGCGATCCCCGAGGGGAAGGCGCTGGGCGACCAGATCACCATCACCCTCAAGGCGTCCTGCGCCAACTATGAGGACTTCACCATCACGCTGCACATTCTCCTGCGGGAGAAGGACGATCAGGCGGCGCTGCGCGTTACCGGCGGCACCACCGTGGTCTACGGTGAGAAGCTGCGGCTGGGCAGCAGCGGCGGCTCCGGCACCGGCAAAGTGGCCTACGCCGTGACCAACGGCACCGGCGAAGCCGTCATCGACCCCGATACGGGCGTTCTCACGCCGGTGAAGGTGGGCATCGTCACCGTGTCGGTCACCAAGGCGGAGGACAAGGACTACAAGGAGGCTGTCAGTGATGCGGTGATCGTCACCATCACCAAGGCCAGGCCCACCGGTCAGCCCAACTACACCAAGATCATCACCCGCGGCAAGACGCTGGACGACGCGGCGCTGACGCTGGCCGACAGCACCATCTCCCCTGCGGACGGCGTGCTGGAGTGGGTGGACGATGCGGGGAACGTGCTGCCGGGCAGCACCCGCGTGAAGGCCAACACGGCCTACAAGTGGCGCTTTACCCCTGCGGACGGCAACTACACCACCCTCAGCGGTGAGATCGAGCTGTATTACAAGCCCAACGGCGGCAGCCAGTACGGCACCGATCACACCATCAGGGCGTCCGCCGGCGCCAACGGGACCATCTCCCCCGCCGGCTGGACCTCCGTCGGCGAGGGTGGGGAGCAGACCTTCACCATCACGCCGGATGCGGGCTACGCCGTGGCCAAGGTGCTGGTGGACGGCAGGAGCGTGGGTGCGGTGACATCCTACACCTTCCGGAATGTCACGCAGGACCACACCATCGAGGCCGTCTTTATGAAGGCCAACGGCAATCCCCAGACCGGCGTGACCGTGACGCGGAGCACCATTGGCTGCGGGAGATAACGCCATGAGAAAGTTCACGCGCACCCTCTCCTGCACCCTCATCGCAGCGCTGCTGCTGACCGTGGCGGCCACGGCCGCCGCCTGCGGCAAAAAGGCGGAGTACCCCACCGTTTCGGAGGTGACGGGATCTCAGGCAGTCGGCGAGGTCATCCCCGCTGTGGACCGGCAGGAGCAGTTGGCCGCCGCCAAAAAGGCAAATCCTGACGCCGTGGCGTGGCTGTATATGCCCGGCGCGGAGGTGGACGATGCCGTGATGCAGGCGGCGGACAACGGGTACTACCTGCAGAAGGACGAGAACGGGAATTTCAGCGAGTGGAGCTGCTACTACGCCCATTGCGACGACCATCTAAGCAGCCGGAGCGCGCTGGATAAGAATACTGTGATCTTTGGCCACTCCGCCACCAACTGCGACCCGGACGGTCCGAAATTCACCAAGCTCCACCGGTACATGGATGCGGACTTCGTGCAGGAGAACCCCTACATCTACCTCTCCGTGGAGGGTGACGACATGGTGTTCCAGATCGCGGCCTGCTTCATCACGGACACCAGCTTCGACTATATTTCTCCGGACCTCGCGGGTGAGGAGCTCACCGGCTTCCTCCGGCAGGTGGAGGAGAAGAACTGGCTGGCGTTTGACGGCGTGACCTTCGGCGAGGAGGATACCATCCTGACGCTGTCCACCTGCTGCCGGAAGTACGACATGGAGAATACCGGCGACCAGCGGCTGGTGGTCATGGCGAAGCTGCTGCCGGAGGGCGCAGCGGCGCAGGACTTCACTGTGCGCCTTGCCTCCGAGCCGGCGATGCCCTGAGAAAAGCGCAGCAGGAAACAGGAAAAGGCAGGCACCCAATGGGTGCCTGCCTTTTGTGCTGTGTGCAGGCAAGTCCTCGAAAGAAAAGGGGTACATGCAGCAAGGCGCAGCCCCTTTCGCCTGCCCAAAAGCTGGTCGATCCCCCTTGCCCCAAAGACACCGCACAGCAGCTCATCCCGAAGCTGCCGCAGCTTACAGCGAGACGGACATTTACTTTTCCTTGTGCAGCATCCGCCACAGAGTAGAGCGGCTCACGCCAAGTTGGACCGCCGCCTGACTTTGATTGCCGTGGACTCGGCGCAGGGCGATCTCTACCAGTTCACGGGTCATCTCCTCCAGAGTACGATTTGTGTCAAACGCCGGGGCCTCGGACATGGGTTGAGGAGACTCTAACAGCAATTGCTGGCGGACACTTTCGGCGGAAATATAGGACCGTTCCGCCGTCAGCGTCAGTTGTCGTATGACTCGTTTCAGCTGGTCCATATTTCCGGGCCACGGATAGCTTTGCAGAAGCTCCATCGCCTCCGGCACAAAACCGATGACTTGATGGGCGCTTTCGGCATTAAACTCGTTGAGGTACAGACTGCACAGGGCAGGGATCTCAAAGACGCGTTCCCGCAGAGGAGGCATCCGCAGCGTCAGACAGGAGCACTGCTGGCGCAGAACCCGACAGATGGGACAGTCCTCAGCTTGAGGAGTATCTGTGACGACCGAAAACAGAAATCGATTGTTTCTTCCCGATAGGATATGCCGAGCCAGAGAATCCGCCTGCTCCCCGGTGAGACAGTTGCTGTTCTTAAAATAGAAGGTGCAGCCGGTATCGTATAGCGGGGAGTCCGTTCGCGTGACAAAGCTCTGCCAGAATCTGCTGTCCGCCCGGTCGCAATCCACCACGCAAAGAGGGTGGTCACGATGCAGCCCGTTGGTATATAGAACGTTGGCGGCCCGATCCTTGTGCGTGCTGATCTCGCCAAGGATCAGCACAGGAGAATGGGAAGCCGCATAGCGCTGGAGATTTTGGTGAAGGGCGGAGTTGATGTACTTCTTGAAATACTGCGGCGAAATATCTTCGCAACTGAAAAAGCTCACGACATCGCTGCGGGTCATGTCTTCCGGCAGAGGCTCGGCCTGCAGAAAGAAATAGGGGGAACCCTCCAGAAATACTCGCTGACAGGAAATCTTCCACGGCTGTTCCTGAATTCGCCGGATCTGCACACCGCCCTCTGCGGCGTCCGCATGTGCGGCGATTTTCTGCATCATTTTGCGCAGCCGGGGCTTTCGGGCAAGAGAGGGGCTTTCCCAAAATACCGTTTGATCCTCCTGCAGAACAGCCAGTTCCCATTGGTGCTGACGGGCTTGACGCTCCAGCAGTGCGTCCCGGACACGGACTGCGGTCATTAGCTGATGCAGCTGCAGCGCCTGACGGATCGAGTTTTCCAGACTTTCTACGCCGGAGGTGATCAGAATAGCGTCCAGCGAATGCTGCCTGGCATACTGCGTCGTCACCATATCTCCTATGATCAGGGTGACGTCCCGCTGAATTAGCTCATCTACCGTCTTTTCCAGCGTATCTCCCTGCGCGATCGGGTAAATTGGCACATCATATTGCAGCACGCTGCACAGAAGTGTCGCCATGCGGGCAATGTTGGGATAGGCGACCAGAGCATAACGGCCGGTGTAGTTTTCCGCCAGCTTTAAGGCGGACAGCACATCATAGCTGGATAGCTGGATCTCCACCACCGGGATGGAAACAACGGACCGCAGCACCTCCGCTGTGCCGCCGCGGGAGATGACGATATCAAACTCCTCCTCGTCGATCTCCTGCACCAGCCGCGCTCCCTCACCGAGGTCGCCGACCATCACTGTCAGACGGACCTCCGGCC
>ERZ1673734.777-NODE-777-length-23971-cov-6.820998_pt1 | contig 23971 bp, 24 predicted proteins | sample MGYA00580199_ERZ1673734 | MGnify/ENA primary metagenome ERZ1673734 (study PRJEB41218, sample SAMN15661742) | gut metagenome | host: Homo sapiens | place: Canada: London | collected 2015-08-20/2019-03-30 | study: EMG produced TPA metagenomics assembly of...
CCCTCCCAGGAGGATTGAGCGCTTTGATCCATGGCCAAGGCCATCACCTGGTTATCCAGTGGCGCTCGAATATCCTTGAGGCGATCATTCACGCCTCCCAGAGAGTTCGAGGTCATGGACTCTTTGATCTCGCGGTAATGCTGGGAGATCTTGGCTTTCTCGCCCGGCTCCAAATGGTCACTTAGGATTTGGCGCAGGTGGTAGTCGACGCCCGAGGTCGAGCGGACGGTACGGGAATCGATAGTCGCAACGGCTAGCTGCCGGGGGCGCCTAGTCAGTACCTCATCCCCAAAGGTACGCCATTCAATCTTGTAGTACTCGACGGGGATCAGCGCGCTGGGGTTGGTACGCCACTGGGTCAGCTCCTCGTCATACTCAGGGTTGGGGATGACCTTGAATGAGATGCCAGGGCAGGCATTTGTCTTCCTGTCGCTATTGATCGCGCCACAGAGGAATTGCAGCTCTGGCCGATTTTCGAGGAACAGCTCAATCAGAATTTCTGGAAGAGCTGGGTTTTCATCCCAATCGCAATTCTCTAGAAATTGATTAACCAGCTCTTTGTTGAACCAGTACGGGTTCAACTCCTCCTGAGCGGAGCGGCCACCGATACGCCCGTTTAGTGCAAGACCGATTGCCTCCATCAGGGTCGACTTGCCCGCGTCATTGCCGCCCACAAGGATGTTGAGATCCCTGTTGGGCAGCAGTGTGAAGTCGCTGTAGATCCGATAGCCCTGGATTTTGATCTTCGTGATCATCTGCTGTCCTTAGGTGGAAGGTATGTCCGATTAGTCGGTGCATTGGTCGGTGCATTACTCATAGTGGAGCTCACCAAATAGTCCAATCATGAGGTCGCCGCTCAGAATCTCAAAAGGCAGGGTGACGTACTGGTCAGGGTGCCGGAGCATGGCCTTTCCATCGTGTGGTGCATTCTTTGTGTGCCCTTGAACCTTTTCCCCGTTCTCCTTGCTGTAGGGAAGCACGACGATCCGGCCATGGTTCTTAGATAGAATCGTCCCCTCGTGCCACAAGGTGTTTCCTTCATCGCTGCTGGACTCGCCACCCGTGGTTTTCACCACCCACCGTGGCACTCCGTCGTCCTCATACCAGAATACGAAGCCACCGCAGACCAGTACCCTCTGGCCGCGCATCCTCGCCTCGGCGAGCATTTGCTTGACGCTCGCTAGCAGCAGCAGCTGGTTGGCTCGGGGGAGTAAGAGTGCGCGTATCTGCGCTTTGGTTCTTCCCCAGTGGTCAGCTCCCGAAAGACCAAACCCTTTGGCTGTCACCTCTCGCAGGCATATCTGCGAGCGTTTGGGAGACAAAGCACCAATCTGTTCCCATGCCTGTTCTTCGTTGAGGCGAAGGCACATGTTGAATCTCGGGATGGCAACTATTTCTAGGTAAGGCGCACGCTCAAGCGCCTCGTGGAGCGGTTGTCGCAAGCTTTCCATCGTATTGTGCAATTTCAGCTCTTGCACGGAGAGCCGGGGCAGATGGGCGTTCCGCTTGATTGCCTCGCGCTCCATGAGCTCCTCTTCTCCCTGGATGCGGCGCGCCGCCGTCAGTGCTTTCTCGACTTTCAGGGTGGTTGAGTTTTGAAGCACAGGATCCGGTACCGCCTGAGCCACCAGTTCATTGGTGCGGCTGTTGAATTCGTCTGCAGCTTCCATGGCCTCCTCGTAGGAGGTGAAAACAGCCGCCCTCGCATGGCCACTGCCGTTATCGTAGAAGTAACGCTTCCAGGACAGTTGGGACTCGGGAAAAAGCTTGAGTGCCCGCAGTTGCCACGTCCATCCGATGCCGAATTGCCGGAATGGAAGGACGGCCAGGGTAGGCATAGAGTGGTATGGCATCTGATCTAGGCGCATCGATTCTCCCTGCTGTTTGCGTCTTAGCGCCTGCGGAAGCGCTGAAGCCGATCCTAGGGAGATAGATTCCCCCGACCTCATGGATAGCACATTGCCAGGATGAGTCAATTTCTTGGCTAGAGGCCCCGTATTCTCGGGCCTCTCGGGGAAGATGAACTTTGGGTAGGATTTAAAGAAACTGGTAATTTATCCAGTATTAGAAGTTGCGCAGGTAATGTGCAAAAGCTATAACGCATATATACCAAGTTACTTGGGAGGCATTACAACTCAGCGTAATGTGCAGGTTAGTGGGGGGCGAAGTTCCTTGGGGTCGATGAATGGCCTCATCTCCTATCTGAGAGATGTAGCTCTATCGGTATGACTGAACCTTGGGTAGCTTCTTATCAAAAATCTCCGCCGAACCCACCTAGGGCATACCGTGATGGAGTTTTGAGTTAGCCGGTCATACTCACTTCGAATGATCCCAAAACGCGTGATTCATGTTGTTTTCGATGTCACGGATCTTCTTCACGAGCTCTTTGGCTTTATCCTTATCGATCAGTTTCTTGCTTGCCAGACGCTGGATCTCTTTGATTTGTTCCCTGCGCTCCTCAAAGCGCTTTCGATTCAACTTTAGCCCTTCGATCATCAGCCGTGAGGCACCCCTCATAAGTTGGGGGTACTTCATACAGAATTCGATCGCGGGTCTAACCTGCTCGGTGACATCGTCCCATTCAGAGTGGTTGTCGGCCAATGCATCAAACCGCCCAGGGCTCAGAACGCTGTCGTTGGGAATTCCGATGCCGGTGATGCCCGTATGCAAGAAAACCTTGCGTGCAAGCTCGGAGCAATAGGCTGCCGCCTTCATCGGCTTTCTAGCCGGAAAGATCTTATAGGGTTGGGCGAGGTAGAACGCGCAGGCGCGGTAGACAGCGTCGGTGTGCTCAGGCGCTAGCTTTTTACAGCGAATCACCCGCCAATCTGGTTTCACATCGGTCAAAACTTCGGAGATCAGCCGATTAGTCACACCGGCGCCTGGCATGGCATCAATGCAAATATAGTCCGCATGAATCAGCGCCACATGGCTTGAGCGAGCGTGCTCGTAAGCATACTTCTGCCCCTTCGTGATGACTTTTGCGCCAAACGTACTGCCTGTGCACAGGATTACATCCCCCGGATGCAACAGACCGTCGACGCCGGTTGCCTCTTGGATGAAGGCGTTATCTTCACCTCGCATCATTGCACGATAGATATCCATCTGCTCTGCAGGTATGCCTTCGATGCGGGCAGCGAACTCAATTTGAGCATCGGTCTGCGCTCGTATCTGCGCAAGAAGCTGCTCACTTTTTGCTTCCGACGACATGGTCGCAAAGATACTTGCGACAGCGGCGCTCCGAGCGTTCTGTTGCATTTTATCTAGATCCATTGTGAAACCCATATCGTCGTTTACCTAGCATCTTCATCAGCTGGGTCGTGGTGGTGAGGGCTGAAGTCCGTTTCTTGCAAACGAACGCGTGACCTAATCCCGGCGTCTAGTCCGTAAGCTTCTTAGCCACCTTAAGCAACAATTCGGGTCAAAATTTCAAACCATGACGCGAGCGCTAACTAAACAGAGGAGGTTCATCTGGCGGCGGATTTTGGTCACTTACCCCGGTTGAAAGGGAGCACCACCGCACTGTCGTCAAGTTTGACCGCCGAGTCGGCGTTCACCATAGACTTCAGCTTCGCCAGATGGAAAACGGAAGCTTTGCCCGACAGATAACGCTCGGGTAAGCCCGCCAGCTTTTCCACGTCGTTTGCAGCCAAGCCGATGTAGCTCGACACCGACTCAATCGGCATGACACCGGAAGACGACAACAACTCGATGGTGCGTTTCAGGAGCCGGGGTTGCTCAGGCGCGCGCGCATCATCGCCTGGCTCGGATTTAGCCCCCCACCGGGCTGACCTACGTTTGAACAGAACCAGTTTCTCATCAGCATCGATAATCTTGAGTGCTTCAAGTCGCATGATCATGGCTGCAACAGAGACGCCCCAGCGTTGCTTGAGCAGTAGAAGGCTGTCCAGCGTTACTGGTGTTCGCACGTCGGCTGCAAACGTTTCAGCCGGCAACAAGAAGGCTCCAGCGAAACGATGAGCTTGCGACTCCATTAATTTGTAGCGCTCAGGGTCTGTTGAGCGGTCAATGCCTTTGTGCAGAATGAGGTGACCAAGTTCATGAGCAAGGTCGAAACGACTGCGAAAGCCATTCCCTTTGTCTGCAGACAGCAGAATTAAGGGCCGCTGAAGTTCGTGACTCCAAGCGGAGAGCCCTTCGATCGGGGCGATACCTGTTTCCTCTCGAACCACGATAACGCCTGCACCCTCTACAGCCATTGCCAAATCGGGGATCGCCCGACGGCCCAGGCTCCAGAGGTCTCTGCACTCGCTGGCAGCTTCCTCGATATCGGAATTGGCAATTTGCTGAGGATCCGTGAACGATCTCACAGGCAGGTTTACGTCCGGAAAGTCGACGAACTCGCTCATCGCCAAGACGATGTCCTGCGTCCATTCCAGTCGGGCTTCTAGCATGGCCCTTGCAGAGACATGCGCAGATGCATTGCTTCGGAAAAGAGGCAGCGACCCCTTCTTGGGAAGAGGGCGGGTGAACCATTCAGGACTCACATTGATGACCTTGGAGAGGCTATCCAGCGCCTCTGCTTCGGGAGCCTGTTGCCCCGATTTCCACTTGCTAATCGTAGCCGGCGATACGCCGACCATGGCAGCGAGTTGTACCTGGGAAAGGGCTCGGGCGGCCAGTGCCTGAATCAATCTTCCTGGTTGGAAATCTGTGATGCCCCGGCTCATGTTTCTTTCTGTCCTCCGAGCTCGATGAAGCCCGCTTTGAGTTTTACTTTTGCATTGTCGGCCTGTTTCGGGGCCGCCTCATAGCGATCCAAGAACTGGCTCAAAGGTTCCCGAAACAACCACCCATCCATTTTTGGATTGGGCACCGCGATGTAGACCTGCAACGGCTTCTCAGGATGGTGATGCAGTGAACCGCTGAAACGTGCGACGAAGAAGAATGTCCCAGAGGTCACATCTTGAGGCCCGAAAAGTGATGGCTGCACCAGTTGGCTCATGGCCTCATTAGCTTCGGCCAGTTCGCGTCGGGTGATGCTACGGTTCGGGCGATTCCAATTCGTGGTGTTCATGTTCAAGCGCGCAAATTTGAACATCCCTGCCACGCCCACAATTACGCGGTTGCCCTGAGAGGACATCAGCTCGGCGTTTGATGCTTCCAGCAGGTCGCTGAACCGCTCGTTCATCTGGATGTGCCGCATGTACCCCAGTGCAGTTTTTCGCTGCTTTCTTACATCCTTCGTCAACCCAAAGGCTTGGAGCGCACCAGCGGTGAAGGCATCTTCGACACCCATCACAAGGTCACGCGGAACGTTGGAGATCAGCATAGCGGCAATTGCTTCTGGGTTTGGGGTCATGTAGTCGCTCTCGGGTTTCGGATGGCGAGATTATATGCCTGAAAAATTTCGTGTAAAGGGGGTTTCTGGCGTAAGCAGATGGTTTGAGGGGGCATGAAGGCGTTGGATCGGCGACTAAGTAGAGCTGCAACAGCCCTGCTTGGCCGTAGCACCATCTGCGAAGGGTGCTTGATCTCGTGTGGCTGCAGCAGGTAGGCCTCTAGCGCCTTCGCTTTTGTGGATTCCTCCAACTACCTTGATTCGAGTCCGCTGGCATTTTCACCAGTGCCTGGTGTAGGCGACTGCGTTTCATTGACGGCAGTGCCTCTATAGACCCCATGCTAAGGGTAGGAGAGTCATCCGGGTGACACGCCTTGCGTGGTCAACCCCCAGGTTGACTTTGCTCCATTTCTCCAATCCAGCTGTACGTACCGTTAAGCCAAACGAACACACTGTTGAGTACCTCACGCAAGTGCCGGATATTGATGTGTGTAACGTCCGGTAGGTGATCCTTACCACTATTGGTGGTGGCGTAGCGAAAGGCCATTGAGTCTGGGTCTGCGTCTTCCAACTGGCGAATAAACTGGTGCGCTGCATTAGCGTTGGCGTCTGAGTGCTCCATACCAAGCTCATTGAGCAGATGGCGCAATTCTGACCACAGGGGCATCAACCGGTGCTTGTCATACACCTTGGGTTCTTTGCCTGTGAGCGCGCGAGCACTGGTTAGCATCAGTTTGAACTGTAGCTCCAATGAATGGCGGTACAGAAAAAGCAAAGGGTAAATGCCGCTGTCCAGTGGAACCTGACGATTAGCCATAGCCTCCACAAGGCCGTCAGCTGCGTCTTTGTATGCAAAAGCATAGAGATCGGCACGAAAGTGAGACCAGTTCAGCATCGCGTTATGTTGCCAATCCGCACCCTGGATGAAGAGCTGCTGGCCGGAGAAGTCTGCCGGCCATTGGATGTCCTCTAACGGCGGGTCAAGCATCGGAAGCGAATCGTCATCCATATCATTACCTCACGATAGTCAGTCCAAGATTTAGGAGTTTACGAATCCCTGTTTGCTACCGGCAACCAGTCAGTGGTCTTTGAGTGCGCCTACTGAAATAGGTGATTTCACGCTGAGGCGGAGGTGGCTGCTACTGCCGTTAATGGCTCGACGTCGAAGGCCTGGATCCACCTCCTGTTAGGTCGGTTGTAAACGTCCGCGCAATACACCTTGCTTAAACTAGGAGGGAAGATGGAGGAATCCAGGCTGGTTAACGTCGGAGAAAAATCACAGAATTCAAATTGACATACGTTTCGAGCTTTTTGCGCGTCAGATCGATCTGAATGGCATATTCGGTTAACCAGCGTTGCGGCTTACGATTCTCCTCATTGAAGAACGACAAAATGAGGCCATTGCTGTGACTGAATACAAAATCGCTTTGCTGGGTTTCGGCGGCGTTAATCGAGCACTTGCGCAGTTGGTTGCTGAAAAAAAAGATGCTTGGGCTGATGAGCTCGGGTTCACATTAAAAATCGTAGGTGTGAGCGATATCTTCTTGGGTTCCGTGATCGACAAGCACGGCCTTGACCCGCACACATTGGTCGCAGTGCCAGCAGAAAAAGGTGCATTCGCCTCCTTGGAAAATGGGAATGCGGAACCTGCCAACGGAAACGTCATTTGTCACTCAGGAGCGGACATCGTAGCTGAAGCTACGTTCACCAACCCTATCGACGGCGAGCCAGCAACGTCGTTCTGCCGCGCCGCCCTGCAAAAAGGTATCAGCGTGGTTACCACCAACAAGGGCCCGGTAGCGCTGCATGCGGCGAGCCTAAAGAAGCTTGCTACGACCACTGGCTCGTCGTTCGAATTCGAAGGGGCAGTAATGAGCGGCACGCCCGTAATCCGTATGGCGCAAGAAACTTTGGCGGGTTCGGAAATCACCGGTTTCAAAGGTATTTTGAACGGTACCTCAAACTTTATTCTGAGCAGCATGCAAGCGGGTCTGGACTTCGGCGACGCATTGGCTAAAGCGCAAGCATTGGGCTATGCCGAAGCCGATCCTACAGCTGACGTCGAGGGGCACGATGTGCGGCTCAAAGTAGTGATCCTAGCCAACGAGTTGCTAGGCGCCAAGCTCACACCGAACGATGTCTCTTGTGAAGGCATTTCCAAGATCACGGCTGCGGATATTCAGAGCGCCGCGAAGATCGATGCTCGGTGGAAGCTGATTGGCAGTGCCAAGCGCAGTGCGTGTGGCGCAGTGACCGCTTCGGTGAGCCCTCAGCTCCTGACTAATACTGACGCTTTGGCAGGTGTTACTGGTGCCACTAACGCCGTCACTTTTGAGACCAACCTTCTTGGCCCTGTGACGGTAGTAGGCGCAGGAGCTGGTCGAATTGAGACCGCCTACGCGTTGATTTCGGACATCGTCAGCATTCACAAGAAAAAAACCAAACAGGCCAACTGACATGAACAGCTTGACTCTGACATTGCCTAAGACCGTTGAGGGAATCACCGTCTTCAACCCGTTCGACAATACCGTGATTGGCGAGGTTTCGAAGATTCCAGCAGAGGCTGCCCATGCGGTGATCAACGCTGCCCTACAAGGAGCCGTCATCGCTCGTGAACTCTCCCGAGCTGAGCGCTCGCGTATTTTGGAGCAGGCTGCAAATCTTGTAGAAAAAGACAAGGACGATTTCGCAAAGCTTATTTCTGACGAATCGGGCAAAACCATTCGCCAAGCACGCAAAGAAGTTCTCCGCTGTGTCAACACGCTCAAGCTGTCCTCTGAGGAGGCGAAGCGCAATGCTGGTGAAGTGATCCCATTTGATTCCTATGCTGGATCGGAGACGCGCCAAGGTTGGTTCACTCGTGAGCCTTTGGGTGTAATCCTGGCTATCACGCCTTACAACGACCCGTTGAATCTGGTTGCACATAAGCTTGGCCCGGCCATCGCCGGGGGTAACTCGGTAGTGCTAAAGCCTTCCGAGCTGACTCCCCTCTCGGCGATTAAGTTGGTTAGCTACTTGAGCAAGGCGGGTTTGCCACCAGGTGTTGTATCGGTAGTGACCGGTGACGCTGAACTGGGCAAAGCCTTGGTTGCCCATCGTGCTGTGCGCATGATTTCGTTCACCGGCGGTTTTGCTACAGGGGAGCAGATAACAAAGACTGCCGGCCTCAAGAAGATGGCTATGGATCTCGGTGGCAATGCACCTGTGATTGTCATGGGAGATTGTGACCTTGCCGCCGCTGTTGATTCTTGCGTCTCTGGTGCGTTCTGGGCGGCAGGGCAGAACTGCATTGGTACTCAGCGAATCCTCATCGACACCAAGATCTATCAGGTATTCAAAGAGCGCTTTATTGCGAAGTCGCGAAGCCTGATAGTCGGAAACCAAGCCGATGAGGGTACTGACGTAGGCCCGATGATCTCTGAAGCGGCTGCAAAACGTGCGGAATCGTCTGTGCAAGATGCTGTCAGCAAAGGGGCTAAGATTCTGCTCGGCAACAAACGGGAAGGCACGCTGTTTTACCCGACCGTACTTGAGGACGTGAACTCCAAATGCAAGATTTGGCAAGAGGAGGTTTTTAGTCCCATCGTGATCTTGCAGGAGATCAACACTCTGGAAGACGCTCTGGGTCTCGCTAATACGCCAGAGTACAGCCTGCATGCCGGTATTTTCACAAGCAACCTGAACACGGCGATGAAGGCTGCCAAACTACTTGAGGCTGGGGGTGTGATGATCAACGACTCGTCAGATTACAGGTTTGATGCAATGCCGTTTGGTGGCTTCAAATATGGAAGCATGGGGCGTGAAGGAGTTCGATTCGCCTATGAAGACATGACTCAGCCCAAAGTTGTCTGCCTCAATGGCCCGAGTTACTAGGCTTGATACTTATCAGGATTGGCCGCAATTATAGGCGTTGGTGAGTTTTTTTTGGAGTACATATGCAGTACGTAAGCACACGTGGTTCTGCAGAGACATCCAGTTTTCGGAGCGTCGTGTTGTCCGGAATTGCATCGGATGGCGGCCTGTATGTACCTCAGAGCCTACCCCACTTCGCTAGCGATGTGATCGCGAGCTGGTCGTGGCTTCCCTTCGACTCACTCGCTTACCAAGTCATATCCCCTTTTGTCGGGGACGAGATCGACAGCTCAACCTTGAAGGTAATGCTTCAGGAGTGTTATGGCCAGTTTGACCATAGAGCCGTAGCCCCTCTCCAGCAGATTGGCCAAAATGAATGGCTATTGCAGCTTCACCATGGGCCAACCCAAGCGTCCAAGGATTTTGCTGCCCAGCTCCAGTCGAGGCTTGTCGAGCATCTTCTGACGCCATCTGAAAAGGCTATCCTCATTGGGGCTACCAATGGAGATACAGGGCTCGCAGCTATCGAGGCCTTCAAAGACCAGCCCAATGTAAAGGTGGTGGCATTATATCCGCGTGACGGAGTACCACCTGATCGCCTGGCCAGCCTGATGGCATCAATCTCTAACCAAGTGCAGTTGATTGAAGTTGATGGAGGCTTTGATGACTGCCAAACCCTTGTTTCTAAAGTGCTGAGGAATTGGCCTGTTAGGGACGTGATACCTGTCAGCTTCAACTCCACGAACTGGATCGGCGTCCTAGCTCAAATCGTATTCTTCTTCCACAGCGCTTTGCAGTTAGGGGGCAGCGTTCGGCCTCTGGGGTTCAGTATCCCTGGAGCAAGCTTTGCAGAGATCTACGCTTGCTATATCGCACAGAGGATGGGGTTGCCCATCAACCAAGTTATCGTGTCTACCAATACCAATGATGCTTTACATCGTTTTATAAACCAGAACAGTTATTCGAAAGGCGAACTAAGTCTTTCCCTTTCACCCTCGATGGATTTTTCGCTGTTCTCGAATCTGGAACGGTTAATCTGGGAGCTCTATAACCATGATGGCGCGACTGTGGAGCATCTCATGGATGCTTTCGAGGATTCCGGGAAGCTGAGCATTGGTAACACACAATGGTTGCAGGCGCGGATGCTGTTCGATTCTTACGCTGTTGATGATGAACACGTGAGAGAGGAGCTGCTCTCTATTTTTAGAGAGGCTGGGACGGCGGTTGATCCTCAGACCGCTACAGGTTCGCTGGCGGCACGGCTGTATCGCCGTAGTCTAGGAAGTCCTATGGTCACATTGGCACAGCTGGCCCCAAGCAAATCATCCCGTCTCCTTTCAGATTTGAAGATATGGCATGCAGATGTGCCCATTGCGCCCGATCCAAGCGTCAATCCTACTGTATTAAGCAAAGGTGATATTGATGGGCTCTCTCTGCTCCTTCATGGCGTGTAGGATTAATGTATGAAACGCCTTCTCGATCCCCAAGATGAGCGAATTTTGGCCGCGCTCACTGCGAACGCAAAGATCTCCCATGCTGAGCTGGGATTGAAGGTTCACCTTTCTCGCAATGCGGTTCGTCAGCGTATTGAGCGCATGGAGCGTGATGGGGCCATCAAAGGCTATACAATCGTTACAGGTGAGGGTCGGAATTCATCTCCTCCCATTACAGCCATCATCTTCGTCTATCGACATGATCGGATGCGAGGTGATGACGTGGTTAAAGGAATCAGTACGATTCCGGAGGTGACCATGTGTGAAGTCATGAGCGGTGAATTCGACTTGATGGTTAGGATTGAGGCTGTTCACGCAGAGCGTGTCCATCTGGTCTGGAAAATGATCGCTGCAATGCCAGGTGTTGAAAACACCGTCACGACGTTCGTTTTGAGTCAATTGCTGTAGAAGATAGGCAGCTTCCCCTGACTATTGCTGCTTCGCTCAGGGCCAGGCTCATGATGGGTTTTTAAGCCGCGCTAAGCCTAGCTTGATGTGCTCGTCCTTGAAGCCCCTCGAACGTTATCCCCGACTTCAGCGCTGCCCTGGACTTCGACATGAAGGGTTAGTTCTATAGCCGCAGATTGTCAGTCTCTCCTTTGCGGTACCTGCTTTGCATCATTCTTCCCCGGCGGCGCAGCAGGCAACCTATTCAAGTTCTCACTAATACTGTCCTGTGTTGTTGCCGATCTCGTGACCTGATCGTAAGCGCCTAGCCAATGCACCTTGCCTAGTCTAGATATGCCCAGCTATCGGCACCGTCGAAATGGCGCACGGGTGTTGTTCCAACCAATTCCTGATCGAAATTATTAATATTCACCCCAACACCAGCGCCTGCCCCCGAGAGGATCGCTTCCCAGTGAGTGGCACACCCACAATTACTACAACGGATCGTCCTCAGGGTTTCCTGACCCCAAACGTACGATGAGGTATTTTGAGGGTGTCCCTCGAACTTTACTGCACCAGCTTCATAGTGAGCCCAAAGCGCCCCGAGTCTCCGGCAAATAGAGCAATTACATTTGATGGCATGAACTGGTGGATTCGGGATGAATACGCGCACGTTTCCACAATGACAGGAACCTTCTAACAGTCCATTTTTGGCGTGGGTTTTCATGTCAGCTCCGTGACCGATTTTATGCCGGATGCCTAACTTACTTCAGTTGGGCACGATTAGGCGTCCATTCGTGGGGCAGTAGGTGGCTTATTTCACTCGCCCGCTGCGTCGGCAGGCGCGTGAGTACATCTTTCAGATAGGCATACGGATCATGACCATTCAGTCTCGCCGACTGGGTCAGGCTCATGATCGCCGCTGCCCGTTTTCCGCTGCGTAGCGATCCTGCGAAAAGCCAGTTTTCACGTCCAAGAGCCCAAGGGCGGATCAAGTTCTCGATCTGGTTATTGTCAATGGGCACAGCACCATCTTCCAGATAGCGCGTCAGCGCTACCCAGCGTTTGAGGCTGTAATCCAGAGCTTTAGCCGTGGCCGAACCCTCGGGCACAAGTTCACGCTGGGCCAGCATCCACTCATGCAGCTTTTCAGCGATGGGCACTGCTGTTTCCTGGCGTAATCGCCAACGGTCTTCGTGGCTCATTTCCTTGACGTGTCTCTCGACTTCGTAAAGCCCGCCAATCGAGTGAAGCGCCTGCTCCGCCAATTGGCTTTTATTGGCTACATGCAAGTCAAAGAACTTACGGCGTGCATGGGCCATGCAGCCGATCTCGGTCATGCCCAGCTCAAAGCTGGCCTTGTAGCCGGCAAAGTCATCACAGACCAGCTTCCCGTTCCAGGTGCCCAGGAAGTTGCGCGCATGTTCGCCGGCACGGCTGGGGCTGAAGTCGTAGACAACAGCATTGAGTGCCGAAAATGGCGTGCTGCTGTAGGCCCAGACGTAAGCACGATGGGTTTTCTTCTCTCCTGGAGCCAACATTTGCACCGGCGTTTCATCGGCGTGAACCACGCGCTGGGCCAGCACCGCTTCGCGCAGCGCATCGACCAAGGGCTGAAGCTGCACGCCGGTTTGACCCACCCATTGCGCCAACGTCGAGCGCGGGATGGGCAGGCCGGCACGGCCGAAGATCTTTTCCTGTCGATAGAGCGGCAGGTGGTCGGCGAATTTGGCCACCATCACGTGCGCCAACAGGCCGGCAGTGGCTTTTAACTCCGCCTCGATGGCTTCGAGGTCGGTATTGAGTAGGTCATCGAGCAGGCTGCCCTGCGCCGGGCTGATCTGCTCGCTGCGCTTGGCGAACTTGTGCCGTTTAAGGATGGCGATCTCGTGAGTGAGCTGCTCGATAATCGTTTCATCACGATGGATCTTTCGGCTCTGGGTGTCGACCTTGGACATCAACTGCGCAGCTAGTGTGCGCAGTTGTTCGGGGGTCATTTGGTCGAGATCGGGCAAGGAAGTCATGGGGGTGGATTTTACCAAAGCAGCCCGACCGCTTCAGCTAAAAGGCAACATTTAAAGCAATGTAATTACGCCGCCCGCACCGACTCGTTGCCAGGATAATCCCAGTATCAGCGCCTGAAGTTGTTCGGGGTCGAGTTCGACCTCCGTCCCACGATGGACGCCTGGCCAATGAAACTTACCTTGGTTCAAGCGCCGCGCCGCCAGCCAGATACCGACGCCGTCGTGCATCAGGACTTTCATCCGGTTGGCTCGACGGTTGGCAAAGAGGTAAGCGCAGTGCGGCTTCGCCGCACCGAACACCGCGACCACTCGGGCCAACGCAGTCTCAGTGCCGGCGCGCATGTCCATAGGCTCAGTGGCTAGCCAGATTGCATCGACGCGAATCATTGGGCCAGGCTACGAATGGAACAGGTGCAGCCGTCCGGATCCGAGGCTGGCCATTTTACGGTGATGGATTTATCACCCAGAGGCAGCGAGATGATCACTATCTCTTCTGATGCTCGCCTTGGTACCGTTTTTACCGGAACGAAAGCCGGCAAGGTTGCAGGCGATTGATCCCGGTAAGTTGGTAGCCACTTGCGGATCACGTTGGCGTTGATGCCGTGATGGATGGCGACGCTGGAAATTGTCGCTCCGGGTTGCAGGCATTCCTGGACGACCTGGGCTTTGAATGGTTTCGGGTAAGAGCTTCGTTGGCGCATGGAAATCCTTGCGATAAGGGCGATCGCGTCCGCTTAAAAATACGCGGACACCATCGCCCTTAAAGCTGGAGTTCGGTAGATGACTTGGCCGGACGGTTACGGTCGGTTGTACGAGCAGCGAGTTGTCGAAAAGTAGCACTACCTTACAAACGAGAGGCTCCAGCGCTCAAGTTACTCCGGCTATATCAATGGAAGGCGGCGAGCTGAAAATCGTGCCTTTGAGAGATGGTGCTCCTCGATCAATCTGCGTCCGGCAGCGATCGCTCCCACAAAAACCCAATAGTTGATCGACTCAAACCAAGTCGCCGCGCACTCTCTGACTTGCTCAGTCCATCGGCTTTGCACTGGAGCACCTTTTTAAGCTTGTCGAGGTCGGCGGGTCGCGCGGCTGGCCGCTTCAGAACCTCCTTCCCGGCTAGGTGTGCCGCGATGTCAGCGGCGCTCACCTTTGCTTCTATTGCCTGCAATTCCTTGGCGGCGTTAGCGAGCAAGATCGAGGTAGGGGTTTTGTCATTGGTCGAGAGAATCAGCGCTAGGAGAGTTAACGGGCTCAGTTCGAGCGCATGTGCAAGCTCCGCAAACTTATCCAGTGTAGGGCTGCTTTGGCCGTTTTCGATCCGGCTCAGGAAGGTCTGAGACACGGCGCTTGCCAGCTCCTCTTGAGAGAGCTCCAGGCTGCCTCTCAAAGTTCTCACGACTGCTGCCAAGGCCGGCTTCAACACTGCGTATCCCTCGAAAATCGAGGATATAGCCATGTTGCTGTGTACAGTTACATGGTGCATGAGATATAAATATGTCGGACTCCTGCGCTTTCATGCGCCTGGGGCGAGTGCTGGTGATGGGCTGTGGCATGGTGGCTCCTGCCATTTCGTGTCGGAGCCACAGGGCGTTCGAAGGTCGTAATGATCGCCGGCTTGCAATAAATCGCTAAATCGTGCCGACCTGCCGCTGTCAGGTGCCCCCGCCCAAGAAGGGCTGGCAGTGCCATAGGTCAGCACAGCGCAACGGCTTTACCTATTTGAGATCGACTTGATGGCTAATTCTGCGCGTCAGCGTGAACTTCCTAGCCCCGAAGAACCCTGCGGCATTGAGCAAGGCATTCCTCACGAGGTCAGCAGGGCCCAGGGCATTGAGTGGGGCGTATGCATTGACGCGTACCTTCACAATGCTGCGAGGGTGGGACAGCGATACGCCGCTGAAGTGTACTTCGATCAGTCCGGCTCCTCTGAAAACGGGATGACAGTTGCGACACCCCCTGTCCGATGCGTCGACGTCAGGCAGGGCTTCAAGCTGATGAGGAGCATGGCCGGGGGGCACTATGTGATCGCGAGCGAACAGGACGCGTGACCGAGTTCGCGTTGATGCTTCGCCAACACCTTCCCGTTCCGCCACAGCTACGCGGTTTGGATCCACAGCTTCAAGGATGAGTAAAGCTTCGATGAGGTTGTTTTAGCCGGAGCACCTTTGTACTTCTTATGGATCAATCATGAACTACAACTGGCAGCGAGAACGCGATCGACGGCAAGCAATCTGGGAGCTTGCTGACCTTCTTCCAGGCGACCGAGGCGCCCGGGCAATCCTGGAGCGCCTAGATGACATTGAGCGACTCGATCACGAGCACCCCATCAGCGTCTGCCTGCTCACGCTAGAGCAGCTCTCAGAGCTTCCCAAGGAACCTCATAAAATCGGCTGCTGGATCATTCGCGACGCAGACATTCCAGAACCGTGGAGGACACGCTTTGGGGTAGCTTTAGGCCCCTCTGCGCGCGTGAGCGAGGGCTTCTATTTCCATGATTGGATCGACTTTTTACAGGTTTGGGAACGTGACCTGGAGTATGTAGAGCAGCATCGGCGTGAACTCGATGATGACTGAAGCCAATCGGGTACGTTCAGCTTGAAGGCACTGCAGGCAGGCGGTCGAATGGGCCCGCTAAAGATTGCAAAGCCAGCACGCGCCCAAGCGTCCACCTGCACAATCGTCAATGACGATCAGCACTTGCCACCACACAATGACCCTCACAACGCGAAATCCACGATTGCTATCGGAAGAAGAATTCACACAAATGATGTGCGAGTTCGATCAAGCTGGCGATTGGATGAGGGCGCAATTACACACGCAGGAGCCAGCATGCATGGAGAGACACGTGATCAGCCTTGAGCGTCATAACCTACCCGAGCTAGAGGTCGTTGAACGGTTCGCCGCCACCTTTGGCGCCGAAGCGTTTGAGGTTGAGGTTCAGCGCTTGGCCAGTCTGCACACGATCGATCTTGGTGCGCCGGTACAGTCGATCGCACGCTTTACTCATCCCTCGCTGATTGGGATGAGCAATGCCCCCTTTGATGTCCTAACTAGGGTGTGCGATCAGCTGGTAACTCGTGAACCTGCGCTGCTGGAGCGTCCGAGTTATCGGTGCCGTCACAGCCACGCAACAGCACTGCCATGGGCCCTGTGGCTAGACCTTGTTAGGTATGCCAGAGAAGAATTCGATCCAGCTAAGTGGGATGCAGAATTTTTGGTACAAAAGCAGAGGAGCGGGTTATCAATCCGAGAAGCCTTTGACGCTCTGATCGCTTTCAAACGAGCCAATAAATAGCCTTGCTGGCGCCTTTGCTGGCTGCCCATAGGCGGGAAGGTTATGTGGGCTCTACGGCGGCAGATCTGTACGCGGTGCTTGTCGCGGGCGGGTGAGGGGGCGATTACGAAGGGGCGATAATGCTCGGCTATGGTCGAGGGGAGTCTAGCTGTAAACCTATTTTTTAACCTGTAAACCACGCAGGTTTACAACTACAAAAATCAGTTTACAACTCAACGTCGGCAACGAATGGCTTTCAGGCGCCGAAGCCATACCCAAGACGTGCAATCAATGACAAAGCTTCAGCAATAGGTACATCCTTCGGGCATTTTTGGCCTAACGCGCGTAGGGGGGTGCACAACCAGCTCATGGCTTTCGCTTTGTCGCCAAACAGACCCATGGCAGCATCCAGCAACTCGGGATCAATCGTTTCTGATGGTTCAAGTGCTGCTTGCTTTGGTCTCATCGCGTCTTCGAGCGCAACTGCGAGTGTTTCTAGCGCTTCCCGAATCCGAGCATTCTCTCGAAAATCCGTTGAATCTGGCTCGTGGCCAGCGCAATGCCGCAAAAGCGCCTCTGCGTCGTTCACATTCAGATCGAGTTGGATCAGCATGTCGATTCCTAATAAACGGAGCGCCCGGAATGGGTACCAGCACAAGCGGCCCAGATTGGTGAGTACTACGTGTCATGAGCGATGTTCTTAAGAGCGAAATTATAGCGCGGGCCGCTTTGGTGTAGGTGTACGGATTATGCCCGTTCATGCGCGCCGATTGGATCAGGCTCATGATCGCCGCCGCCCGTTTACCACTGCACAGCGATCCGGCGAACAACCAGTAAGCGACCGAGCGCCCATGGCCTGATCGTGTTTTCGACAGGATTGTTGTCGATGGGAACAGCACCATCATCCAGGTAGCGCGTCAGCGCTACCCAGCGTTTTAAGCTGTAATCCAGTGCCTTGGCATCGGCTGAGCCCTCGGGCAACCACGATGACTCAGTAAGCGTTACCCTTAGCGACCATGACCCAACTGATTCCAGGTATTCATGGGCCACTTGCATTGGCCCTGTACGCGCTGAGCTCTTCTTCGAGAACCGCTACTGCGTCCTGCAGCTTCATGTTGTCGGATCGCAACTTATTGATGATTTCCAACCGATCGCGTGACTGGTTCACGTAGAAACTACGGCTGGACTCTGTTTCGCCGTTTGTCTTCGCCAGTGCAGCGATAGACGCCCTGGCATCCAGCAACTCGTTGAACCAGTAAATGACCTCCAGCCGACTCTGCTCCAGGAGCTGCTCCGGTGACAGTGATATTTTTTGGTTGAGCGCCTGCTCCTTTTCCTGCTGCTCACGTTTCTCTTTGATGGCGTGAAGCTTCTCGGCTGGCCAGACTCGTCTGCTAATTGAGTTACGGTGCATCCCCACCATTTTGGAAAGAGCTGAGATACTGGCCGGCAAAGATGGATCTCTCTCTATCCTCTTGATGGCTTCGCTCAGTAGCCGAGTATTGGCTTCAGCATCTTCCGCGTTTTTCTGGTCATAAGGAGCTGAGGTCATGCCAGTACCTCCTCACCCAAGCCCTTCAGTACGGCTTGCGCCTCCGAAATGGCAAGCTGCATCTGAGCAACGGACTTGGCGAACTGATGGTCGACCCCCGCCTCCGATTGATTCCCATTGGAAGCCGCTCCCAGTTTTTTCAAAGCGATAGTGTTTTGGATAACGACCTCCCTCCATTTAGGTGCATTGGCTTTGGTCACCACTGCGTTTTTACAGCGATTAGGATTGCAGCGCAGGGAGCCGATGCAAGGGAGTGAGGAGTCCGAAGTGTCAGTCGCTTGACCGTAGCAGTAGCCCTGACCAACATTGATAATCGCGAAATCCAGTTCGACCATGCGGTCAAAGATTTCTTCCTTCGTGTATCCCTGCTCCAAGTAGCCTTGGAAATAGGCTTTCAGTCGCTGGCGATGTGCCTTAGCGTTGTCCCCTACGTAATTGCCATCAGGGTCATATGTGTTGACGACGAACTCCAAGTTCGCGGCTTTTCGGGCCCGATCGCCGTCCGCGCCACCCCCCGACGTCAGGGTCTCAGCAATGCCACCGTAGTCGATGGTGGTCGCACTTGCCCTATGCTGGCCGATACTCCCCACGATGTTGCCAAAATGCTTCAGCTGATAGGAAATGAATGGTAATCCAACCGCCGCGCGATTCATTTGATTTGCGAGGGTATGGCGAAGCGTGTAGGTGGAGACATCCAGGGATTCCATTTCTTCCTGAGTCAGAATCTGAGCAAGAAAGCTACGTAGCAGATGAGTTTGACCTTTGCTACTTAAAGAGTTGGCGGACGACTCTGCGCCAGGTGCGACGGTGGTCATATTTGAGATGAGGTAGGGGTTGCGCTTGAATCGGTTCAAAATTACCAAAGTCCGAACAGCGTCCAGAACGATCGGAATTGCAGCCCATTTGTCATCAAACAACTTGCCGTAAACGCCACGATTTTTGATGACCGTACTGAGAATCAGATGATGGCCAAATTCGTCGATCGTTAGGCAGCCATCCGCCATGATCCCGCTTAGCTCGGAAGGCCTCATGCCTGTGTATTGGCCGACAATGTAAGTCGCGCTGTTGTTGATATGAGTGATGTATTGATAAAACTTTTCGTTCAAGCGGGTCTTAGTCAGCTTGCAGATAGCCTCTTTATCCTTAAGCATGCCCGGAATTTGAGGCGAGTGGTAGGCTGGATCAGGCTTGTAAAGATGAGGCTCTACATCACATGTTTTATAACCCCGCGAGGTGAGGCGGATGGCAACGTAGATGTCATAGCTTCTTTGTGTAAGTATGACATCTGCCGCAGCCTTATAACCATTTGCCTCGGCTCTCTCCAACGCATATTGATCCTCTACTGGTTCGTGAAGAGCATTGAGGAAGTCAACTACGGCATATGACCCGTGCCGAGCACTCTTTTCAAAAGTCCTGTTAGTAAAGAATTTTTCCTTCTGTCGAACCTTTTTGTTGGTAATGCTATTTCTCTGCCAGTCCAACGACTCCAGATCGACGAAGGGCAATGACTTGGCGAAAAGGTTCTCAAGTAAAAATACGGATCTAAGAAAAGTGAACCCTTGATTGGTAACGCGGCGAAAGGCCCTCTCAAATTGAGCGGCTTCAAGCTGATAGTCTGCTTCGCCGAAATCAGCCAGGCTGTAGTAAGTAAGTTCGAAGTACTCATTCCCCAGTCGAGCACGTTTACGTGCGCACATGTTGTCGATGAATGGGATAGTTGATTTGAAAATATCCAGCACAGTGTGCGGCTTGTAGATGATGGGGATGTCACTGATACGCATGGCGCCAGGAATTTGCAACACACACAAGATGGCAATCTTGAGTTCAAACAAGATAGTTTGATTCAGGTTGGGGTAATTGCCGAAATCGATCCGTGATTTGGCACCCTGAATGTCTCTGGCCCTGGTGCCCGGCTCCTCATTGAAATCCCAGACCTGATGCATCAGGAGGCTGAGCTTGCTCACGGGGAGGCTCATGAGTCCTTGAAGGAGGGCCATAGGGGTCAGGCCGATCGGCGCCTTGTCTGTACCAATCAGATCGCCATCGCTCAGAAGCCGAAGCAACCCCTCCCTAGCAGGCTTCAACTGAGACAGGAGACCATCCAAGGTCGGCATCATAGCGTCATACCCTCGATCAAACTGCTGGTGATGATGTTTTCAGAAAGCCGCTCAGCTTCGTCAAGTTGCTCGGCTTCAAACCCATTGATCGATGGGGTGAGAATGCTGTCCAGGGTTTCTAGGTTTTCACGAATGACGTGGCCATACGGCGTTTGAGAGATGGCACTGGTATCCATCATCGTCTGGTAATCCCTGCGCATGGCAAACAGATCCGGGAGGTTGGACACGGTGATGATGCAGTTACGGCACGACAGGCATTTGTTCAACAGGGAGCAGGGATTACCTTCCTTATAACCACTGAGTCTCCTGATCTCTTCCGGTGGGTCGTACACGTTGCGGCATTCAACAAGCCCGGTTCTGATGATGATTGCCGAGGGATCAAGACCATCTGGGAGAGCAGATGGGTCGCCAGCTGCATGCTGCGTGCTCTCTGTTACTCCGCTGGCCGCATCGAGAACAAGCTCCTTGTGAATTTTCTTCAGTGCTTCTTCAACCACGTGCCGTGCGGTTTTGCTGAATTCAAGCTTGTCGAGGTACTTCAATGTCGTCGAAATCCTCTTGTGGCCCAAGATAACCTGGATCTCTCGAACAGAAACGCCATTGTCGATGAGTTCTGCCACCAGGCTCGGTCTCAGCCGCGAGGCAGAAATTGGCAGGGGGGCGCCAGCATCGGTCTGCAGCAAATGGTCTTTTGAGAACTGCTGCATGACCATATTGATCAGTGTCCAGCCTTCGAAGGTCTTGACCGTTCTGAACTCGCTTTGCTTGCGTGATTCGTAAATGAACAGGCGATTTTGGGCCGGGCCTTCGGCACGCGCTCGAATGTGGCGAGTCAGATGGATCACGTCATCAAAAACTTTTTTGACTTGGAAGCTTTGAGAAAAGCTGAGCCAAGAGATATCCGCGTGCATCAAATCAAGGTGGTAGAATTTCTGCCCCCCGCTTCGCTCTTTCCAATACCGAAGGCACGGTCGCCTCGACAGCTCATGGCACTCAACGAAATCGTCCAGATCCAACGTGACGAGTGAGTCGGCGTTCAGACCTGTCACTTGGGCAAGTCGAATAATGTAGGGGGCGAGCAGCCTTGATGTGACCTCGTAAATCACTCCCCAGCTTTTGTAGATCTCAACGATCCCCTGCTCCACGTAATCCACAATCTGGCAGAAGCCTTTTTCATACCGGTTGTTCGGGTCATGAAACGCACGGCTGATACGTTGGCAATTCAGCTTGTTTTCGAAGATCCAGCGGGCATTTTCCAGGCTGGCAAACCCATTTCGAACGTAGCCCTGGGTGTCCATCGGGTCGCAGCCGCCATGGGAGTACACATAGTCTTGGGCCAATGCATTGGTTTCTTGGATCTCAAGCTCGCAGGCGCTTTTGATTTTCTCTCGGTCGGCGGCTAAGTATGGCCGGTACTCATCTGTCTCCCTGACTTTGTCAAAACCCTGTATGTCAACGAAGCTGGTAAAGCCGATACCTTGGATCTTGAGAGCGCGCTTGAGCATCTGGCGCGTCATCGACAGCAAACCATCTGCGGTGTAGCTTGAGATCGAGCCAATGGTCAATTGCTCGGCCAGGTAGCTTCGAAAGCGAGGAAGATAGTTGGGAGTGATGTACTCTCTCGGATCCTCCTGTCCCTTGAAGCCGACCTCCTTCAGGTGCTCGGACACAAACCGAAACGCCTCGCCATAATTTTTCTGCCCTGATACTGAAGCGGCCTTCATGGATGCCGCCGCAAACATATGCAGTAATTTTTTGAATGGTCGATCAGGGTCGTTGTTAACCAGCTGTTCAATTTTTGAGAGGGGGATAGCCCTCAGCGAGGAGATGACTTGCTCCCAGGTATCAACCTTGGGGGACTCGCTGCGTTTCTGGGCCTGCTCAAGCTTCCGGTCTTTAGTCGGCTTGTAGTCGGATGCAATGACGCCACGGGCTTTGAGGTCTTCCTCGATCTCGTTGAAGGTCTGGTTGGCCAGAGGAAGCTCGCGCCGTGCCCATTTCAGGTTTCTCATGCCTTCGACCTTGCTCAAGCATCGTGTGACCGAAATGCTGTTTTTCACGATCGGGATGTCTTTCTTTTCCTCTTCGGGAATTGACTCGTACCAGCAAAGTAGCTTGCGACGCCACTCGTTTGAGATCGAGTTTTGGCCTGGAACCACAATCTGTTCCTCAATCATTCGCTCAACGATTGACTCGAAGATGTACGCCCTGGACGTCAGGGTATTCTGGGTAGTGCCTAGAGCCTTCTCCAGGAAGGTGGGAGACACGCTCGGCTCACCATTCTGCGAGAGTTGAACCGTGAGCAGGTTCTGCCGGCTTGATTTAATGTTGTCTGCCCATGCTTCGATGGCCTCATTGATATCAGCCGTTCTACGCTTCTTGAGGTCGTTTTCTGTTGCGGCATCGGCCATGGCATCGTTGGCGTTGGCGTTGGCTTCATGGTCAGGCTCTGTGCATACAGAGGCCTGAACGTCATCAGGCTCGTCAAGCGGGTGCTCAACGGAGAAGGGGAGGTCGACATTCATCACTTCACATCTCCAGTCCGGATGCGCTTGGTTGTCCGTTCCCTGAGTGTGTGCATTTCACCAGCTTTAGTTTTCACCACGGCGTTTGGTTCTCTGAGCTTTTGAAAGATGTCAAAAGGAATCAGCGTGTAGCCCTCAGAGGTTGTTTCGCTGTTGTGCCCGTACGACTTTGTGAGAGTGACCAAGCGATCAAGGTAACTTTGTCCCAGGTCAGGGCTCCCCAGGATGGCGTACGCACCGCCATGGCGTAGCTTGTGAGGAGAAATGGCTCGCCTGATTTTCCCGGCCTTCAGGGCCCGCTTGCTCGTCCTTTCAAATAACTTCTCCACGCTCTTGGTGGTATGCGGTGTTCCTTGAGCATTAAAAAATGCGGGAGTGGTCTCAGGGCTCTCGTACTTCTTAGCGAGTCTTCGGTACAACGGCGTTCGGTGATAGGCATCGATACGCTCAAGAACCGTCCGGCTGACTAAGGTGATGCGAGGCTTGATCTGGTCACGTCTGCCCTTGCTACCGGCGATGTGGAGCGGGCAATAGTCTGGTTGGAGTGGAAAGTCTCCTGAGGCCGCCACGAATCGGAGCTTGTGGAAGTCGAGGGCGTCTCTCACAGCCTGGAGCGTAATGCGAGGGACTTCAGAGACTCGCGTCCCTGAGTCGTATACCGCTTGAATAAGGCACCGTTCGCGTTCGGAAAGGGCGTGCAGGATCAGTTGCTCAAGCTCAGAGAGGCTACTGGGCTGAACGATACCCAAGGTGTTGGCCTTCCCCGTCCAGAGCATACCGTCTTCATAGGGATTGTCCTCCCTGAGTGCCGGTTGTCCATCAAAAGACCTGCAGAGGAATTTGCTGAAGAAATGGAGATGCGCAGCGTCACGGGTCTGAATCGTCTTGGGGGCTAAGCCATTTGCGGCTAGGTTCGCCAGGTAGGTCTCCAGCCGCCCAATGGTCACACTCAGGAATGCGTCGTCCCGATAGCAGCCTTCAAACTCAACATTGGTCTTGAGATCCTGAAGTAGCAGCGACAACCGGCTGGCATAGGATTTGACCGAAGCGAAAGCGATCTGCTTCTTGCGGAGATTCAGGGATAGGTAGGTGGATACCAGGGGTTGCAGGCGTTCATTCTCATCTACGAGGCCACAACCATTCACCTTCACAATCGGTTGCTTGCCCTCAGGTTGAGCCATGAACTGCTCTCTGTATTCCCCTGTGGTGAGAACAGAATTGCTCAGGTCGATGAGTCTTTCTCTAGCGGTTACCACCTTCATCAACAACTGCCCTATGCGATCGTTCACCTACTGATGATGTGCATTATGGCTGTGGAGATTTGACGAAGGGAAGCCTTTGGGGCGGGGATAGGGGGAGGGGGTGTGCAGGTTAGTGTAGGGGGGAGGAAATCACGGCTTCGGCGGCGTGGTCGGTGCCGATCACCAGCCCGCCGGTGGCACCGG
>ERZ1673734.792-NODE-792-length-23559-cov-5.309905_pt1 | contig 23559 bp, 15 predicted proteins | sample MGYA00580199_ERZ1673734 | MGnify/ENA primary metagenome ERZ1673734 (study PRJEB41218, sample SAMN15661742) | gut metagenome | host: Homo sapiens | place: Canada: London | collected 2015-08-20/2019-03-30 | study: EMG produced TPA metagenomics assembly of...
AGGCACTATCCCTCGCAAACTGTTTGCATAACAGGCTCAGCTGGCTGATTAAAAACCGGTGCAGTGGGCTTTTAATGCCTCCTTCGCTAGCGTGCTTGAGCCCTGACAACTGCTACAAGTTTTGCGCATGGCATAAATATGCAGGCGCGAGCTTTTGAGCTAAAAGGCCCCTGCACGGGTGGGTGGCGAGCCTATCGCAGCCTTCGTACCTCGTCAGCGACTAAAGGTGCCTCACAGAGCTGTGGACACTCAGGCCTACAGGGCTCAGGTTGTTTTGATTAAATGTCAGGGGGGTGAACGATTTCCTGTCTGGGGTGTTAAAGGTTTAGGCAGTGTGCACTTGCAAGATAATTCGAGGGTCAGGTATGGACGCATGGTGGCATGAGGTCTGGTTAACGCTGGTTGCGGAGTTCGCGGACATAACCGATGCCAGGCAACTGACTCAAATAACCGTCCGGCTTGTGATTGCAGCGTTGCTGGGCGGCATTCTCGGATTTGAGCGTGAGCAGAAGGGCAAGGCGGCCGGGGTGCGTACACATATGTTGGTAGCGCTGGGCGCCGCGTTGTTTGTGCTGGTGCCGCAGATGAGCGGCGCGCAAGAAGATGCCATGAGCCGGGTGGTGCAAGGGGTGATCGCGGGTATTGGTTTTCTGGGCGCAGGGACGATTCTCAAAAGCAAGATAGAGGGCGAGGGTAACGAGCACGTCAAGGGACTGACCACCGCCGCTGGCCTGTGGATGACCGCAGCTATCGGGGTCTCTGCGGGTATGGGCCGTGAGTCCACGGCCATTCTCAGTACGCTGTTGGCCCTGGGCATTTTCCGTGTGATGCCCAGGGTATTGAACCTGTTTGAGAAGCCCTGATTCAGGCTTTGCTCTTGATCATCGGTTGTTCGCCGGGAGGGTCGCCGATCGGTTCTGGCTCGGGGCTGGGCGGTTCTTGTTCAGGAACCGGTTCTGGATCAGCAGGCGGCAATACCGGGTCATCAATATTAGGGTCGGGTGTGTGCGCGGGAATGGGGATGGTCATGGGTTTGGCCTCATTGCTGCATGGCTGGGATGGACATCAGGTCGACCGCATTTGAGACGCCAGGGTTCCGGTTTCATGACCAGCGGGGTCCCGCTAAATAGTCTGAACTTTTAACCTGCCCGGTTGCTCCCACTTTAGGTGCCCCGGAGTAGATGCCGGAATGAGCTTTGAACGATCACAGATGAGCGTCCATGGGCGTGAGGAGTGAGCTCGATGAATGCCGATTTCCCGCAGGACCCGGATGCTTGCGCTCCCTTGCCCTTGTCACAGGCCCTATTGTTGCCGCGTATTGTGATTGAGTCCGTCTCGCCCGTGCTTGATGGCGGTGACTTTGCGGTCAAGGCCACGGTGGGGCAATGGGTCAAAGTCAGCAGCAAAGTGTTCACCGACGGTCATGACCAGTTGGCCGTGGTGCTTCACTGGCGCTTGTCCACGCAGGACGTGTGGTCAGCAGCGCCCATGGTTTTTTCAGGCAACGACACCTGGAACGGGCAGTTTTCGGTGCCGGTGCAGGGGCGTTACGTTTTTTGCATCGAGGCCTGGATTGACCGCTTTGCCAGCTTTTGTCACGAGTTGCTGAAGAAATTTCAGGCAGGTATCCCTGTCAGTCTGGAGTTGCAGGAAGGCCGTATTTTGGTGCAAAGCGCCATCGACTGCAGCCATGACGAGCTAAAAGAGCAATTGCAAGAGCTGCTTGACCAGTTGTCCGGGCTGCTGGAGGTTGAGCAAGTCGCGTTATTCGTGCATGAGCACAGCGCACGGTTGATGGCCGAGGCTCAAAACCACGCCTATTTGAGCTTGAGTGCCGAGTACCCGGTAGAGGTCGAGCGGCCGTTGGCAGAATTTGCCAGTTGGTACGAGCTTTTTCCTCGATCTGTCACCGATGACCCTGCCCGCCACGGCACGTTCAATGATGTGCTTGAACGCTTGCCGATGATCCACGACATGGGTTTTGACGTGTTGTACTTTCCGCCCATTCACCCCATCGGGCTAAGTCACCGTAAAGGACCTAACAATTCTTTGCAGGCCGGCCCAAACGACCCGGGCAGTCCCTATGCAATAGGCAGTGAAGAGGGCGGCCACGAGGCGATCCACCCGCAACTGGGCACTCGTGAAGATTTTCGGCGGCTGGTGGCGGCAGCCACCGAGTACGGTTTGGCCATTGCCCTGGATTTTGCCATTCAGTGTTCCCAGGATCACCCGTGGCTCAAGCAGCACCCCGGCTGGTTCAACTGGCGCCCCGACGGGACTATTCGTTACGCAGAGAATCCGCCGAAAAAATACCAGGACATTGTCAATGTCGACTTCTATGCCCCCGATGCGATTCCCGGTCTGTGGCTCGAACTGCGCGATATCGTCTTGGGATGGGTGCAGGAAGGGGTGAAGATCTTTCGGGTCGACAATCCGCACACCAAGCCTTTGCCCTTTTGGCAGTGGCTGATTGCGGATGTGCGGGCCTTGCACCCTGAGGTGATATTTCTCGCTGAAGCCTTTACCACACCCGCAATGATGGCCCGCCTGGGCAAGGTGGGTTATTCCCAGAGCTACACCTATTTCACCTGGCGCAACACCAAGGCTGAACTTGGCGCCTATTTCACAGAACTTAACCAGAGCCCGCTGCGCGAGTGCTTCCGGCCGAACTTCTTCGTTAATACCCCGGATATCAATCCGCGCTTTCTGCACGATTGCGGACGTCCGGGTTTTTTGATCCGTGCAGCGTTGGCCACCATGGGGTCAGGCTTGTGGGGCATGTACTCGGGGTTCGAGTTGTGTGAAGCCGCAGCCCTGGCGGGCAAGGAAGAGTACCTGGATTCCGAGAAATACCAGATCCGCCCGCGGGACTTTGCAGCGCCGGGCAATATCGTGGCAGAGATCGCCCAGCTCAACCGTATTCGCCGTCAGAACCCGGCGTTGCACAGTCATCTGGGTTTAACGCTCTACAACGCCTGGAATGACAACATCCTGTATTTCGGCAAGCGCAGTGCAGACGGCAGCAATTTTATTCTGGTGGCCGTCAACCTCGACCCGCATAACGCCCAAGAGGCGCATTTCGAACTGCCCTTGTGGGAAATGGGGCTGGCGGACGATGCCCAGACATCAGGCGAAGACTTGATGAACGGGCACCGCTGGACCTGGTATGGCAAAACACAATGGATGCGCCTAGAACCCTGGCGTCAGCCGTTCGGCATCTGGCGCATAAAACCCCTTTAAGCCCGCTTATAAAGCGGCTTGCAAGGCCGTGGGCATCAGACTGAGCAGGTATTTTCCCCATGGCAAAGCAAAACCCGTCGGCACGTTTTATCAATGATCCGCTTTGGTACAAGGATGCGGTGATTTACCAGGTCCACATCAAGTCTTTCTTTGACTCCAACAACGATGGGATCGGCGACTTTCCGGGCCTGATCAGCAAGCTCGACTACATTGCCGAGCTTGGGGTCAACACACTGTGGGTGTTGCCGTTTTATCCTTCTCCGCGTCGTGATGACGGCTATGACATTGCCGACTACCGGGGCGTGCATCCCGACTACGGCACGCTGGCTGATGTAAAACGTTTTATCAAAGAAGCGCATGCACGAGGCTTGCGGGTGATTACCGAGTTGGTGATCAACCATACTTCGGACCAACATCCCTGGTTTCAAAAGGCCCGTCATGCCAAGGCAGGCTCGAAGGCGCGCGATTACTACGTGTGGTCGGACACGGATGAGAAATACGACGGCACGCGGATTATTTTTCTGGACACAGAAACCTCGAACTGGACGTGGGATCCGGTGGCCGGGCAATACTTTTGGCACCGGTTTTACTCCCATCAGCCCGACCTGAATTTTGATAACCCGCAGGTCATGCAGGAAGTGCTTTCGGTGATGCGCTACTGGCTGGACATGGGCATCGACGGACTACGCCTGGATGCCATCCCGTATTTGATCGAACGCGATGGGACCAATAACGAAAACCTGCCTGAAACTCATCAGATCCTCAAACAGATCCGCGCCGAAATCGATGCCCATTACCCGGACCGCATGTTGTTGGCCGAGGCCAATCAGTGGCCCGAAGACACACAGCAGTATTTTGGTGACACCGATGGCATTAATGGCGATGAATGCCACATGGCCTTCCATTTTCCGCTGATGCCGCGCATGTACATGGCTCTGGCGCAGGAAGACCGCTTCCCGATAACCGACATCCTGCGACAGACCCCCGAGATACCGGCGAACTGCCAGTGGGCAATCTTCTTGCGCAACCATGATGAGTTGACCCTGGAAATGGTCACGGACAAAGAGCGTGATTACCTGTGGAACTATTACGCCGCCGACAAGCGGGCGAGAATCAATCTGGGAATCCGTCGACGCCTGGCGCCGTTGATGGAGCGCGATCGTCGACGTATTGAACTGCTCAATAGCTTGTTGTTGTCCATGCCGGGCACGCCAACCCTGTATTACGGGGACGAAATCGGCATGGGCGACAATATTTATCTGGGTGACCGCGACGGCGTGCGTACGCCCATGCAGTGGTCGATTGACCGTAACGGCGGTTTCTCGCGGGCCAACCCGGCCAGTCTGGTACTGCCGCCAATTATGGACCCGCTGTACGGCTATCAATCGGTCAACGTCGAAGCGCAGGCAGGTAACCCGCATTCACTGCTCAATTGGACGCGTCGGCTACTGAGCGTGCGTAAACAGCAAAAGGCCTTCGGCCGTGGCAGCCTGAAGATGCTCTCGCCGAGCAACCGGCGAATTCTTGCTTACATCCGTGAGTTCACTGACAGTGAAGGCCATACCGAAACCGTCCTGTGCGTGGCCAATGTGTCGCGCAGCGCCCAAGCCGTGGAGCTGGATCTGGCCGAGTTTGCCGGGCGAGTGCCGGTAGAAATGCTCGGTGGGAACGCTTTTCCGCCGATTGGGCAGCTTGCGTTCATGCTCACCCTTTCGCCGTACGGCTTTTACTGGTTCTTGCTGGCCAGCGAAAACCAGATGCCCAGTTGGCATGCCGAACCCTCGCAAAGCTTGCCGGAGCTGGTCACGCTGGTGCTCAAGCACGGGCTGGATGAACTCCTCAAACCGCCTGTGAGCAAAACCCTGGAGAACGTGGTATTGCCCGCCTGGCTTCTCAAACGCCGCTGGTTCGGGCAAAAGGACGCCCCCATCGACGCTGCCAGGATTGTATATGGCGCCCCCTTTGGCGATGCCAGCCACCCGGTGTTGCTGACTGAAATCGAAGTGACCAGTGGTGGGCAGCAACACCGCTATCAACTGCCACTGGGCGTACTCGGCGAAGATCAGCCCAGCAGTGCATTGGCTCAGCAGTTGGTCTTGTCGAGATTGCGCCGCGGGCCGCAAGTGGGCTTCATGACCGACGCCTTCAGCCTTGAGACCTTCATACGCAGCGTGCTGACGAGCCTGCAAAAAGGGCAAGCAGTCAGCACCGACGTCGGGTCTATTAACTTTAGCGCTACCCCGCAATTGGCTGCCCTCGGGCTTGATGAGAACAGCGAGGTGCGTTACCTGACGGCAGAGCAATCCAACAGCTCGGTGGTCATTGGCGATGTCATGGTGCTCAAGCTATTGCGCCAACTGAGCAGCGGTCAACACCCCGAGCTGGAAATGGACGCGTACCTGACAGCAGCCGGGTTTGCAAATATTTCGCCGCTGCTGGGTTCGGTGGTACGTCGAGACCCGCAAGGCGAAGACACCTTGCTGATGATTGCTCAGGGCTATTTGAGTAACCAGGGCGACGCTTGGACCTGGACCCATAACAACCTTGAACGGGCGATTCGCGATGAGCTGGCCGACGCCATGTCCGAGCATTCGCAGCACTACAACGCGTTGGGTGAATTGGCCGATTTCGCAGGTCTGCTAGGCCAGCGTCTGGGAGAAATGCACGACGTGCTCGCGCGCGCCGATAGAAACCCGGACTTTACCCCGCAAACCACCACAGATGCCGATACCCGACATTGGGCCACCCATATTGCGGCGCAGGTGAAACAGGCTTTGAAACACCTCAAGGCACATTTGCCGCAACTGTCTGCCGAACAGCAGCAGCGGGTCAACCAATTGATTGCCGAGCAGGCCAGGATCACCCATTACATCCAGCAACTGGCCACGCAAACCCTGGGAGGCCTGAAAATTCGAGTACATGGCGACTTGCACCTGGGGCAGGTTCTGGTGGTCCAGGGCGATGCCTACTTCATTGACTTCGAAGGCGAGCCCGCCCGCTCGTTGCAATCACGGCGCGCCAGGCACAGCCCGTACAAAGATCTCAGCGGTCTACTGCGCTCCTTTGAATATGCCGCCGCCATGGCAGTCAGTAACGTGCAGCAAGCCGATCTCTCTGCCGAGGCTGATGCCGCGCGGCAAAACGTCGTACAGCGCTATTTGAAAGATTCGCGCAAAGCGTTGATCCAGGCATATCGCCGGGCAACAGCTAACCTTGCTCATACTTGGAAAGAGCCGAACGGTGAGGACGCCGCATTGGCGTTGTTCAGTCTGGAAAAGGCCGCCTATGAAATTATCTATGAAGCAGCAAATCGACCAGCCTGGCTGCATGTCCCCTTACAGGGTTTAAGCGATTTGCTCAGTCACTTGCCAGGCACGGCCAGGCCTTTATCTGAGGGAGACAAGTAATGAATTCGCGCAAGGATCTGGAAGGCGGCGCAAACGCCGTGGTGCCTGGACGCCAGGACATCGAGGGATTGATCAACGCCACGCATAGAGATCCCTTCGCCGTGTTGGGCCCACATTCCGATGGACAGGGCGGGCAGATTATTCGCGCTTTTTTGCCGGGCGCACTGAGCGTCAAGCTGATTGCCCGCGACAGCGAGGAGGTTCTCGGCGAGTTGCCCAGTACCAGCGTACCCGGGCTTTTCGGAGCACGCGTAGAGCATGTTCAGCCTTACCGTTTGCGGATCAATTGGGCGGGTGCCGAGCAAACCAGCGAAGACCCCTACAGTTTTGGACCCCTGCTGGGTGAAATGGACTTATACCTGTTTGCTGAAGGCAATCATCGCGACCTGAGCAGTTGCCTGGGCGCGCAGGTCATGAGCGTGGACGGCGTGCCCGGTGTGCGTTTTTCGGTATGGGCGCCAAATGCCAGACGTGTTTCGGTGGTGGGTGATTTCAACATATGGGATGGCCGTCGCCACCCCATGCGGTTGCGCCATCCCAGCGGTGTATGGGAGTTGTTTATCCCGCGTCTCGAGGCCGGTGAAACCTACAAGTATGAAATTCTCAGCGCCGAAGAGGCTGTACTGCTCAAGGCTGATCCCATGGCATTGGCCACGCAATTGCCGCCACTGACAAGTTCTGTCGTCGCCTCACCCATGAGCCTGGACTGGCAGGATGCAACCTGGATGCAGGAGCGTGCTCATCACCAACGGCCCGACGCGCCACTGTCTATCTATGAGTTGCACGTGGGTTCCTGGCAATGCGAACTCGACGACACAGGGGAGGTTGCCCGCCACTACAAGTGGACTGAACTGGCGCAAAAGTTGATCCCCTATGTGCAGCAGTTGGGTTTTACGCATATTGAATTGATGCCGATCATGGAGCACCCGTTCGGCGGTTCGTGGGGCTACCAGCCCCTGTCTCAATTTGCTCCGAGTGCTCGTTATGGAACGCCCGAAGAATTTGCGGCTTTCGTCAATGCCTGTCATGTAGCGGGCATTGGCGTGATCCTTGACTGGGTGCCCGCGCATTTCCCTGATGATGCTCACGGCCTGGCGCATTTTGATGGTACGGCGCTGTATGAATATGCCAACCCGCTTGAAGGCTACCACCCGGATTGGAACACCCTGATCTACAACCTTGGCCGCACCGAAGTGCACGGTTTTATGCTGGCATCGGCCCTGCACTGGCTGAAACATTTTCACATTGACGGCCTGCGCGTGGACGCAGTCGCTTCGATGTTGTACCGCGATTACTCACGCAAGGCCGGTGAGTGGGTGCCGAACCGGTTGGGCGGTCGTGAAAACCTTGAGTCCATCGATTTTTTGCGACACCTCAACGAGGTAGTGGCGCTTGAGGTGCCCGGCGTATTGATGATTGCCGAAGAGTCCACCGCCTGGCCCGGCGTAAGCCAGACCACCGAGCATGGAGGCCTTGGCTTTTCGTATAAGTGGAACATGGGCTGGATGCATGATTCGCTGCACTACATCCAGCAAGACCCTGTGTATCGCGCCCATCATCACAACGAATTGAGCTTTGGCCTGGTGTATGCCTGGAGCGAGCGTTTTATTCTGCCGATTTCCCACGATGAGGTGGTGCACGGCAAGCATTCGCTGATCGACAAAATGCCCGGTGACCGCTGGCAGAAATTTGCCAATCTGCGCGCTTATTTGAGTTTCATGTGGGCTCATCCTGGCAAAAAACTGCTGTTCATGGGGTGCGAGTTTGGCCAGTGGCGCGAGTGGAACCACGACCAGCAACTGGACTGGTACCTGCTGCAATACCCCGAGCACCAAGGGGTGCAGAAATTGGTAGGGGACTTGAACCGGTTGTATAGCGATTACCCCGAGCTGCACGATCAGGATGACGTCCCCACGGGCTTCCAGTGGTTGATTGGTGATGATGCGACCAACAGCGTCTACGCCTGGCTGCGCTGGAGCAAAGAGGGCAGGCCGTTACTGGTGGTGACCAATTTCACCCCGGTACCCCGCGCGGCCTATCGCATTGGTGTGCCGTTTGCAGGGGCGTGGCACGAGATCCTTAACAGCGACAGCGAGCTCTACTGCGGCTCCAACTATGGGAATGGTGGTGCAGTTGTCACCGAGGATGTGCAGAGCCATGGGCAAGGTGTTTCGGTCGCGTTGAACTTGCCACCTCTCAGTGTGCTGATTCTCCAGCCCACGGGTTGACTCAAGCCTTGGACAAGCTTGCTCCTGCGCGGGTTATGGTCTGCATGACCCCACAGGAGTTGGCGATGCCGCGACTGGTCGTTAGCCTCAGGGCAGCAAATACCGGGGCGGATGGTTTCATGGCTGCAGGCAGCCGTCATAATTCGTCAGCGGCTACGGCTTATAGATGCACCTCTACGGCTAAGGGCAAGTGATCCGATAAATGCGTCCAGGGTTTGCTCCCCAGAATCGTTGGGTTCTGGCTGCTGGCATTGCGTAAATAAATGCGATCCAGCCGTAATAATGGCCAACGCGCCGGGTAGGTTTTGGCCAATTTCCCATGATGACGCTCAAAGACTTCGTGCAAGTCGTCACGTTGTGACAATGCCGCGTTGGCGTGCATCCTCCAATCGTTGAAGTCGCCTGCGATGATGACTGGATCGCAGGGGGGCAGGGACTTGAGCAGTTGGTTCAACAGCACGATTTGTAACTGGCGATGGCTCTCAAGCAGGCTCAAGTGCACGCAAATGGCGTGCACTTGATCATGTCCGGGTACTTGCAGAACGCAATGCAACAGGCCGCGCCGTTCCGGCCCTGTGATCGAGACGTCGAGGTTGCGATAGGACTTTATCGGGTACTTGGACAGCACTGCGTTGCCATGATGGCCATCGGGATAAACCGCATTGCGACCATAGGCAAAGTCGCTCCACATGCTGTCCGCCAAGAACTCGTATTGCGACACCTGAGGCCAGTGGTCATAGCGCGAAGAGTGCTTCTCATGCAGGCCGAGCACTTCTTGTAAAAACACCAGGTCAGCTTTGGTTTCACGCACGGCTTCGCGCAACTCGGGCAGGATAAAACGTCTGTTGAACGCGGTGAAACCTTTGTGGGTATTGACCGTGAGTACCTTCATTCGGTGTACATCAGGCACTGCATCAGGCGCGGGCGAATCAATGAGATTACCGGCAATATCAAGGCTCATGTTTTCTCCTGTGCTCTTTGGCTCACGTCGGCAGGGCTTGAATGGCGCCTGGCCGCTGAGTGCGCAGGCTATTTATAGCGTACCGATGCGTGAGCCCGGTTGATGTTGATCATGGACAGGTGACGTTAGCAGTGACTTCAAGTAGTCGCCAAAGCCACCCTCTGCCCGGCTGTCCAAACGGGCACTAGTGCTTACTTTTGGCCGGTGGCTCCAGGCAATACTGGCCCCGCAGGCTTGCAGTTGTTTGACTAACTGAACATCTTCATGACATTTAAGGGGCAGAAAACCACCTGCCAGTTGATAGACCCTGGCACTGAAACCCAGGTTGGCGCCATGAATGTGTCTATGTCCCTCGCAAGATTGGTAGGCAGCAAGGTAAAGGGCCTGGGTCGCTTCGTCGATCTGACTGCCCCAGTCATCCACGCGCACGGTGCCGCAAACGGCGTCTGCCTTCAGCGCCAATTGAGCAACCAGCCAGTCTTCAGCCACAAGGCTGTCTGCGTCCGTGCAGGAAATCCAGCGAGCCCCTTGATCAAGAAGCCATTGCGCGCCCAGGCCGCGTGCAGCTCCGACGTTTTGCGCCTGAATGTGCAGAATGCTGACGTCAAACCGGGCAGCCACTTCTGCTGTACGGTCACTGCAACTGTCGAGCACCACGATCACCCTGACTGTTTCGCCATGGAGTTGCGGGTGTCGAGCCGCCGTCAGCGCAGCCTCCAGGCATCTGGCCAGGAACGCCTCTTCATTGTGTGCCGGTATCAGAATGCCGATCATTTCAGACCCTCCTGGCTTGCTACAGAAGTAGGGTCGCGGCCCCACACTTCAAGTACAAAGTCTTGCTCACTATGCTGCGCCAGTCGTTCCAGGCCCAGGCATTCGTGGAGCAGGGTGTGGACCTGCTCGCCGGTCAGCGCGCAGCCTTCAATGGCGGGGCGCCAATGACAGGCCAGAAAGTGGCCGTCGGGTGCAAGACTGTCCAGGATCCGCTCGACCAGTCGGCGCACATCGTCAGTGTCCAGGTAGTAAGCCAGTTCGCTGAGGACAATCAAATCAAAACGGCCCTCTGGCCACTCTGACGGCACACGGCTTTGCTCCACACGGGCGTTCGGGCAGTGGCGCAGACGCTGTCGGGCCAATTCGACGGCCTTGATTGCTGCGTCGCAACACAGCAGTTTCTCGGTTCGCAGCGCCAGTCCTGCACTGAGCTCGCCATTGGCGCAACCCAATTCATAGGTCGACCGGTAATGCTGTCGTGGTAAGCAGGCCAGGGTCAGGGCGCGCTTGCGCTGTTCGTACCAGCGTTCGCGAAAGTCCCAGGGGTCTGCACTGCGTTGGTAGAGCTGGTCAAAAAAAGCAGTTGGGACACTCATCTTTTCTCCGGCATAAAAACCACTTCAAAGGGTTGCAACAGACGCTCCAGGACCAGCGGCGCAAGAATCGGCCCCAGCCCGGTGCTGGGATCTGTCTGTAACTGGCTGGTAAAGGCATGAGCCGCGTAGCGTTTGCGCGCCACTGCATGAGCACTCAGGCAGAGCTTGCGTGCCCGATCCCACGGTACGCGGGTGTCGTTATCGTGCGCCCAGTGCCAAGTCCAGATCGGCACTTCATACAGGGGCACGCCCAAGGCATAAGCTGCGCGGCTGCTTGCACGGCCTACGGCGTCATGATCGCTGTGCCCGTCTTTACGCCAGGTGGCAAACACCACATCGCCGGGTTGCAAGTGTTCCTCGATAAAGGTGCTGACCTCGGTTTCGCGATCAGCCACATGGCTGTCCTCGAACCCGGCGCGTACCCAGTTGACTGCCGGTAACGACAGCCCCAGCCGGCGTAGCGCCTCAACTGATTCACCGACGCGCCGTTCACCCAGTTGTTTGGGTGGCCAATCCGTAGAACCCGGATGGCTGGCGGTACCGTCGGTGATCGAGATCAATAGCAGTGTGTGGCCCGCAGCGTTGAGTTGTTGGAGCAAACCGGCGCTGCCCAATATTTCATCGTCCGGATGAGGGGCAATAATCACCACGCGGGCGCCATCAGGTGCTAGTTGCTCGAGCGTGGTGTGGGGCATGTTCACCAGGCATTGAGCATCATTCCAGTGATCCAGTGCCGTGCCTTCGCCTACAATCAGGTTGGTTTTCATGGTGGACCTGCCTTATCGGGCAGTGATGCCACCAGCGAACCCAGCACCTCAAGGTCGCGTTCAGCGTGACTTTGGCGCAGGTACACCGGCAGGTCTGCGCTTAAATGGGCAAAGTGCGAGTCTTTGCAGTAAGGCCCGGCGCCCAGCGCCCGGCCTACGTGCTCAATGACCTGTGCGGCGCAAACCTCGACGTGGGCTCGGGCCTGGCGTGCGAGTAGCTGAACATCGGCGTTGGGGGCTGCGTCGATCTGTCGGGCAGCTTCAGCTAACACGCAATGGGCGCTGAACAAGGCGGCGTTTACGGCGCCCAAGTGGGCCAGTGCATGGGGGTCGGGTCGTTGCCGACAGTGATGGTGCAGGTAGTCGGCCAGGCGACTGGCTGCGCCGTACCAACACGCGGCAATGCCGATAGCGCCATGCCAGAACCCCGGGCGCTGCAAATAGTCGCCGGGTTGTCCGATGCAGGTGCCTCGCGCGTGTTCAAACGTCACCTCGACACTGGCGGTGGCGCTCATGCCCACCGCCTCCCAGCCTTGAGTGGCCACACCAACGCCCGGTTGCTGCAGGTCGACCGCCACCAGTTGCACCTCGCCCTTATCATCCCGGGCTGTGAGCAAACCATGGCTGACGACAGCAGCGCCCGAACACCACGCCTTGCGCCCATTGAGCCGTGCCTGGCCCTCGACAATCTGCACATAGACCCGGGCATTGGGCGGTTCAGCCGCCCACAAACCCCATGTACTGCCCTGCGGCGATCGCTCAGCACCCAGTTCATGCAGCGTGGCCAAGGCATCGGTATGGCCTTCATACAGTTTGCACAGGCTCAGGTTTTGCCCTGCGATGCAGGCCAGGTGTTGCCAGCGCTCAAGCGTGTGCCCTGCGCCCGGTAAGGGCAGTTGATCGAGCCGGGCGTCGACCATTTGTTGCAGGCATGCGCCCAGCTCTTGCGTGGTGTGCAGTGGTGGGGCGTTGCGCTCGAAAAAAGCGTGCAGGTCCATGCTTAAGCCTCCTGCTCCTTGACCAGTTCAAACAGGGCCATTGAACGGCCATTAAGGCCATACGTCGTGTTGAAATCGAGCGCCTTGCGATTTTTATAATCAGGGTCGAAGGTGTCAAACATGCATACCCAGCCGGTGCCTTCGGGTACTTCGGGCAGGGTAAAGTCGACGTTGTCATGCTGCGCGTTGACCGTGATCAAAAGCGTGGCATCGGCCCCGGCGCGTTGCACCCCGGACACACGAGCCCGGCCGTCGAGCAGAATGCCCAGGCTGCGGCCATTGCGGTCTTCCCACTGTTCGATGCTCATCTCAGTCCCTTCGGGCGCGAGCCAGGTGACGTCTTTAACCCCCAATTCTTCGTTGTAATGCCCGACCAGAAACAACCCGCGTCGCAGGATCGGATAGCTCATGCGCAGTTTTATCAGACGCTTGACGAATTTGAGCAATGACTTGCCGTCTTCGTCCAGATCCCAATTGACCCAGCCAATTTCGCTGTCCTGGCAATAGGCGTTGTTATTGCCGCCTTGGGTGCGCGCAAACTCGTCGCCGGCAACGATCATCGGCGTGCCTTGGGCGAGCAGGAGGGTGGCAAAGAAATTACGCATCTGGCGCAAGCGCAGGGCGTTGATCCCGGTGTCTTCAGTTGGGCCTTCAACCCCATGGTTCCACGACAGGTTGTTGTTGCTGCCATCCTGATTATTTTCGTCGTTGGCTTCGTTGTGCTTGTCGTTGTAAGACACCAGGTCGTGCAAGGTGAAACCATCATGGGCGGTGATGAAGTTGACAGACGAATAAGGTCTGCGTCCCCGTTGGTTGAACAACTCGCCCGACGCGGTCATGCGCGCTGCGAAGTCGGCCAGATGGCCTTCGTCGCCTTTCCAAAACGCCCGTACAGTGTCGCGAAAGCGGTCATTCCACTCCGCCCAGCCTGGTGGAAACCCGCCCACCTGATAGCCGCCAGGACCGCAGTCCCAAGGTTCGGCAATCATTTTTACCTGCCGCAGCAACGGGTCTTGCCGGCAGGCCACAAGAAAACTGTGCCGCTCGTCAAAGCCATCGTGGTAGCGGCCAAGAATCGTCGCAAGGTCAAAGCGAAAACCATCGACATGCATTTCGCTCGCCCAGTAGCGCAGCGAGTCTGTGACCATCTGCAGGACGCAGGGGTGGCTCAGGTCCAGGGTATTGCCAGTCCCTGAATCGTTGATGTAATAGCGTTTGTCATCGGGCATCAGGCGATAGTAGGACGCGTTGTCGATCCCGCGCATCGACAGGGTAGGGCCTTGCTCGTTGCCTTCGGCGGTGTGGTTGTAAACCACGTCCAGAATCACTTCCAGCCCGGCCTCATGCAGGTGTGCAACCATTTCCTTGAATTCGGCAATCTTGCCGCTGGCCAAATAACGCGGGTCGGGGGCGAAGAAGGCAATGCTGTTGTAGCCCCAGTAGTTGGTCATGCCTTTTTGCAGCAAGTGCTGGTCGTTGACAAAAGCGTGAATCGGCAGCAATTCAACGCTGCTGACCCCCAGTTTACGAATGTGCTCGATCACTTCGTCATTCATCAGGCCTGCAAACGTGCCGCGTAACTCTTCAGGCACTCCTGGGTGACGCATGCTGATACCGCGTACGTGGGTTTCGTAGAAAATCGTGCGCTCCCACGGCACGACCAGGCGATGGTCGTGGCCCCAGGTGTGTGCAGGGTCAATGACTTTGCACTTGGGTACAAAGGGCGCACTGTCACGTTCATCGAAGCTCAAGTCGGCGTCGGGGTGACCGATGGTGTAGCCGAACAACGCCTCGGACCATTTCAATTCGCCGACCAATTGCTTGGCATACGGATCGATCAGCAATTTGTTGTGATTGAAACGATGGCCATTTGCAGGATCGTACGGGCCGTACACGCGATAACCGTAGACCTGTCCGGGATGGGCATCAGGCAGGTAGCCGTGGTAGGTCTCGTCGGTGTATTCCGGCAGCTCGATTCGCTCAAGTTCTATTTCGCCAGTGGAGTCGAACAGGCACAGTTCTACTTTGGTCGCATTGGCTGAAAACAGCGCAAAATTAACCCCAAGCCCGTCCCATGTGGCGCCGAGCGGAAAGGGTAGGCCTTCGCGAATGCGTGAGGGTTCAACGTCCGGTGTTACAGCGTGAGGCGACTGGCGCTGGGTCATGATTGCTCCTGGGTGATGAGTAGATGCACGAACGCTGTACAAGCGAAATGCTCGATAAAGCGCCGGCTCATTGCTGCCTGGGGAACGCTGGTTATGTGGATCAGAGCTTTTTCTGGGCAACAGGCCGCCCTCGGGCGTTACCGTCCCGTGAAAAAAGTATTGGCCGTCAAAGTGCGCACCTGCAGGTGCGCACGCGCTAACTCAGGTCAAGAGGTAGCGGGTTTGCGCGGTGCTCTGGGTTTCTTCGCTGCAGGCTCTTGAGCAGCAGGCTTTTTTGCTGCAGCAGAAGCGGCAGGTTTGGCTCGTGCTTTAGTCGACTGCGCAGGTGTTGGAGCCAGCGCTTCAGCCTGGGCAAGCTTGTGAGCCATTTCCCAATGCCGCTCTTGCTGCCCTTGGGGCTGACCTTCGGACTCCCAGATTTGATAAGCAAATTCACGAATGCGTTTTTCGTTATTACTCATTGCAAAGCTCCTGAACTCAAGTGTTGATCATGAGGGCCACGGGAAGGGTGTTCAGAGCGTCGCTGATCCGTAGCGTCCTATTGGTAGTGACTACGGGTGCTGCGAAAAGTCCCTTTAATTTAAGGGCTATTCCGTCAAACGGTAATTCGATGAAAGTTTTCTCTCCAAAAGAGCCAGGCTTGATGGTGGGTACACTCTTTTGGATTGCATGAGAGCTCAGCCGAGCGACCACCACAATGGCCAGATGATTGTTCCACTGACGCGCAAACGCCAGTACGTGCCGTGCATGTTCGCCTGTCACGGTGAGCGGGATATAACTGCCCCGGCTGAACAACTCAGGATGCAGCGCCCGGACACTCAGGGTTTGCGCAATCAAAGCCTGTTTGAGCGCACCCGTACGCCAGGTCTGCAAGAGCGATTGTTGATGGGGCGGGGCATCCAGAAGTCGCTGGCGCTGTGTAAAATCCACAGGCCGCCGGTTATCCGGATCAACCAGGCTCAAATCCCACAGTTCAGTGCCCTGGTAGATATCAGGTACACCCGGTGTCGTGAGTTTAAGCAAGGTCTGGGCGAGCCCGTTGGCGACACCTGCACTTGCGATGGTCTCACTGGCGTCATACAGCGCCGTGCGCAACGCCAGGCCTGCAGACGTTAGAAGCAGTTGTTCCAGAAATGTTTCGACAGCGCTTTCATAAGGCTCATTAGGGGCTGACCATTGGCTTTGCAGTTTGCTTTCGCGCAATGCCTTGAGTTGCCATTGCCAGAGTCTATCGTCGTAGCGCTGCAAGCCAGGAGCATCGTCAGGGCGCAGGTCAAGGGGCCAGGTACTGAGGATAATTTGGTAGAGGATCAGTTCATCACCGGGTGTGGGGCCAATCCTGTCTTTGCGCAGGGCTTGGGCCATCGGCTGCCAGCGTTTTACGCATTGTGCGTACCAGTCGCTCATTTCGCTCAGCACGGCAAGCCGCGCACGGCTGTCTTCGCCGCGCTTGTGATCGTGGGTCGCGGTGGCCAGCAGGTTGTCAGGGAAGTTCTTCAGGCGTGTCAGGCAGGCGTGATGAAATGCCTCGATGGGCGCGCTGAAACGTTCTGTACCAAACCCCACATCGTTGCGCGACAGTAACCGCCCATAGCGGTAGAAAGCGGTGTCTTCCACCGCTTTGGCGGCGGTGGGCGAGGTGAGTTGCTGGAAGCGTACGCAGGCAAGCTTGAGCATTTTGCGCGAGCGCCCCACAGGCAGGCTGCGCCAGGGCTGCCCGCCCAACCACTGTTCAAGGTTGTCGAGCACCGGCCAGTCGGCTTCGTTCAAATCCTGGCGGGCGTCGGCGAGCGCTTGCTGGAAAACCACCTCATCGGCATCACTGCGCCCGGCCGCGCTGATGTAGGTGCGGTAGACGGTGAAGTGCATTACCAACGCCTGTAGCGCTCGGCGGATGGCACCCAAGGTCAAATCGCGCGTCATGATGTCGTTGCGGGCAACGTCTAGAAGGGTCAATGTCACGCTTTCGAAATCACCGGCCAGGGCGCCATTGAGAATTTGCTGGCGCGCCAGCAAGGCTTCGGATTTGAAGTCGGCGGGGCGCTGGCTGTAGTCAGCCCATAAGGTCGCCAGTGGCTGCTCGCCTTCGGGCGCATGTTGGAGCAATGACACCTGGTCCATGAATTCATAGCCCGTGGTGCCATCGACCCCCCAGTCAGCAGGCAGTTGCTCGTCAATACCGAGGATTTTTTCGACGTAGATCGGCACATGCCCATCGGGTCTGAGGCCGTCGATGCGGCGGCGCAGCTTGCGGCAATAACCGCCTGGATTGGCCAGACCGTCAATGTGGTCGATACGCAGGCCGTCGATCAGGTTTTGTTCAATCAACTCGAAGATTTTGCCATGGGTGGCTTCAAAGACTGCCGGGCGTTCTACGCGCAAACCAGCCAGTTCATTGACATCGAAAAATCGCCGCCAGTTGATGTCGTCGGCCGCCGTACGCCAACTGGCCAGTCGATAAGACTGGCTCTCCAGCAGTTGATGCAGGCGGGCAAAGCCTTCGGCATGGCGTGAATCGTAGCGCGCCAAAGATTGCTCGACCGCTTGGATGATTTGCGCGCGCTGGCTCAGTTCGCTCAGTTGCCGGTGCAGCGGCCGGGCTTGATCGCGAGGGTTGCCAAAGGTGTGCAGCGCGGCAAACGCATTGGCCAGGTGCAGTAACTCGGGCTCCTGCGTGTTGTTCAGCAGGGCGGGGTAATTCAACGGGCAAATGGGAAAGTGATGGTTACCGTGTTCTGCGTAGAAAGTGCCTTTTTCGGCATTGAAACGTAGGCGAATATCGCCTTTTTTCAAGGTGATGCCGTAGTTGTCGCTCAGGTAGGGAAGCAACAGCAAGCCCTCGAGCAAGGGGTCGCTGGAGTGCCACTGAATATCAAAAAACTCGGCATACGGGCTGGCGCGTCCCCAGGCCAGCAGGTCCAGCCACCAAGGGTTATCGTGCCCGCCCACGGCCATGTGGTTAGACACGATATCGAGGATAAGGCCCATGCCGTATGCCCGCAGTTCCTTTACAAGTTCGCGCAGGGCGGTTTCGCCGCCCAGGGCCGGGCTGACCTGAGTGGGATCAACGACGTCGTAGCCATGCATCGAGCCTTCGCGAGCGGTTAGCAGCGGGGATGCATAGAGATGGCTGATACCCAGTCGAGCAAAGTAGGGCACCTGTTGTAGCGCATCTTGCAAGGTAAAGCCTGCGTGAAACTGCAGGCGCAGGGTAGCGCGCAGGCCAGGTGCAAGAGTATTGCTCACTGGTCACGCTCTTGGGCCTGCAAACGAGAACAGGCCAGCAATTCCAGGCGCCGGGCGACCGCCGGAAGGTCCAGCACCGTGGCGCAGTCCATCGGCAGGCGCCGCCGCCAGTTCGGGTGGCTGTCGACCGTCCCCGGCAGATTGGGTTGTTCTTCGAGTCCCAGGGCATCTTCAATAGGCAGCAACACCAAGGGCGCGCGAGTATGGCCCAGAAAACGCGCGCTGGCATCGAGCACTTGATCGGAGCCCGTGGACTCCTCCTGGAAGTTTTGCGGGTCCAGGCTCAGGGCCATATGCAGGCCGTTACGTTCTTGCTGACGGTTTTCACGCCAGTGCGCTTCAGTTTGCTCATCAACCATGCCCAGCTTGGCGTTCCAGTCAATATCGCGCTCCAGCCACCAGCCCTTCAATGTGGGTAAATCGTGGGTGCTGGTCGTGGCGAGCGCAGTGTCGGGCCAATCGAGAATCGGTCTGAAACGGGCGCCATAGTCTTGTTCGAACAGCAGCACGCGCATGCCCAGAATGGACCTTTCGCTAAGTTTTTCACGCAGCCCTTCTGCCACCGTCCCCAAGTCCTCACCCAGAACGATGGCTTGATTGCGCACTGACTCCAGGGCAAGCAGGCGGAGCATGTCTTCGACCGGGTAATACAAATACGCCCCCTGCGACGGGCTTGCGCCCAACGGGATGACCCACAGTCGTTGCAGCCCCATGACGTGGTCGATGCGCAAGCCTCCGGCGTGGGCAAAGTTGGCCCGCAGCATTTCGATAAAGGCTCGAAATCCATTGCGCTTAAGGCCGTCCGGGGAAAACGCGGAGATGCCCCAGCCCTGGCCCTGACGGTTGAGCAAGTCAGGGGGAGCACCGACAGTGAGGTGGGCCAGCAATTCATCCTGCCGGCACCACGCCTGGCTTCCGCCGCCATTGGCGCCCACGGCCAGGTCGGCAATCAGGCCGACTGCCATGCCACTGTCCCGCGCGGATTTCTGCACGTGAGCCAGACAGCGGGCTATCAGCCATTGGCAAAAAGCGTAGAAGCCAATGGCATGCGCGTGCTCTTCGGCAAACAAGAGCAGTGCCGGGCTGTCGGGATCGCGCCATTGTTCGGGCCAAAAGCGCCAGTCGGCACTGTGTTTATCGGCTACATGTTGGGCTTGCAGGGCTTCGAAGCGGCAATGGTTTTCCAGGGCTTCGCCACCGCAGTCGCGGAACAACTCAAAGTCTGCGCGCAAGCTCGCAGGTTCTGCGTGCAAGAAGTCTTCATAAAGCTGTTTCAGCAATCGTTGCTTGGCGAGCGTGGCTGCGGGCCAGTCGATCAAGGGTAGCTGTTCGAGCCGGTACAATTCGTCGCCTAGTGCACAGGCGTCAATGGCTCGCTGTACGGCCTCTTCGCCGAGTACACAGGCGGGTGCCGCATAAAGGCTGTTGAGGAACAAACGGCTGGACGGGGAATACGGGCTGTAGCTGTGCGGGTCGGCGCTGATCATGGCGTGTATCGGGCTGATTGCCAGGGCATCCGCACCTCGCTCACCGGCCGCCTTGGCAAAATGTTCAAGCGCCAGGGTGTCGCCAAAGCCGCCATCGCCTTCGCGTTTCAGTGAATACAGTTGCACCCCCAAGCCCCAGGCTCGTGGGGGCTGAGTGCCGAGGGCGTCTGCCAGGCTGTAGCACTGTGCGGGGGCGACTGCGAGGGTGAAATATTGATCACCCACTTGGGCCCGGTGATAACCGATCCCGATCATGCCTGGCAAGAAACCATCCGCATCCAGCTGGATCTCCAGCGTTCCACCGGTCTCTAGCTGAACCACGCATTGGCTGTGCGGGGGGAAGTAGCGTGCAAGGTCCAGCCCTCGGCCAACATCGGCGGTCAACAAGGGCGGCAGGCGTTTGTTCTGTTGCTCGAGTTGCAGATTCAACAAGCTGGTTTCTATGGCTTCTGCACTGTCGGCGGGTAAGCCCAGGCCGGCCAATACGGCTTGTAGTACTGGTGCTGAGACACGTTGCGCACGGCCGTTGGCGTCGACCCAGTCCACTGCCAGGCCTGCACGACCAGCGAGTATTTCAAGCTGTGATTCACTCATGGGCGCTCTCCATTGGCGAGGAGGAAGGTGGCGCGCCAACCAAACTGACTAGCGCGCTATAAGGTTGCAGGCGGTGATTGTCTTGAAGGTCCATGGCCAGATTCGCTTGGCTTTCGAACAGCACGGCGCTGTCGGGAACCAGCGTGTGCGCTGCGGGTTGGTCGCTCAAGTTTATGGCTATCTGCAATACGCTGTTGTCGGCCATCCGCCACCGTGCGGCGACAGCTCCTGCTGACAAGACGTGCGCGCCCAATGCGCGAGCGCCCTGCAGGCGTGGAATAATCGACTGATGACGTATGCGCAGTAATTGCGTGTAAAGCGCAAGCATGGCGCCCCGCGACGCGTCATCGGCTGCCGGGTTTAATGAGGGCCGGGCGCGCTCGAACGTGTCGCGCTGATTGGGGTCGGCCAGGGTGTCTGGCGGGGCGTGATCGCCATGAGTAATGAAATGGGCGAACTCTTTGCGTCGGCCATCGCTGACGGCTTGGGCCAGCTCTCCCGTGTAGTCAGTGAAAAACAGAAAGGGTTCGGGAGTCGCGGTTTCTTCACCCATAAAGAGCAGCGGAATCATCGGCGACAGCAGCAATAAGGTGGTGGCCGCGCGCAAAGCTGGCGCCGGACATAGCTGGTGCAACCTTTCACCCCGGGCACGATTGCCGATTTGATCGTGGTTTTGCAAAAACAGGATGAACGCGCTTGGCGGCAAATGAGCGCTGGGTTCGCCGCGGGCTTTGCCATGGCGGTCGTGCTGGCCTTGAAAGATAAAACCTTCACTCAGGCAACGGGCAAGCTTTTCACTCTTGTTGTGCGCGAACTCGGCGTAATAGGCATCGGTTTCTCCGGTGAGCATTACATGCAATATGTTGTGCCCATCATCATTCCATTGCGCGTTGTAGTCCTCTTCCAACAGAAATGCCTGATTGAATTCGTTCTCAAGGTTTAGCCATACATGGCGGTCCGGGGCTGTATGTTGGCGCACCTGCTGCGCCAGTTCATGTAAAAAGCGGCTGTCGTTGATCGCATGCACGGCGTCCAGACGCAAGCCGTCAACCCGGTAATCGAGTAGCCACATCAGCGCGTTGTCGATAAAAAAATCCCGCACTTCGCGGCGTTCGTAGTTGATCCTGGCTCCCCACGGCGTGTGGCTGTGTTCAAGGAAAAACGCCTTGGCGTACCCGGGCAAAAAATTGCCCTGCGGCCCAAAGTGGTTGTAGACCACGTCCACAATCACCATCAACCCCAAACCGTGGGCCTGGTCGATCAACTGTTTGAGAGCGTTCGGTGAGCCGTAAGTGTCATGGGGCGCATACAGCAGCACGCCGTCATACCCCCAATTGCGGTGGCCGCTGTATTGAGCCAGTGGCATCAGCTCAATTGCTGTGACCCCGAGTTGTGCAAGACGTGGTAATAGCCGGGCCACTTCGGCATACCCCCCCAATGCACCCACGTGAAGCTCATAAATAACGGCTTCATGCCAGGGGCGTCCCTTCCAGTGCGGGGTCTGCCATGAGTAGTCCCGGGTGTCGATAACGACGCTGTAGCCTTCGAGCCCTCCGTCCTGAGACCTCGATGCCGGGTCTGGTACCTCATAGTCATCATTGATGCAGTAACGATAGCGGGTGCCCTTGGGGCAGGGCGCTGTACGTACAAACCAGCCGTCTGGCTGCGGTTGCATTGCTAGTGAATGGCCATTTTGCAACGTTACGCTGACACTTCGAGCATCAGGCGCCCATAGGGCAAACCGCGTTTCTTGTGCATTAAGCCACTGGGCGCCGTGGTGCCAGGTGTCCACTGTCTGTGAAGGCATCGTTCAACGGCCTCTTCAGGTATTTGTGGTTCTGTTCATTGATGTGGCCACCAGTTGTTCATACAACTCGGCATAAGGTTCTACCGCCTTGCACCAGTTGAAGGGCGCGGACATCGCACGGCAGCGCATAGCATTGAGCAGGTCGGGGTAAGCAAAGACCTTGAAGGCCCGTTGCAAGGCCTTTTTGTAGCTTTCGACCGTCGATTCATTGAACAGGAAGCCGGTCAGGCCATCCTCAATCGTATCGGCCAAGCCGCCGGTGTTGCGCGCTACCGGTAGCGAGCCGAAGCGCTGCGCATACATTTGGCTCAAGCCGCAGGGTTCGTAACGCGAAGGCATCAGCAAAAAATCGCTGCCTGCAAACATGCGCCGGGCGTCGGTTTCGTTAAAGCCGATGCGCACACCGATTTTGCCGGGAAAGCGCAGCGCCAGTTCGCGCATGGTTTGTTCTTCTTCAGGCTCGCCACGACCAATGATGCAGATCTGCCCACCGGAGGCGACGATGAAGTCGGCTACCGCCTCAGTCAGGTCCAGGCCTTTTTGGTAAACCAGGCGCGACACCACGGCAAACAAGGGCCCGGTTGAAGGCTCTAGCTCAAATAACTGGCGAATATGGGCAGTGTTCAGCGCTTTTGTTGACCAATCGCCAATGTTGAATGGGTTAAGCAGATGGGGATCAGTGGATGACTCCCAGCTGTCATCAATGCCATTGGGAATGCCGCTAAGCAGGCCTTGTTGAGTTTTACTGGAGAGAAAGCCTTCCAGCCCACAGCCAAACTCCGGTGTGGTGATTTCCTGGGCGTAGGTGGCACTCACTGTCGTGATATGGCTTGAGTAAGCCATGCCGGCCTTTAGAAATGACAGTTTCCCGTAGAACTCCATGCCATCTTGTTGCAGCGCATGATGGGGGATGCCCAGTTCAGGGCAGCACGCCCGGTTATAAACACCTAGGTACGCCAGGTTATGGATGGTGAACAAAGTCGGGGTTCGTTGACCGCGCCAATGCATATAGGCTGCAGCCAACCCGGCAGGCCAGTCATGGGCATGCACAAGATCGGGCTGCCAGTGAATTTGCGCCAGATTGGCGGCTATGTCGGCAGCGGCCAGGCCCAGGCGGGCGAAGCGAATGTGGTTGTCCGGCCAGTCGCGGCCATTGTTGGCGCCGTAGGGCGTGCCTTCTCGCTCATAAAGCTCGGGGCAAATAACGACATAAATGACCAGCCCGTCCTTTAAATCCATACGCCCGATTTTGCACGGTGGTAGCGCGGCATGGCCGCCGAGTTCCCCAA